>Ga0207421_10002347_pt1 | contig 23528 bp, 16 predicted proteins | sample SodLakKL_010_SED_4_FD_187542 | JGI IMG/M metagenome (GOLD analysis project Ga0207421, IMG submission 187542) | Alkaline sediment microbial communities from Lake Tanatar, Kulunda Steppe, Russia - 8KL_010_SED (SPAdes) (version 2) | ecosystem: Environmental > Aquatic > Non-marine Saline and... | reverse complement strand
TTTTTTCCGTTTACGGCCACCCGCGTATTGCATGACTTATAGGTAAACAATGAGCCGATCAGATGTTTCAGGTAAAGCAGCGGATTTCCCCTGCCCCTGGATTTGCTGTCGTTGGTTTTGCTGGCCACCAGCCCGTCGAACCCCACACCTGCCATGTTGATAAAATAACGGGATGACTCCTCTAAGCGGTTGAAATAGTTCACCGTACCGGCATCCTGCAGCAAAGTTTTTCCCTTTTTCAGCACGAGGATGGCTGCCTCGTAATCCATGGGGATGTCATAGGTTCTTACCCAGTCGTTTCCTGTTCCCACTGAAATCATCCCGACGGTAATGTCTGTGGTGGGAACGGTGGTCTGACGAAATATCCCGTTCACCACTTCATTGAGCGTTCCGTCACCACCAACGGCAATGATTTTGCGGAGCCCCTGCTTTACATGATACTCCACCAGCTCAACGGCATGCCAGGGCCCACGGGTAAATACAGCCTGGTAGCTGAACCCCTGTTCGTCAAGCAGACCTGAGATTTTATCCCAGTCTCTGCGCACCTTCCCGATACCGGCATTGGGGTTGACAACCACCAACCATTGATCTGTCATTGTTTGTGTTCTTTCAAAATATTACCGGGCAACATGGACCCATTTGGGAAAGAGCCCCTGTGCCAAAACAGGATGCAAAATTAAGAAAAATAGCACAATACCAATTTATAACCAATGCTTGTCAATCAGGTAGCGGGCAATCTGGATGGCATTGGTTGCTGCCCCTTTTCTGAGGTTGTCAGCCACGATCCATAAGTTGAGCCCGTTATCCAGGGAATGGTCACGGCGGATTCGGCCAACAAAGACCTCATCCCGCCCTTCGGCGTATTTGGGCATGGGGTATATGCTGTTTTTGGGGTTGTCCTGCACCACTACACCGGGGGTGCTCTCCAGTAGCTTGCGGATATCATCCTGCCGGAACGGTTTTTCTGTTTCTATGTTTACAGCCTCGGAGTGTCCACCCATTACAGGAATTCGCACCACGGTGGCTGTGATCTGAATACCGGGAGCGTCGAGGATCTTCCGGGTTTCGTTGACCAGTTTCAGCTCTTCGGCCGAATCTCCGTTCTCATCAAAATCGCCTCCGTGAGGGAAGCAGTTCAGGTCGATGGGGTGTGGGTAAGCCATTTCCCCGCTTTCCCCCTCTCTTTCATTGAAGAGTTGCCGGACTGCATGAATACCGGTGCCTGTCACCGACTGGTAGGTGGATATCACAAGGCGCTTAATGCCGAATTTCTGATAAATTGGCCAGATGGGAACTACCATCTGTATGGTGCTGCAGTTTGGGTTGGCAATGATGCGTGTTGATTCTTTGATCTGGCCGGCATTGACTTCAGGTACAACCAGTGGTACTTCTTCCATCCCGCGAAAAGCGGAAGAATTGTCAATAACATAGGCCCCGGTTTCGGCAAAAGCTGCTGCATATTTTCGTGCTGTGGAGGCGCCGGCAGAGAAGATGGCCAAATCGGGTTTTGCCTTGATGGCGTCTTCCACGCTCTGTACCTTGAAGGGGTTTCCCCGTACGGTGATTTCTTTGCCCACGGAACGCTCAGATGCGCATGGGATAAATTTTGTGAAGGGAATTTGCTGTTCTTCCAGAACCCTGATCATCATTTCCCCGACCAGGCCTGTGGCTCCAATCAATGCAATTACCATACAGATTTCTTTTTTAACCGGTTACTATTAATGCCCGCTACCCGGCGGCCTTTACCAAAGCAAAAATACTACATTTAGACCGGGGTAAAAAAAATGTCATGCGGAAAGCCTTTTTTTATATAGTACTGTTGTGGCCTTTGGCGGGTTTTGCCCAGTTTGAGGATGATTTCAGCAACGGGGATTTTACACATAATCCGCCGTGGGCCGGGGATCATGATGAATTTATTGTGGATCAGGGGATGTTGCGGCTTTTCAGCGAAGGAGGGGGTGTTGCATGGTTGTCTACATCCAGTAAGGTGATCGGTGATACCCAGTGGGATTTTTGGGTGCGAATGGCTTTTGTGCCATCAGACAACAACCATCCCAGGATTTACCTCGTCAGTGACCGGCCTGATCTGTCAGGAGCACTGAAGGGTTATTTTATCCAGATCGGGAAAACCGGGACTGATAATAAGCGCCTGTATTTTTGCCGCCAGAACGGGAAGGAAGTGGAGGTGCTTCTGGAAGGCTCCATGAACCTGGCCACCACTTCCAATAACCATTTAAGAATCAGGGTTACACGGGATGCGATCGGGAACTGGAGTTTTTATGCTGACCCCTCCGGGGGGCATCTTTTTTTACCCCAGGGAACTGTATATGATACCACATTTTCCCGGACGTCGTGGTTCGGGATCACCTGCACTTATACCACCACCAACAGCCGCCGGTTTTATTTTGATGACTTCCGGGTGGGAGAGATACTTCCCGAGCCACCTCCCCGGGTAACCAGACTGGAAGTGGTTTCCGGGGGCAGTCTTGATGTATATTTCAGCCAGGCCGTGGATAAAACCAGCGCCGGTTTGGTCAATAATTATCTGGCAAGCGGTGATGCCGGAAGGCCCCTGGTGGCTGCCCCTGACCCTGAACGACCTCATGTGGTCCGCCTTTTGTTTGGCCGTAATTTTCAGGAAAACCATCTGTACACCCTTACCGTATCAGGGGTTAAAGGTGCCGGAGGACAGGTAATGGAGTGTTATTCCGGACCATTTGTAAATTATATGTCTCAACGTTTCGATGTGGTATTCAATGAACTGATGGTTAATAGCCAACCCGTGGTTCAGCTTCCTGCTCATGACTGGCTGGAATTGTTTAACACAACCCAGGTTCCAATCAATCTTGAAGGCTGGACTTTGAAATACGGCAATAGTTCGCAGATACTGCCAGAGTCAGTCATCCCTCCCGGGGGGTACCTGGTGCTGACTACCGAAACGGCCCTGCCTTTCCTGGAAGATGCCGGAAATGTGGCAGCCGTACCCGGGTTGGGGGTCAATGCCCTGCCCATCGGCGGGTCCTCCCTTGTGCTGTACGATGATGCAGGGAAAATGATCTCGCATGTCAGTTATTCAGACGCATGGTACAGAGACCAGTCGAAAAAAGGGGGCGGGTGGTCATTGGAGAAAATTGACCCTTTTAATTTTTGTCAGGGAGCAGGGAACTGGAGGGCTTCAGTTGATCCCAGGGGAGGAACACCCGGGGAGCCAAATTCTGTGCTGGCAGAAAACCCCGATGTATCTGTGCCGGAGTTGTTGCGGGCCGGTTATGTGGACAGGCATACGATCATCTTGCATTTTGACCAGCCCATGAACGATGACGGATTGGGCAGCATAAACAATTACATGGTCAGCGGGGGTGTCGGCAACCCCGTGTCAGCTTTTCCTGTGGATCCTGCTTTTTCATCCGTTCAGCTGGAACTGTCAAGCCCACTATCAGAGGGCGTTGTATACCAGGTGGAGGTGGCAGAAGGCATCACAGATTGTGCTGGCAACAAACTTCAGAATTACGTGGTTCCGGTGGCGGTTCCTTTGCAGGCAGCGCCATCGGATATGGTGATCAATGAAGTCCTGTTTAATCCGCCTCTTGGCGGGGCCCGGTATGTGGAAATCTACAACCGCAGCGAGCATGTGTTTGACCTGAAAGACTACCTGATTGCCTCAAAGGATACCTTTACCGGCAATCTGTTGGATCCCCGCCTGATCAGTGAGGAGAGTCTGCTGATGTTTCCGGGCGATTTTGTGGTATTGAGCAATAACGTGCAGGGGGTGCTGCAGACATTTTATACCAATAACCCCAATGGGTTTGCCGAAGTGGAGCGTCTGCCGGGCATGACCAACAGCGGTGGGCTGCTGGTGTTGTCCTGCAGAGGGCATGTGACCATTGATAAGCTGACCTTTTCTGAGGACATGCATCTGCCCCTGCTCATTGATCTCAAAGGGATTGCCCTGGAACGGCTGCACCCCGGCAGGCCGTCAGAGGACAGGCACAACTGGCATTCTGGTGCTGCATCCACGGGTTTCGGAACTCCCGGCTACAGAAATGCGCAACATCAGGCCTCGCCTGCTGATGCCGGGAGCCTGTTTGAGCTGAGTTCCCCGCTTTTCAGGCCTGATGGCAGCGGGGCAGATGATGTGGTGCAGGTTTTCTACCGGATCGGTGAGCCTGGTTATGTGGCCAATGTGCTTGTTTTTGACCGTTCCGGAAGGGAAGTGAAACAACTGGTGAACGGAGAGGTGCTGGCGGTGGATGGAGCCTTTACCTGGGACGGAACCACCAATGGCGGGCAAAGGGCTGCGGTCGGGATGTATGTGATCTTCCTGGAAGTTTTCAATGCCCGCGGGAAAGTTCATACTGCCAGGCTTCCTGTGGTGTTGGCCGGAGAGTTTTAGGCCTTTGGTGCATGCTTCACGGCATAATGTCCATCATCAGGTGGTGATGCCCAGTGTGGCCACCCAAACCCTGACCCCCTTTGTTTCCATCAGTTTCAGCGCACATGCTTCCAGGGTTGCCCCGGTGGTAAGCACATCATCGATCAGCAGCACTTTCATGTTTTCCAGTGCGGGCTTATCAGGGCATTCGAACACTGTGGATACGTTTTCCCAGCGATGAAACCGGGACTTTTTTGTCTGGCTTGAAGTTTCTTTTTTTCTGACGAGCAGATCATCCCTGCAGGGTATCTGAAGCATATCACTGATCCCGTTCCCGATCACCCGGCTTTGATTGAAGCCTCTTTTCTTTTCCTTGTCTGGATGCAGGGGGACAGGGATGATGGAGTCAAGACCTTGAAAAATGGGGGAGTGTTTCAGGGAGGTCCCGAGTTTTTGCCCCAGCCAGAAACCCAGCTCAAGATCTCCCCTGTATTTGAACTGATGGATCAGTTGCTGTACCATCCCACCTTTTTGGAAATGGAACAGTGCTGTACTTCCTTCAATGCGAACCCTGCCGTAGAAAACTTCCGATACCCGATTCTCTTTGTGACTCGCAAATCCGGTGCATGGAAGTGAAGCCAGGCAATAACTGCATATGTGTATTTCACCCCCGAAGAGCTGTTTTTTACATATGCAACATAAATCAGGGTATATCAGGGAAATAAAATTTTTTATGTAAGTACTGGAGAACATAAATATTGCAGGAATAATCTCTCAAAATTGTATAAATTTGCACAGCATTACTCTGTGGTCTTTCTTCTTTCTTTGACTATGAGGAAATTTATGGCTTTTAATATAGTTAATAATGCGACAGAAGGATGCAATAAACCAGCAAACGGTCATTATTTTCGTTTAATATGACTGCTTGCCCCAAAAAATCGAATCAAATTAATTCAATAACCAATCAATTCACGTACTCGATTCATTATGGAAACTAAAGGGAGTGTTACGCCGGAGGCAAACAAAAAAAGTGAGAAAATATACCGTATCACCATTCTTGTTTTGGGTGTACTGGTGCTATTGCTTGGGATCCTGTGGGTTACCAGTCGCCAATCTTTAAAGGAGGTTACCACCGAAAGGGAGGTTGCAGAGGAACTCAACCGCGGGTTGCAGCATGAACTGGATTCTGTGCTGGAGGATTACTACAACTTTAAAATTGAGTATGACAGTGTATTGGCAGATAAGGACAGTGTCATTCAGGCCAATGCGGAAGAAATCCAGGATTTGATCCGCCGTCAGGAAGATTACTACCGGATCCGCCGTCAGCTCAATCTTTTGCGGGAAATTACCCAGAACTATGTGCATGAAATAGATAGCCTGCATAATGAGAACCGGGTGCTGAAGGCCCAGAATGTACAGATGCGTGATGAGATCGAGCAGGTTACCAGAAGAACCACAGAGCTGACAGAGGACAAAGAGCAGCTGGAATCTCAGGTGGAAATGGCTTCGGAATTGCGGGCATACCAGATTGAGCCCTATCCTTTCCGTATTCGTGGGCGCGGACGTGAGGCAGAAACCGACCGGGCCAGGCGGGTGGAGCAAATCAGGGTATGTTTCCTGATTGGAGAGAACCCCATAATTTCTGCCGGTGAGATGAATGTATATATGCGAATTGCTGATCCGGATGGAAATATTCTGCGCATGAGTGATGCCATGGAGCATGCTTTCATTCACAAAGAGGACACTTTGCAATATTCGGTTTCGGATGTGGTAAACTACCAGAATGAAGAGCTGAATACCTGCCTGACCTGGGAGAGGACGGAAGAATTTGAGCCCGGTGTGTATTCCATTTCGCTGTTCACCGATAAGCATCGTCTGGGTGAAACAGCATTGGAACTTCGGTAAATACATATTTTAAGGAGCGGGTGTTCGCCCCGCTCCTCTTATGTTTTTTGTTTAAAGGTCAAAACCCCGTTTTGACCATTTTCTTTATGGTACAAATACATTAAGGATGCATATTTCTTACAACTGGCTGAAAAGTTATGTAAATACCCGGAAAGCTCCGGAAGAATTATCGGTGTTGCTTACCGACTGCGGACTTGAAGTGGAAGGGCTGGAAAAAAGGGAAGCCGTACCCGGCGGGCTGAAAGGGGTTGTGGTCGGGAAAGTTGTTTCCTGTGTGCCACATCCCAATGCGGACCGTTTGGTTCTGACCACCGTGGATGCCGGTGGTGAGGAACCATTGCCCATTGTTTGCGGTGCTCCGAATGTACGTGAAGGACAGAAGGTACTTGTTGCCACGGTGGGGACAACACTCTATACTGATAAGGGTTCCTTTGAAATCAAAAAGGCAAAAATCAGGGGAGAACGATCTGAGGGGATGATCTGCGCAGAAGACGAATTGGGTTTGGGTGACTCCCATGAGGGGATCATGGTGCTTCCCGAAGATGCTCCCGTGGGAAAGGAGGCGTCGGAATATTTTGTGCTTGAATCGGACTGGCTTTATGAAATTGGCCTGACACCCAACCGCATCGATGCTGCTTCTCATATCGGTGTTGCCCGCGATGTGGCTGCCGTTCTTAATCATCAGGAAAAAAATCGTGAACACAGGGTGCTGTGGCCTGACGTAACGGGGTTTAGTCCAGATAATGAGCAACTGCAGGTTGAAGTCAGTGTCGAAGACCCGGAAGCCTGTCCGCGATATACCAGCCTGACGATTTCCGGAGTGGAGGTAAAGGATTCTCCTGACTGGCTCAAACAAAGACTGTTGTCAGTTGGTCTGAAACCGTTGAACAACGTAGTGGATGTCACCAATTTTGTGTTACAAGAGGTGGGTCAGCCCCTGCATGCTTTTGACATGCAATCCATCCCCGGGAGAAAGGTAATTGTCAGAAAACCCCCGAAAGGTGAGGTTTTTGAAACCCTGGACGGTGAGAAACTGGAACTGACCGGTGAAGATCTGATGATCTGCAGTGAAACGGATCCCATGTGTATGGGAGGAATTCTTGGCGGAATTCATTCAGGGGTCAGCGAAAAAACCACCGATGTGTTTCTGGAAAGTGCCTGTTTCAATCCTGTCACTATCCGTAAGTCCGCCAGGCATCATGGCCTTAAAACTGAGGCATCATTCCGTTTTGAGCGGGGGTCTGATCCCGAAATGACTGTCTATGCCTTGAAACGGGCTGCCCTGTTGATCCGGGAAATAGCAGGCGGCCAGATTAGTTCCCGGGTAAATGATATATTCCCTGGCAAATCGGAACGCCGGCAGATCGAACTGAGTTTCCGGCACATAAATACCCTTATCGGAAAGCCCCTGGCGCCTGAAGAGATAAAAAACATTCTTGAGGATCTGGATTTTGAGGTTATTTCTGAAAGTAAGACCGGATTTCATTTATCCGTACCTCATTACAGAGTGGATGTGACACGTCCGGCTGATGTGATCGAGGAAGTGCTTCGTGTTTACGGGTATAATAATGTGGAGGTGCCTTCAAAAATGCATTCTTCCATTGTGATTTCACCCAAACCTGATAATGAACAACTGCAGAATGTGGTGGCTGACATGCTTTCCTCCCGAGGGTTCAATGAGATCATGAACAACTCCCTGACCAGGGCTGCCTTCTATGAGCAAGAAGGCTTTGAACCCGGGAAGTCAGTTACACTTGTTAACCCGCTGAGCCAGGATCTGAATATCATGCGACAGTCGTTGCTTTTTGGTGGTCTGGAGGTGATCCGGTATAATCAGAACAGAAGGGTGGAGGATCTGAAACTCTATGAATTCGGCAACATCTATTTCAGGGATGCATCTGCCAACCCGTCTGATCCGCTTGATGCCTACAGTGAACGACTGGTGCTCGGACTTTTCATGACGGGCCGTCGCCAGCCGGAAAATTGGCATGAACCTTTCCCGGCCACAGATTTCTTTGACCTGAAAAATGCAGTTTTTGTGGTATTGCAAAGGCTGGGAATTGAAAAAAATGATCTGGATGTAAAACAGCAGGAAGGCCCTGCTCCCTTTGCCTATTCACTGGAAATTATTTCAGGAGGCAAACGGATTGGCACCCTGGGCATGCTCAACAGGGAAACCGTGCAGGCTTTTGATCTTAAAGATGAGGTGTTTTACGGAATTTTGGAATGGGAAGCCCTGCTCCCCTTGTTTGCAACACGAAAACTGCTCTATGAGCAAGTTCCCCGTTATCCTGAGGTACGCCGTGATCTGGCCTTACTCATTGACCGCGATATAAGTTTTGCAGAAATCGAAAGGATCGCTTTCGATACCAGTAAAAAGCTGTTACGTGATGTGAACCTGTTTGATGTGTACCAGGATGAAAAACTGGGCAGGAATAAGAAGTCTTATGCGGTCAGCTTTACTTTGCTCGACAAAGAAAAAACCCTGCGCGACAAAGATGTGGATAAGGTCATGAAGAAGCTGACCAGTGCCTATGAGAAAAAACTCGGTGCTGTTATCCGTTGAGGCGTAATAGTTAAGACTCCCTTTACCTGGCTTTTAAGGCTTTCTGGCTCGGGGGGCTTCAGGCATCCTGATTACCATGGGGTCTTTCAGGCATTCGGATTACGATGGGGCTTTCTCTGTGGACTTCCACATATTTCTCACCGGGATCAGTGAAGCCAGTAACCCGATGCAGAAGACGGTCACGGCAACCATCAGCAGATCTGTCCACTGAACTGCCACCGGGTAGGCATCAATAATAAATACCCCTTCGGCCTGCAACGATATCAGACCAAAGCGCATTTGAGCCCAGGATATCAGTCCTCCCAGCAGAATTCCTCCCAGTGCCCCTCCCAGGCTGATCAGCACCCCTTCTGTCAGGAAAATGCGGTGTATCAATCTTTTTGAAGCACCCATGCTTCTGAGCACTGAAATGTCTCTTCGTTTTTCAATGACAAGCATTGTTAGTGACCCGACGATATTGAAGGCCGCTATGATCAGGATAAAGGTCAGGATAAAAAATATGGCCCATTTTTCTGAGCGCATGATCTTGTGCAGAAAATCCTGCTGCTGAATTCTGTCTCTGATCACAAAGTCCGGGCCTGCAATTTCCTGCATTTCCTGTTGTACGCGCCTGTGATTTGCTCCTGGCTCCAGGCCTGCTACCAGTGAACTTACCTCATGGTTTTCGTAATCAAGTAACCTGCGCATCAGCCTAACTGGAACAACCACATACTCCATGTCAAACTCTGCCTGTACGGCAAATACACCCGAAGCGTAATTGGAGGAAGACCGGAAAGCCTGTGCAGGAAGCATTCCTGTAGTTCTCCCCCTTCGGGGGATGTAGATGTTAAGGGGATTTCGGAAATCCTGAATGTTCACGTTGAGCATATAGTATACCCCCTGGCCTAGCAGCAAGTGATCCATATCCCCGTCCTGGAGGAGGTATTCTCCCCTTACCAGAAGGGTGTCAAGGCCGGTGATTTCCCTGTAGGCGTCGTCCACACCGCGCAGGGTTACCAGGTGCTGTTTGTCGCGGTATGAAAGCATGCCCGATTCTTCAAGAACTTCGCTGTAGGTCACCACTCCTTCGATGCTTTTGAGTTCTTCCATGGGGAGGTCTTCCAGGGGAAAGGTTTTGCCCTCTGCCAATGTTATTTCCATGTCGGCATGAAAGGCGTTGTACAGCGACATGATGAGTTTCTCAAACCCGTTAAACACCGACAATACCACCACAAGCGCCATGGTTCCGACAGCTACTCCCACCACAGAAACTGCCGTAATAACATTAATGGCATTGTGTGTTTTTTTGGCGAACAGGTACCGCCATGCTATGTATAAAGGGAATCGCAAAACTATCTTGGATTATGAGGTTTCCAGGCTTTTACAAGCAGCCCGGTTCCGGACCGGTGTGTCCTGTGCACATCAGCAGCATTCAGGATCAGAATAAAGGGCATGGTCAGCAGGTAGTAAATTGGCAAAATGAACAGAAATGCCCTGGATTTTCCCAGCATGATGATGGGGTACTTCATGGAAATTCTCCAGGAAATACTTCCGGGCTTTCCGTATGTGTACGCTGTTTCCACATGTTTGAACCCGGTTCCGGTAAGCTTTTGCTTGATTTCTCCCGTGGCATAACCATCGCGCACATGTTCATCAATAAAAGAGGAGTCATCCTGGTGGTGGACATCACTGCCCCCGTGATCGGAGGGGGTGCTGATCAGCAAAAGGCCTCCCGGCCTGAGTGAACGGAAAAAATTGGCAAACACCTTCCTGTCGTCCTCAATATGTTCCATGACATCTACCGACAAAATCAAATCATAAGTGTCTGGTTGTTCAAATGTTGTCAGGTCATATTGCTGAAAGATGGCGTTGGGTAATCCTGCCTGCCTGAAAAAACGGGTGCATGCTTCTGTTTCTTCCTGTTTGATGTCTATGCCCCTGATATGCCAGTTCGGATATTTCCGGGCCATGTAATAACTATATTGTCCGAAACCGCTGCCCGCATCCAGTACCTGCAGCGACTGGCCTGAATCCCCTGACCTGGCAAACTCCTTCAGATTTTTATGAATATGCCATGTACGAAGCAGCAGGATATCAAGAAGGCGGTAAAAAAGTTTGCGCGTCCAGGGTCTGCGGCTAAACAGTTGGCCAAGGGTCTGTTTGACAGGTTCGTATTTCATGTGCCTATTATTTCAGCAGCTTCTCGATGTTCTCGATATAATCAAGGCTGTCGTCAATAAAAAAGCGTAACTCGGGAACTTTTCTGAGCTGGTTTTTGACACGCATTCCGAGGAGTTTACGTATTTCCTTGTTTCGTGCTTCCACTTGCTGGATCACCCTGGCCGCATCTTTCCCAAAAATGCTGAGGTAAATTTTGGCAATGGAAAGATCGCTGGTGATATACACTTTGGTTACTGTGATCATCGCCCCAGGGAACCATTCCTGTCCGCCCTGCTGCAAAATTTCACCAATATCTTTCTGGATAAGGCGGGAAATCCGGTTTTGTCGGTTTGTTTCCATATGCTGCAAAGATACGATAAATCAGATAAACTGACAGAGTAGCCGGGCGTGCTGCAGGTTCACTCTTTCAGCTTTACGAATGCCTGTTTTGAAAATTTGTCGAAAAATTGTACATTTATAGAAGTAAACCCCATCCGTCTTACCAAATCATTAAGCCATGTCAACCCCCAGCTTTGAATACCAGGAGCCTTTCCCAGTGAAAGGAGACAACACGGAATATTACCTGCTGACCTCAGATCATGTATCTGTGACCCGTTTTGAGGGCGTACAGATGCTGAAAATTGAACCGGAAGGCCTGACCATGCTCGCAGAAACAGCTTTCAGGGATGCGGCTTTTATGCTTCGTACTGAACATATTAAACAGGTAGCGGCCATCCTTGAGGATCGGGATGCCAGTGATAATGACAAATATGTGGCACTGACCATGTTGCGGAATGCAGAGATCTCTGCCAAAGGAAAGCTGCCTTTTTGCCAGGACACAGGTACTGCGACCATCATTGGCAGGAAAGGGCAACAGGTATGGACCGGGGGCAGAGATGCAGCCGCCCTCTCAAAGGGTGTTTACCAGGTTTACACCCGGGAAAATCTACGCTATTCCCAAACCATCCCACTGGATATGTACAGGGAAAAGAACTCCGGGACGAACCTGCCTGCACAGATCGATATTGCTGCGACCGACGGAGATGAATACCGCTTCCTGTTCATGGCAAAAGGAGGGGGATCAGCCAACAAAACCGCCCTTTATCAGCAGACCAAAGCCCTGCTCCATCCTGAACGGCTGGTCGCTTTCCTTGTGGATAAGCTAAAGTCACTGGGTACGGCTGCCTGCCCTCCCTATCATGTGGCTTTTGTGATCGGGGGAACTTCTGCTGAAATGACCCTGAAAACCGTTAAGCTGGCCACAGCCAAAGAGCTTGACGGCCTGCCGGGTGAAGGCAATGAGGGAGGCCAGGCCTTCCGGGACTGGGATCTGGAGCTGCAGGTTCTGGAGGAAGCTTTCAGGCTTGGCATCGGGGCACAGTTCGGGGGTAAATATTTTGCCCTTGATGTGCGGATTATTCGTTTACCCCGGCATGGTGCCTCCTGTCCGGTGGGGATGGGGGTTTCCTGTGCAGCCGACAGAAACATCAAAGCCAAAATCAACCAGGAGGGAATTTGGGTTGAGAAACTGGAAGACAACCCGGGCCGGTTCATCCCTGCAGCATATCGCGAAACGGATGATGAAAAAGGAGCAGTCAGGGTGGATCTGGATCAGCCCATGGAAAACATCCTGAGCACCTTATCGGCCAACCCGGTCGGCACAAGGCTTTCTCTCCGCGGAACCATCATTGTGGCCCGTGATATTGCCCACGCCAAAATCAAAGAGCGCCTGGATGCCGGTGAAGAAATGCCGCCTTATATGAAGAAACACCCGGTTTATTATGCCGGACCTGCCAAGACACCTGAGGGAATGGCCTCAGGCTCTTTCGGCCCCACCACTGCCGGGCGTATGGATTCCTATGTGGACTTGTTCCAGCAGCATGGTGGAAGTATGGTCATGATCGCCAAAGGCAACCGCAGCCAGGCGGTTACCGATGCCTGTAAAAAGCACGGTGGGTTTTACCTTGGTAGTATCGGCGGACCTGCAGCCCTGCTGGCTCAGGAAAACATCAGAGAAGTGGAGTTGCTGGAATATCCGGAGCTTGGGATGGAGGCAATTTATCGCATCCGTGTGGAAAACTTCCCTGCTTTTATTCTTGTGGATGACAAGGGAAATGATTTTTACAGCTCACTTTGAGTGAACATGTTCCGTATGCCTGATGTTGAACATTAAAGAAAGGAAGCTGGCCGGTGTGTGCGATGTATGCATCGACGGTCTGGTTTTTCTGTCAGGTAATTATTCATTGTATACCAAATCTGATTTTATGTTCAGAACAGCTTATGATACACTGGGTCCGGTGGAGGTACCTGCCGATAAATACTGGGGTCCTCAAACACAAAGAGCTATCAGGAACTTTAGGATCGGGGATGAAAAGATGCCCCGCGAGATCATTCATGCATTTGCTGTTTTAAAAAAGGCAGCTGCAATGATCAATCATGATATGGGGCTACTTCAGCTGGAGCATATGCAAGCCATAGTCCGGACTTGTGATGAGATCGTTGCCGGACAGCTTGATGATCACTTCCCGCTTGTAGTCTGGCAAACGGGAAGTGGCACACAGACCAATATGAATTTCAATGAGGTGATCGCCAACAGAGCCCATGAAATTCTTGGGGGGCAGCTGGAAGATGAGCAAAAAGAGGTTCATCCCAATGACCATGTGAACAAGTCGCAGTCTTCCAATGATACCTTCCCTACGGCCATGCATATGGCGGCTTATGCACTGATCGCCGACAGAACAATTCCGGGGTTGCGGCAACTGCATCGTGCCCTGGATGAAAAATCAATTCGTTTCAAAGAAGTGGTTAAAATCGGGCGCACCCACATGATGGATGCCACCCCCCTGACACTGGGGCAGGAATTTTCAGGATTTTCCGCTCAGCTTGCACATGGAATAACCATACTTGAGCAGGCTCTTGAGTCTCTCAGAGAACTTGCCCTGGGTGGCACTGCCGTTGGAACAGGACTGAATGCACCTGAAGGGTTTGACCTGGCTGTGGCCGCAAGGATTGCCGAAATTACCGGGAAACCTTATGTGACTGCCCCCAACAAGTTTGAGGCACTGGCAGCACATGATGCTGTTGTACGTGCCAGCGGTGCTTTAAAAACCCTGGCAGTAAGCCTGATGAAAATTGGGAACGATATCCGTATGCTTGCATCAGGTCCGCGTTGCGGAATAGGAGAGATCATCCTTCCTGCCAACGAACCTGGTAGTTCAATTATGCCGGGGAAGGTAAACCCCACGCAGGCGGAGGCCCTTACAATGGTTGCAGCCCAGGTAATGGGTAACGATATGGCCATTGGAGTTGGCGGCATGAACGGACACTTTCAGTTGAATGTTTTCAAACCTGTGATGATCTATAACCTTTTGCAGTCAGCGCGATTGATGGCGGATGCTGCGGTCAGCTTTGCGGATAACTGCGTGAAGGGAATCACCCCGAATTACGAAAGAATCGGGACGCATTTGCGTAACTCTCTCATGCTTGTAACTTCGCTTAGCCCGCACATTGGGTATGATAAAGCTGCATCAATTGCCAAAAAGGCCCACGAAGACGGTATTACCCTGAAGGAGGCAGCCATGCATATGAAACTGGTAAGTGAAGAGGATTTTGACCGCTGGGTTGACCCGGGAGCGATGATATAATCCAGCCAGTCAGCATAACAAAAAAAGGGACCTGCTCGGGGTCCCTTTTTTTGTTGGAATGCCTGAAAGGCTATTTTCACGTTCTTAGTAATGCCACAGATCCATTTCAAAGTTTCTGATGTCTTCCCTGATACGGTCTGACTCCAGCAGCTGATCAAGACGATCTTCAAAATATTCACTGATTACCCGTCCGTCGGGCCTTTGTTCACGATAAACAGTTGCGTTGAAAAATCTGCGGATGAAGAAATCATCGAATGAGATCTGCTGGCCGTCGTTGCGCCTGTTATATACAGGAGCACTGGCCAGTGATTCGCGTGCGTCTTCGAATGGGATCCAGAACAGGGTCTCAAATGCATCAAGAAACTCGCCTGTATCCTCGTCTCTGACCAGTCTGGCGGGAGCCAGTCCGATGATGCGCACATCCATGACGCCCCGGCGTGAATCCACAAACCATTCTTCTTTGATACGGAAAATGTACACCTCATTGGGGTTGAAGTCAATGACCACCGTTTGTGGGGTTGTTTCTCCTTCCGGTGTAAACGTCTCGGTCCGGCCCAGATCTCTGAACAATTCTTCCGGATCCAATGGATCATCCTCAAAACTTTCATCATCAACCGAATAGGCCCTGATGGCTCCCGACATGATGGAGTCCTGGAGCAATTGCATCAGGCTCCGGTACCCGCCGGATGGATCTTCCGGGAAATAAAGGGGCTGGTTGATTTTCTGACGGACGTCGATGTTTTGCCATATCCTTTTGGACCAGAGTACATCAGCTTCTCTCACATGGGGAAGCTCAACCGGCTTGCGTTCTTCCACGGCGCGACGTTCAAAAACTCCGTCTCTTGGTCTTTCCCGCTCTGCCTCCTGTCCGTGACCCGGAAGGGCGAATAAAAGACCTATCGCAGCTAAGATTACTAAATGTTTTGCCATTGGTATGCCTCCGAAAATTATGTTTTCCTTAATTGATTGTAAGTGCAATGGCTCCCAGGTTTCTGGTGGAGCCATCGGGACCGGGCCTTGTGGTAATACCCCGGAAAGTGATTTCCTGTCCGCTTCGGGCATTGTTGATCACCCCTATCATTTCATCGGTAAAAGAAGCTCCGTCTTCCTGACGGTAACGACGGAAATCACCACCGACCACTGTGGTCATTTCAAAACTGCCTATGTCGAAGCTCATATCGAACTCAAAGCGATCCATTTCGGCAGTGATCCTCCCTGCCGCCACAAGCACCTGGCGGTCAACGCGGCCTTCACGCCTGCCTGCAATGGAGGCAACCGGGTCAGGTACAGTTCGGGCACGGAACTCGCTTTCTCCCATTGTTCTTGTTTCGCCGCCAACCAATGCATTCACTGAAACGGTTACATTGGAGGTACCTGGTTCTATCCGAACCACATGGGTGCCGTCATCCCTTTGAACCAATTCAGCTCCTGAGGAAACGCTGGGACGAAGATTTTCGGTGGGAATACCCGGAGCCGAAATTGATACCGGGTTATCCAGTCCGATATAAAAAACGTTCATTTTATCTGCCGATACCGTAGCTGTGGGCCTTTCTACCGTGTATTCGGTTTCGAATGGATGTTCCTCAACCACACCCGCTGGAGATGTCACCCTGATAACCCCGCTATGCTGCCGGGACCCCGGGCTGGTTGCGGGAACCCGTAACCGGCCGACGCCATCTGATACCGGAACTGACCCGACTCCATCCACAACAATCTCCGGATCCTGGCGGGTATCATAGGCTGCTACGAAAACATCTGCTTCGTAGTAATCGCCCTCCATCACGATCTGACTTCGCGGGACAACACGCGCCGCAATTTCGTCAAAACGGAAATCTCCGGCGTGAATCAGGTCGTACAGCATGTTGACGGCATCGAACTGTGCATTCCGTACCTCTGTAACAAGTCGCTGCAGGTTTGTGGCCACGGCCACCGAAATGACCCGGTCAAAGTTCATTTGTTGCCAGTTCACCTGGCGATCCTGAACGTAAAACGGTCCTTCCACATCCAGTCCGAGTTGGATAGACTGCTCATGCTGATCCAATATGCTGTCTATGGAATTGGTAAAATTGGTAATCTTTTCCCTGAGGATATGTGCACGTGTGCCGGGTCCGCCATCACGGGCGCCCGGGTCGATGCTGTTTTCCACCAGCCAGAATCTGGAGGAGATACTGTAATTGTCTTTCCTGCGCTGATCAATCAGGTCGAGCGTGTCTGCCTCCTCAAAAGAGATGCCCTCAACCTCAGCCAGCATTTGGGTACGTTTTGTTAAAATATAGTTTACCAGTGAATCTGCCTGTTCCTGGAGGTACCTGGCTTCGCCGTAGAAAGGCTGGACATGATCTTCAGAAAACAGCAATCGCTGTTCCTGGAAATCGTCGTAGACCATATCTACCTTCATTTCGAAATTCCTGTTGGTGTCCTCAATCCCCTGATTGATCAACGGAAAGGAATCAAGAACTTCCACTGATACATTCAGCGCCATGAGCGACAGGAAAATCAGGTACATCAAGCCAATCAGTTTCTGCCTGGGGGTTTGTTTTCCACCTGCCATAATATTGTCTTATATCTGAAAATTTTGCTTATGAAAACAAAATTCTTATTATCGGTTTACATTGAAATTCATCGCGGAAAGCATGTTTCCGTAAACGCTGTTAAGTGATTTAATGTTTGCGGTCAGCTTTTCCATCTCTTCCTTGTATTCTTTTGAGCTTTCCGCAGAAGCACTGATGTTATCCACGACCGTACTCATGGTTTCGTGGTATTTTTTGGATGCTTCCGACTGGGTGGATGCTGCCTGCATTTGCAGTTCATAGGCGGTGTTCAGTGCTGAAAGGCTCTTTGTAAGACCTTCTGTTGCATTCAGGTTTTCCCTGGCATTGTCTGCGGTTTGTTTATAAGCACTGCTCATATCGCTCATGGAATCTACTGCCTGCTTCAGATTATTGTTGTATTCTTCGGCAAGACTCAGATCGTGCTTGAGGTATTCTGATTTGTTTTTGTACGACTGGCTGAGTTCAAGTACTGACTGGGAGGCATTCTCCATGTTCTTGATATACTGGTTTGTCGCAACCGTTGCACTTGAAAGTTCTGCCAGTTTTGCGGCATTGTCACTCAGGTTTCGCAAACCTTTACCCAGATTGTTGATCAGTTCCGGCCCAATGTCAGCTTCCTCCATGAGTTTATCAAGATTAGAGGAAAGGGTGATATTCTGGTGGGTCGCAGCGGCGGGAGGAGCCGCTCTCAAACTACGTGATTCAGGCGGAGTTTCTGACTCGATTCCTGCAAGCTCAGGATATACAAGGCTCCAGTCGGGTTCTTCGTGTACATGCTCAAATGCTGAAAAGAAAAATACCATGGCTTCCACGCCCATCCCGACTACAAGGGCATAGTCGGCGAACGGCCAGTGCATGATCTTAAAAAGTGCCCCGAGAATTACCAGTGAGGCCCCCCATCCGTAGAGCCTGGACATGAAGGTTTTCCATATTTTCGTTCTTGCGAATTTCATCTGTTATTGATTTTGATTGTTTATTTATTGGCTTAATTAATATGCGTTTAATATACATTGGAAGCTCCCCGGCCATCATCCCTGTCGCGACCTGGGTAGGTTTGTACACTCCGGAATCCGATATAGGATTTGGCCGTATCCTGGTATTCATACGCCCTGGTGCTGACCTGCAAAAAGTACCCGATATCTTTCCATGAGCCTCCCCGGATTACTTTACGTTTCAGAGAAGGGGGGTCATCTTCTGCGGCTTCATACTGATAATCAGGGCTCAGATCATGTGCAAAATTGTAAAACGACTCGTCATAGGCATTGCGGGTCCATTGCGACACGTTTCCGGCCATGTCATAAAGCCCGTAGTCATTGGGGGGGTAATACCCTGCAATGACTGTATACAGTCCTCCGTCATCCGTGTAATTGCCCCTTAATGGTTTAAAGTTGGCCAAAAAGCAGCCTTCGGAGTTTCTCATGTAAGGACCGCCCCAGGGATACGGACTGTGTTCCAGACCTCCGCGCGCGGCATATTCCCACTGTGCTTCTGACGGAAGTTCAAAATCCATGGCAAATGGCTGATCCCTCCCTGCCAGATAGCTGTTCAGGTATTGGGTGCGCCAGACATTGAATGCACGGGCCTGAACCCAGTTGACCCCGACAACAGGATAGTGGTCATAGGTGGGATGCCAGAAGTATTGCTTGGTCATTGGCTCATTGTAGGAATAAGAGAAATCCCTGATCCATGCCAATGTGTCAGGGTAGATATGGGTTTCATGTTCCATAACCAGTTCACCACGGGGTATATCGCCCTCACGATCTCTGGCAGCCCTTTGCAGGTCAACGGTATAATAACGGTAAATCAATTGCCTTGTGTCGATTTCCCGCCGGCGAAAAAAACGTTCCTGTTCGGGCAGGTAAAGCTCGGAAAGAATGTCCCGCTCTTCCTCACCATCCCACTGAATCCTTTCATCCCAGTTCAACATGGGCGGATCAAGGGGCATGCCATATTCATCCTCAAAAATGGCGAAGTCCTCGTTGAAGTCTGCCAGAAGGCTTCTTGCCAGTGAATCCCTGACCCAGTGCACAAACTGGCGGTACTGGTTATTGGTGATTTCCGTTTCGTCCATGTAAAAGGCCGGCAGGGATACTGTTCGCGATCCGGCATTCTGGGAGTATGCAATATCCTCGTCAGATGGGCCCATGGTAAAACTACCCATCGGAATGTATACCATTCCTGGCGGATCTGCATAAAAAGCATCGGGTCTGTCCTGCACACCAACAAGGTGTCCCCGATCACCCCTTCCGATCCAACCGCAACTGGTAAATAAAATCGCTGCAAATGCAACAGTCAGTATTCTTTTCATGGTGGCTTCAGGTTATTATAGTGGCCATTTTCTATTTATCTTTTCCTAACTTTTTCTAATTTTTGCCAATTATAATATGTATTGTATCGACTTGAACGGCAAAATTACAAAAATCTGATATTTCGCTGTATTTCTTCCAATCTTTCCAGCCCCAGATCAAAACAATACTGGAGCATTATTTCATGGCTTCCGTAGCTTCGCCCCATCCTTCCGAGGGGAGAAGTGGTTACATCGTACGAATAACCAAAGCTGATCTGATCAAAACTTACCCCAAGCATGAATACCACGGCATCCTGAGGTCTATAACTAACGCCGCCCCAAAAGCGGTTATTGTATGTAACCATGGTATTCAGGTCGTACTGGAAGGAAGACATGTCTGTTTTTATCAATACTGAGGGGCTGATCACGTAATCCGGATTTCCGGGCCAGCTGATGTTGTAACCAGCTGTTGCGTAGCCATGTCGCCTCAGCGAGTAATCACTTTCACCCAGGCCTCCCCGGGCCTGCCTTAATTGCGAAAAAGAAAGGCCCGCCCAGGCTTCGTCATCCAGCATGTAAAACCCGCCGATGGCAAAATCGGTAAAAATATGGCTTTCTTCATTGCCGATCAGTACCGGGTCACCCGAATCAATGGGATTAAGTGATGAAAAATCTATGCGTTTATCCTGGAAGCCAGCCTGGGCACCCAGCCCAAGGCGCCCCATCCCCAGGTTCAGGTGATAGGCGTAAGATATTTTGACTCCAACATTGGTTTCCGGACCCAATTGATCCTGTATGAAGCCCAGGCCGACACCTCCCCGCAGAAAAGGAATGGGGGAATCCACATTAAGGCTGTAAGTTTCGGGGTTCAGCCGGTTTCCTTCATCGTCGCGGAACCCAACCCATTGCTGCCGGGCAATGGCTGTGGCACATATGGCCTGCCGCATGCCGGCCACACCCGGATTGATCCCCATGTTGTTGAACATGTTATGGCTGAACTGGGCCTCTTGCTGCGAAAAAGCCATCCCGCAGAGTGAGAAGGAAAGTACAAATACCATGAGGCCCTTTTTAATCATTAATGCTGCCTTTATGCGATGGGTTAGTGGTTGAACGAAAAAAATCTGATGTTATTGAATGCGTATAAAAATCAGTCAAAAATACAATAAATATTTAAACCTGGCTGCGTTTTCAAGCCGCTTCGTACATTGACTCAATGGCTTATACAAATTTTTGATAAACCTGCCACCATTTTTCAGGTATTTCATTCTGGCAGGCCTCCTGGTAGTCCCTGTATGAACAGGGAACCAGAAACTGCCTGTCATATTTGCTTTGCAACTTGGGCGGACAGGGGACTTCCATCCACCAGCGGTCACTTTTTTTGCTTTTGTAAAAATTAATCTTATTCTGGAACTCTTTGATGGATACCACATACTTGATAAAATCGGCCGAGTCTTTGATATGTTTATCCGGAAAGTCTTCCTTGCGGTTATAGAAACCGTCAATAAAATACCAGATCATCTGAGCCACCAGATGGGTTGTTTGCTCACCGTGATCGTAAGCCGGGTTGATCTCATAAAAACCAATGGAGCTGAGCTTGTCGCTCAACCCTGCATAGCGAACAATCTGGCAGGCTTCTTCACCGTATAACCCATTCGGGGAAGCATTGGCATTGGCCGGCGCATCGGATTGCCGGATGCTTGACACATCGAAGCTGAACAAATCCGCGTTGCGGACAATGGGTTCGGTATCTTCCAGATTATTATTGACCACACCCAGGCGGTACACATCAAAAAAGAGCCGATCCATCAGCTCAATGGCGTCCTGGTCAACAAAATATGTCTGGTAGCCCAGGTTGGTAAAGTTAAAGAGGTAATTGGGCTTATGAGTCAGTATGGTGCTCAGGTAGTTATTGCTGGTTAGTGTTTCGTCTTTTTGCAGGCCGATGTCAAACCGGGAGTCGACAGAGACGATGTTGATAATTTGTCCGAGCGATTCATAGGCCTGGTAATTGGCATAGGTAATATCCTGCCCCCCCCCGATAATCACCGGGGTGATGTTTTTTCGAAGCAACTCTGCTACGACTGATTTTACAGCAAAATAGGTATCTCTGACCTGATCCCCTGCATTGATGTTTCCCAGATCAGCAATCCGGGGATTGGCAGACCCCCTGAATAAACGGTATAAATGCTTTCTTACGTAGTCCGGAGCCAGCGAGCAGCCTTCATTCCCGGCGGCATGGCGATCCTCCTTAACCCCAATCAGGGCAATGTCTGCCTTTTCCAGGTCGGGGAAACCCGTCCGGGGGTCGTTGGTCATGATAGAACGACCCAGAAGCAGGGGGTGTGGCTGGCTGTCTTTCAGCAGATCACTTTTGCCTACAGCTTCAAAAAAATCAGCAATATCCATGTAATTCCAAAAAAATTATTTCCCCTTTTGGGTTTTCTTCGGGGTGGTTTTCTTGGTTTTACGTGGTTTTTTCTCAGAGGTTCCGCTATCGATGATTTTTCTTGCCTCCTCAAGGGTTATTTTTTCCGGATCCATGTCTTTGGGGATTTTAAAGTTTTTCTTGTTGAAAGAAATATAGGGCCCCCAGCGTCCTCTCAAGATCCGGATTTCAGGTTCTTTGTCGAACGTTTTGATGATTTTTTTCCTGTCACTTTCCCGCTTTTCCTCAATCACCTCAATGGCTTTTTCAGCCGAGATGGTCAGGGGATCTTCTTCCTTTGGAATGGAGTAGAATTTTCCATCATGCCTGATATATGGCCCGAACCGTCCGACAGCAGCGACCATCTCTTTGCCCTCGTACTCGCCTGCTGTACGCGGCAGTTTGAACAAATCCAGGGCTTCTTCCAGAGTAATGGTTTCCAGACTCTGGTCTTTTCGAAGACTGGCAAAGCGGGGTTTTTCCTCCTCCTCCGCATCGCCGATCTGTACCATCGATCCGAAACGCCCGATTCGTGCATACACGTTGCGGCCACTTTTTGGGTCTTTCCCAAGGAGGCGCTGCCCGCTGCGTTTTTCAGACTTTTCCAATGTGTTTTCCACCTGTTGGTGAAAAGGCCAGTAAAATTCATTGATCACGCTGGTCCAGTCTTTTTGGCCGGCGGCCACTTCGTCAAATTCTCTTTCCACCCTCGCGGTGAAATGATAGTCCATGATGTCGGTGAAATACTCCATCAGGAAGTTGTTGACCACAATGCCGATGTCTGTGGGGAAGAGTTTATTTTTTTCCGCCCCGGTGACCTCCTGCTGTTTTTGATCCGTGATCGAGTTTTCTTTCAGCCTGATCACATCGTAGGCGCGTTTGACCCCTTCCCGGCTTTCCTTGACCACGTATGCCCTTTTCTGCACGGTGCTGATGGTGGGTGCATAGGTGGAGGGTCTTCCGATACCCAATTCTTCCAGCTTTTTGACCAGGCTGGCCTCGGTATACCTGGGCGGATGCTTGGTAAAACGTTCTGTGGCTGTCATTTCATCCAGTGGGAGTTGCTGCCCCTCTTTTACGGGAGGCAATATTCCTTCAGCAGCAGCTTCCTCCTCCTCGTCGTCGGTCGATTCCAGGTAAACTTTGAGGAACCCGTCAAACTTGATTACTTCTCCGGTGGCGGTGAATTTCTCCGTTGTTTTTGAGGGAGCGATGGTAATGGTGGTTTTTTCCAGTCTGGCATCACTCATCTGGGAGGCAACAGTCCGCTTCCAGATCAATTCATAGAGTTTTTGCTCGGAAGCATCATTGCCCGCCCGGTGGGCGTTCATAAAGGTGGGCCTGATGGCTTCATGTGCTTCCTGTGCCCCTTTGCTTTTGGACGAATACTTCCGGAGTTTCACATAATCCTCGCCCCAGACCTTTTCGATCTCTTCACGGGCCATGGCCATGGCTGTTCCGGAGAGGTTCACCGAGTCGGTTCGCATGTAGGTGATCTTTCCCGACTCATAGAGCTTTTGGGCCACCGTCATGGTGCGAGCAACCGAAAACCCCAGCTTTCTGCTCGCTTCCTGCTGCAGCGTGGAGGTGGTAAAAGGAGGCGCGGGAGATTTTTTTGCCGGCCTTGTGTCAATGCTT
>Ga0207421_10002344_pt1 | contig 23531 bp, 31 predicted proteins | sample SodLakKL_010_SED_4_FD_187542 | JGI IMG/M metagenome (GOLD analysis project Ga0207421, IMG submission 187542) | Alkaline sediment microbial communities from Lake Tanatar, Kulunda Steppe, Russia - 8KL_010_SED (SPAdes) (version 2) | ecosystem: Environmental > Aquatic > Non-marine Saline and... | reverse complement strand
CATTTTAAACAAAGGAAACCATTAAAATAATATGCCCCCATGGACAAAAGGAGTCGCCCTGGGCAAGTCCCTTGGGCTCATTATCATAGTTATCCTGATGCTTCTGGTAATGGTTGTTGGCGGGGATTTGGTGATGACACTAATTTCTCTTGGAGCAGAAAATCAGATACAGCACCAGAATGTCGAGCTGGCAAGCGATATGACAATTACCTCAGCATTTCCTGAGGAAACCTCACTTCAAAAGAGAACACTTCTCATATCAGATTGTGACATAACCTTCAAAAAAGATTTTGTAAGGTCGAGGATCGATGTTCAGGACGAAGATGATCTAACCACTAAGACATATTGGAACTTTCACAAATCACCTACTTATCCAAGACATTCGTGGGAAAAAAACCAAGAAGTCGAAGAACCACCAAGTGGTGCCACAGGCATCTCTACCTGGTACGAACTTGATGACATAAGAAATGATTTACATAGTGATTATTTTCTTGAAAATGATCTGGACTCCGACACCCCAGGTTACGAAGATATTGCAGGTCCTGGAGCCGATGACAGAAGAGGCTGGGAACCTATTAGCACCTTCACGGGATCTTTCTACGGTCAAAGGAAAACTATAGGTGACTTATACATTGATAGACCTAACGAGGAAGAAGTTGGGTTGTTTGGAAAAACAAACAATGCTCATATAAAAAATGTTGGTATAGAAAACTTGGATATAAAAGGGGATGAAAATGTCGGCGGTTTAGTTGGACATAACATCGATTCATATATTACAAAAAGTTATGCAACGGGGTCGGTGAAGGGAGAAAACCGTGTAGGTGGCTTAGTTGGAAGAAATTGGGATGGATACATTTTAAGCTCATACGCATCTGTAACCACACGAGGAAACACACGTATTGGCGGGCTGGTAGGATATAATGGGCCCAGTGACGGTGGACTTGTTTACAAATCTTATGCAACCGGGTCGGCGAAGGGAGGGTATGAACGTATCGGTGGATTAATCGGTAGTAACGTGGCCGATGTTTATTATTCATACTCAACTGGTCCTGTGTCAGGCGAAGAATATATAGGAGGATTGGCAGGGTCCAATACAGGTAGTGTTCGTGACTCTTTCTGGAATTTAGCTACAGCAGGTATTTCATTAGACGAAGACGATGGTGCCGGAGAACCAAAGACAATGGTAGAAATGCAGGATATAGAAACCTTTGAAAGAGAGTCAACATACGAAACCTGGGAAACCTTGGAAAATGAGGAAGAAGTTTACTGTGATATACCTCAACACGAAGTTGTGGATTGTTCCATGGGTTCATGTGAGAGTACACCGGGTGCCACCGACCCTTACTGTGGAGGATGTGCTGACATGGATGTTTACAAGCATAACAGGGACGATGAAGAAAAAGATTCCTGCGAAGCATATGTACTCGGATTGATAGGATGCGAAGGTCCTGCACAACTTGACGTTAAAATAGAATGTTCTTATGATAGTAAATGGTACATACCAGAAGAACGAACTATAAGATGTGGCAACGCGATTGAAATAAAAGACGGTAGGATGAACAGGGTGGTAGAAGAACATGCTGACTTATGAAGAAAATAAACGAGGTCTAGCTGCCGGAGATTTCTTATGGTATCTCCTTTATACAATAGTAATAGTAGGATTCCTGAGCGTTTATTATTATTTTATCATTGCACCAACAGATATATCCGTTGAGGGATATGAATTCGCCATGGGCAAGGTTCAAGCAAATAGTGTTATGACAGAAATTCTCACATCCCCTGATTGTCTATCGACGGGCAACATGGCTGTACTTTCAGAAGAAAAGTTGGATAGAAAGAACGGGGTCGATGTTCTAGACTGTGCTTACCACCCCTCAGTGTGGACCTATCTGAAAGTGACAGACCATGAAAAAAACATCGACTACGAATTTGGAGATGATGGTATCAGAGATCTCTTACGTGGAGACATTACAAAATGGGAAATACCGGTGACCATAGATACAGGTTCCGGAAAAAACCTTGGTACAGCAACATTTTCTATGCTCCACCCACCACACTTCGCGGCTTCCGCAACCAGAGCAGGTAAAATAGCATGGTACGATGGAGGAAGTGTTCTTGAATTACAGATTTTGGACGACGAAGAACACCTGCTTGATACTGACAAAGGTATCGAGCCTGATGATCTAGTGATAAAGGCTGAAATAGACGACGATAGTGTCTCAATGCCGTTCAAAGGATATAATTTACAAACTGACGACGATGGTCTGGTATTTGATGACGATGGAACAACATCTGCAACCAAATACTCTGAAGAAGGATATGTGAAGATAGGAGGTGATACATGTACTTACGAACCATGGGTATTTAGAGAAATTAATCTCTATCATGGTGAAATAAGGAGAAGGAGGGGGGTCAGGGACCTATGCTGTTGGGACGGTGATGTAGAAAAATGTGGGCCCCTTGATTCCGGTGATGAGTGCGGAATATATGTGTGCGATTGCTTTGGTGGTTGTACTTGGGAGGAAAAATAAAGGTTTGAAAAAATGAATCGGAATACATCTAAAAAAGGACAGTTCACAATACTCATAGCCGCACTTATATTCACCGCTGTTACTTTCTTGGTAATCTTCACGGTATCTTACTTTGCAGACCTGAGCTACGATATGATAGTAGAAGTCGAGCAGATAGACAGACATTCAGATGAAATGGTTCTCAGCACGTTCCTCAGAATGGAAGACGAAAAAGGAGAACCCATGCGACGTAAGCTTATAGATTATGTTTACGCAAAAGAAATAGATGGTGTAAAGGGGTGGCACGGAGAAATATATAACGAAATAAAGGACCTGGAAGAAACTTTCCAGGATGAACACGGTTATTACTACTATCTTTATTTGGAATATGAAGGCGAAACATTCGTCAACACAAGACCAGATGACCTAAGAAAAGAAGTGGCCTCGACTGCTATACTTTTAGATGGAGAAGTTGCTAAGATAGTACTGGTAAATGATGAAGAAATAGCTGATGCATGTACCTACGAATCCCGAATATATGGTGAAATTGATCTTTATCATAGTGAAATAAGGAGAAGGAGGGGGGTCAGGGACCTATGCTGTTGGGACGGTGATGTAGAAAAATGTGGATCAGAGGATTATGGTGATGAGTGCGGAATGTACGTATGTGATTACTTCATTTACGATGGACAACGTATCTATACATGGGTTGACGATGATTAGGCAAAAACTTGAAACAAAGAGTTGCAAAAAATGTTGATGAAACTGTCGAAAAAAGGAGAACTGTTAACTGTTGTTATAGTAGTTGTCGTAGTTGTTGCAATAGCACTTGCCACAGCAGTAGCAGTGATGGTAGCCGGAGCGAGTGATGCACGCAATGTTGGTTTGGAGCAGTCCGAAGCTATCAACGCAAAACTGAGATATGATAGAACAAAGGAACTAATCGACGATGCAGTCTGGTTGGGAACCAGAGAAGCCTATCTTGAGGAAAGTGGGGATCCTGAATATGAAAATATAGAAGATAAAATCAAGGACTATCTTAATACACTTAACGGCACTGAAATGAGTCAAATGGGAGGAACTCCTGACTACTACCCAGGGATAAATATTCTTGGTTTAGAGGTAAATAGCTACCAAGAACCTGTATATGTTGATTTCCCTGTAAACGTTAATGCATGGGGACAACAAACAGATAGAGGACTCGGCTGGGGAGATTGTGAGAGTATGACGGGGTCCTGGGACGATGTAGACCAGTTCTGTCAGTGTAAAGGATATGAAGGAGCGGCTCCAGTATCAGAGAATCCCTGTTATCAGCAGGGAGACGTGGGTGATAGACGCAGGTGGGAGCCAGACGATGATGCCGGCAACTGTATAGATTACTGGGACGATGGTGATGATTCGGGTGATGCCATGACTCAGGTAAAGTGTGGTGCTCAGGTATATGATGTTTCTTATAGGGTAGATTTAAGCGGAAATATGCAAATCCCGAGGATATCACTTACAGATCAATATAGTTCAGCAAAGATCGTAGGTCCGGTCATTCTAACTGTGCATTCCACAACCGGAGGAAAAGTAGACCTACCGCAAAGATATGGCGATCAAGAGTTCGAAGGCGATTTCCTTTTTGAAAGAGGAGAGGATGTCCTGCTCAGAGCTTATCCAAACGATGGCTGGTACTTCGACTACTGGTCAGGAGATGTACCAAAAGGTAAAGAACAATCCCACACAATAGAAATACACCTAAACAGAGACAAAAATGTAAAGGCACACTTCGACTGGTACAGAGAACTTACGGTAGACTCTACATCAGGAGGACATGTCGACGTAAATCCCGAGAGGGAGGATGGGTATAAAGCTGGTGCAAAAGTAACACTAACAGCAAAGCCATCCACAGGCTACGAATTTGTCAAGTGGACGGGAGATGTACCGGAAGGCAATGAGGAAGAAAGGGAGATAACCATAATCATGGACAATAACAGAGATCTAAAGGCTCATTTTGAACAATACTGCGATCCAGATCAATGTCCAGGGGACGGTGATTGCAAAGATCCGGGCGATACATGGGGAAGTCATAACCGGTACTGTTGTACTGACGAAGTAGATGTATCTGAATGTTCTGGTATATTGGTATGCTCATCAGACGGTGACGGTGATTGTCCTGACAAAAGCTGTGTAAGATGGGAAAATTGGTCACGATGTGGTTGGGGGACAGGGATTACTCGTTGACGTATGGAAAGCAGTAACGTGCTCCTATTAAAGAGAGTATTTGCAAAATGGAATCAAGCTATAGTTATTATCCTTATCCAAGGGAAAAACGCACATATACTTCAACCGAAGCTGTAAAGAAAGTTGAAACTATGACAAATTAGTGATAAAATCTTACTAAAGCTTTAAAACAAAAATAGTCAATAAATAAACAGGAGTTTTGATGTCTCGAAAGTTCCTCGGTCGTTCTGGAGCAGATTTTGCCCTTGGGATAGTAGTTGGTGTTATAATTGCACTTCTAGTAGTCACTACAATTTTTACAGATCTCGGTGATATGCTCTGGGAAGGTGCAGGGGATGTAATGGAAACCGGGGAAAGAAGAGCTGAGGACATCGTCGAGGAAAGGACAAAGTACCCGATACTGCAGTGGCAGAACATACATCCAAGGGACAGGGCAGGTGATCCGCCCGATGACGCCATAGAAATAGAAGACTGTGATGGACTGCAAGACATAAAAAATGATCCGGATGGAGATTACGTTCTTGTTGACGACATAAACTGCCATGAAACAAAGGAATGGAATGAAGGTAAAGGTTTCGATGCCATTGGTGAGGATGAGAATGAATTTACCGGAATGTTTGATGGTCAAGGATATATTATAAGTGGTTTATATATCAACAGACCTTCTAAAGATTTCGCTGGACTATTTGGAACCACATCAGACGCCGTGATTAAGAACATCGGTGTTGAAGGAGTGAATATAACAGGGAAAGACCGTGTTGGTGGATTGATCGGAGGAAGTTATGGTAATTCCGTTATTTATAATTCATATGCAACCGGCGCTGTAGAGGGAAATGAACTTGTCGGAGGCTTGGCCGGTTCTAGTAGAGGTGATATATTAAATTCCTATACAAAGGTAGATGTAAAGGGTAGCAAATATGTTGGGGGATTAGGAGGGTTTACTTCAGGAGATATCACAAGGTCGTACTCGACCGCATCAGTCGAAGGAGACAGACAGGTTGGAGGATTAATCGGAGAACATTGGTATGGAGATGTTTCCAACTGTTATGCAAATGGCCCGGTGAGGGGGAATGAGGATGGGGTCGGCGGACTGATTGGAGTAATATGGGCAGGTGCAACTATTTCCAACTGTTACTCCAACGGTCTGGTAGATGTCCCAGGAGAAATAGGAATAGATAGAGGACTCGGTGACAGTTTTGGTGGACTAATTAGTTACTGGTCAGGAGAAACACCTGTCACGAACTCTTTCTGGAACGTAGATACAGCGAACATGGATGGAAATCCCTATTTAACTACAGGAACCCCGAAGAAGACAGAAGCTATGGAAAGCAAGATTACTTACACGGACACACGGACCGCAGGCCTAGAAGATCCATGGGACTTCGAGCACACCTGGACCTTCTACAGCGGCAGAAACTTCACGGATGTTGAACTGAATACATTGAAGATAGACATAGATAATCCAGAAGGTGGGTATGTTAGCCCAGGACCCGGAATAATTTATATGCCAGAAGGTGAAAAAATAACGCTTAAAGCCGATCCACATGAAGGTTGGAACTTTGATGGATGGACAGGAGATTATGAGAGTGGGAACAAAGAGATAACTTTGACCATAGACGAAGATAAGGAAGTAACTGCTCAATTTTCACTGGCAGAATTGGAGATAATTGTAGTTGGAGAAGGTACTACGGACCCAGTTGAAGGCACACATGAATACGAGTACGGTGAAGAAGTAACTGTGGAGGCAAATCCTAAAGATGAATGGCAGTTTGTCAAGTGGACAGGAGACGTAACCAGTGATGAAGAGAAGATAACGATAACTATGGACAGCGACAAGGAGATCATAGCTCACTTTGAAGGAATACCAGTAGAATTAAACTGTGAGTCTAAAGAAATTACAAAGGAAGACCAGAGTGGATATGAAAGCATTACCAGTCCTGCTTGTGATGACGATGAATTCCTCCTAACAGGAGACTGCTATGAAACGGGTGACGAGGGCTATGGTGGTGCTTTGCTCCAAGCAGGGAGAATGGAAGGCGGAGGCGGGGACGCGTGGTTCTGTCGGTGGAGGGACCTGGACGACACCGACATCACTGCAACTGCAATCTGTTGCGAGATAGAAGAAAACTAAATCAAAGATCTTTAAAAATATGAAAGAGAATACGACAGTGAGGAAAAATGAAAAAAAATAGCGGTGCTGTCAAGCAACTTGTCCTTATAAGCATAGTGGCTTGTGTTGCTCTATTTACACTGGTAGTCTCACAGGCCTCAGAACCAGTATCCGGGGACGAGGTTTCCGATGCAGACCTCTTATCCGATATTGGAACTGAAAATCTGAAGTGTGAAGTAAAAGCCGGAGAGAAAGAAGCTGACGACGAATACGAAACCATAAGGAGTCCAAGTTGTTCCGATGACCAGTTTCTCTTGACAGGGAGATGCGATGAATCCAATGCAGAAGACTCCTCTATGATCCAGGCAGGGATAGATTTAGAAGACGGTAGCCCCTATGGAGCTCAATGGTTCTGTAGATGGAGGGGGTTGGATACAGGTGGCTGGTTCAGTGATCCCAGTGAAATTAGATCGAGAGGCGTGTGCTGTGAATATACAGACGATCTTAGCTCTATAGACCTGGACTGTATAGTAAGGGAAGATACAAACGTAGTTTACGAGACAGGAGACTACCCCCTAGGAAGTGTCACAAGTCCCAACTGCCCCGAAAACTACTTTGTGCTTACAGGACGTTGCAGTGAATCCGACGCAGGAAGTTCTAGGCTACTTCGGATCGGGATTGGTGATGAGGTGGACGATCCCTACGAGGCTCAATGGAGATGTAGATGGGGTAAGCTCGATGGTGATAGCGAAATAACTTCAAGAGCTGTCTGTTGTACCCACAGTACAAATTAAAAAGATCCTTAAGTATAACTAAGATGTTTTGTCTTGTCGGTGAAAAAGGTATGGAAAAGGCCCTGACGATAGCTCTATTTGTTGTACTTGGCCTTATTGCAATAATGATTATAATCGGGGTTTCAACCGATATATTGAGTCCCGGAGCAAGTGGATTTTTAGACTATCTCGGAAGACTTACGCCGTTTTAGAGTAAAAAGTTTTAAACTACAAGACACAATACCTCAATATGCCCGATATACCTGGTTTGAATGTAAGTATATCCAAACGAGGAATAGTACTACTCCTAGTGGTTTTTGTTCTACTGGTTACCGCTATGTTGCTAGGTGGTAATGGAGATAGCCGAGGCGATGTTCATGAAGGAGCTGAAGACTGTATAGAGTACGTCAGAAGGGGTTGCTGCCAGGAACCTGATCTTGAGAGGTGTCAGACGGATGAAATAGGTTGGACACGCGAAGAGGATCCCTTTGAGTTCTGCTGCGACGAAACTATGACATAAGACATTTAAACCGCAGGAGGTAAGTAATTTTATGATGCAAAAAGGAGTTAGTGGTAAGATGATATGGATTGTCATGGCTCTAATAATAGTTACAATTCTGGGCATAGCTCTGGTAGGAGGTGCTGTGGAGCCTACATGGGATTCCTTAACTGGGTTAAACGACACCAGAATAAGGAAAAATATATGCAATCAATATACAGATCTTGGATGCTGCTTCGGTTCTGAGCAACTTGTATGTGAAGACTTAGAAGGAGAATGGGATGACGAAGATCTGGATGAAAAATTTGGAGAAATAAAAGAGGTGTGTTGTCGATGAATACACATAACAATACTATAAAACCATCGAAGGGAGTATCTCTTCCTATAACAACCATCGTAATTATTACGATAGCTATAATAGTACTTCTGGCACTGATAGCATTTTTCAGCTCCTCATGGCATCCGGAACCTATAAACGAAACAGCAGGAGATGCAAGGGATGAATGGGATGGAATAGAATTTCCATGGGGTTCAAATGCAATGCCTTGCCTAGAAACCTGTGCCGATGAAAGAGCCACATTACTAAAAAGAGTGACATAGAGTATCCAAAGGTTACTTCCATGATTTTGTCAAAAGGACAGTCTTCACTTATAGGTTCGGTCATAGCACTCTTAATAGTACTGTTGATCGGAGCTACGCTGTTAATATTTTTCACAGATGCTTGGGATCCACCTTTCGAGGAAACTGTAGATCAAATAGGCTGGAACGGCGAAGAGGATCAAAACGGTGAAGAAGACGAGAACGACGACAAAAATGATGATATAGACTGTAACGAGGTTTGCTCAGACCCACAACTTACTGATCGAAGTTGCACGATAGGAGGCGAAGTAACAGGCTGTGAAATCCAAAGGGATTGTGGGGATTATTCAGATGTTTGCGACGAAGTTATGTGTGGTCCATGTTAGCAGTTTGCTATATGATAAAAAGATACAAATTCTAGACTAATTGTAAAATTAGTGCGCCTGCCGGGATTTCCAAATCTTTAGGTTTTGATGGATCTTACGGAACTCAAAGTTCCGAGGTTTAGGAAAGCAGAGCTTTCCGTAAACCTTTTCCCAAAAGATTCTTTGAACCCGGGCTTCGAGCATTCTCCGAACTTTTTGATGGAACTTTTTTCGAAAAAGTTCCTGGGAGGCTCGAGTCTTACCCAAAAAGACGTATACGAAATCTACGTCCAAAGACAGTTTTCTAGGCCAGACTAGACCACAGGCGCACAAGTTATAATTGTTTTGATTAGTTAAAAACTATCCAAAATCCATGCACGTTCTTCCGTAGTGGAAAAGATATTCCTGTGCATATCCGGCGTACTTGCCAAAGTAACTCCTCATGTTCTCCGATAGTTTTTCGTAGTTCTTGCTGTAGAGTTCGGGATATTTCTTCCTGATGACCTTTTTGATCCAGGTGTCCACTGGAAAGGCCTCCATAAAGTCCAGGGAAAACAGAAGCACGCAGTCAGCGACCTTGTTTCCGACACCTGAAAGCCTTTTCAGTTCCTCCCTCGCGTCTTCATAACCCATACTACCTAGTTCCTCTTTATTCACGACCCCGTCTCTTACCATCTCCGCAGTCCTCTTGATATATCCTGCTCTGTAGCCTATGCTGAGGCTTCTCAGATCCTCCTCTGGGACCATGGCCAGTTCCTCCGGTCCGGGAAACCGGTAGTACTCTTCATCGAATACAATGGGCTTGCCATACTTCTCAGAGATATCCCTCTGAACCCTTTTTATCCTAGGTATCTGCATCTGTGAAGAGGTTATGTAGGCTATAAGGCAAGGAAAGAAATCGTCTCTTACTATTCTTAATCCGTGGTTCACAGCCACACTTCTCTCCATAAATTCATCTTTTTTCAGCGTTTTGTAGATCTCTTCTAGGCTATCATCCAGACGTAGAACTTTCCTGGGATCTACACCCTCGCCGTAGTTGTCGAAATACAGCTTTTCTCCTTCCTGCCAGATCTTCAGGACACCTCCGTTTCTGGCTGTATAGTACTTTGTTCTTCCGTCATCTTCTTCCTTGCGCCAGGAAAATGTCTGACCGCACTCCAGCGTCTTCTTCAGATCAAGTGGTTTGTCCTTCAGGTCTATGGCTTCAGTCATCAATATCACTCGCCTTGCGAAACTTCCCGTCGCTGTCCTTTGGCTTGGGCGGTGCACAGCGATTTGTTTTTTCTTTGTACGTTGCTCCACAGTTGTGGCATCTGACACGCTTCTCTGCCTTGGACTTCTGCTTGAAGCCGCAGTCCGGACAAAGGTGGTAGAAGACCTTTTTTCGCATGAACATATCTTGGACCCGAAGACTAAAAAATTAAATCAGGATATAACTTTTTAATGGGAGATCAGAAAATATAATAAGGGTGCATAGTTTGGAAATCAAAGAAGCACAGGACCTTGTATATGAACATCTAGAAAAGATAGGTTACACCGAAAGTGAGACGGAGTCTACGCACGCCTTTCTGCACCTCGTCGAGGAAATCGGAGAAACTTCGCGTTCCCTTTTACACAGGGAGACGGAAAGGGGTGATTTCGCTAACAGGACGGATCCAGGTGTTCTTAAGGAGGAGGTCGGCGACGTCCTCTGGCAGATCATGAAGCTCGCGTCCTATCTTGATATGAATCTGGAGGAGGCGTTCGAAGAGGTCCTGGAGAAGAACAGAAACAAGAACTGAGAAGGATAATATGGAGAAACTTTACTTGGACATAGAGACCACAGGCCTTAGCAGAAAGAGGCATGAGGTAACTGTGGTCGGAGCATACGACAATGAAAAGGTATACCAGCTTGTAAAGGGGAGGAACCTGTGTGAGGAAAACATCTGTGAGCTTCTGGAAAGGGCGAACTGTATTGTTACATACAACGGTAAGAGGTTCGATGTCCCGTTTCTTCAGAAAAAATACGATATAGAGCTGAACGGGAGACACAAAGATCTCATGTACCTTGGCTGGAAGGTAGGGCTCAAGGGCGGATTGAAAAAAATAGAGAGGGAGATAGGTATAGGAAGGGAGTCCGGCGTCTGTGGAGGATCGGAAGCTGTACGACTCTGGAAGAAGTACCAAAGAGAAGAGTGTAAAGAATCGCTGAGGAAGCTTCTGATGTACAACAGGGAGGACGTGGTTAACCTGGTGGACGTGGAGAAGGCCATAGAGAAGAGGAGAAAGGGAGAAGAAAATTAAAGGCCCTCGTAATGCTAACCTCAACCATCCGAGTATATTTTCTTCCTTATCTCTTCGTTATCCTGTGGATTTCTCCGATAAGGAAGCTTCTCTTCACCTGCGACATCTCTAAAACAATTGTCCAAATCTTCAAAAAGTTCCTCGATATCTATTTTGTATCCAGTGTCATGATAGAAGTCCTTATTCGTAATAACCTCCATACAAGTAGCAGCAGGTGCCGTTAATGACGAGTCAGTTACTTTGTTAATCTCTTCCTCGTTTACTACCTGGACTTCCGGGCTATTCTTCAAATTGACTTCCGTTAACATATCTTTTTCATGAAGGAGAAACCTACACTGAAGTCCACCGCTCTGTGTTCTAACTGAGTGCTCTGAGTGTTTGGAACCCTTAATCTTCTCCCAAATAAACTCTGTATCATATTCCTCATATTCATTTTCTAGGCTCACCATAATGTACCCAGGTATATTATCATGCAACTCCATATATTCCTTCTTCTTCAAATCCTCCTTTTTCAGGCTCTTGACACCTCCAGGAGTTATCTTTGAAAGAAGCGAATCAGTGAAATTATCGGGTTCGGTAGTATCAACCCTACAGTAGTATATCTTTAAATCAAAATCGGACAAAAGGCCGGGTTCTGGAGACATACAGTAACATTTAGGGCTAAGATTTAAATAGTTTAAAATATCTGGCTCGTTACCTTTTTTAGTATTAGGAAATTTGGTGAAGTTATGAAAAAAGGTGTTTATCTCCTTTTGGTAAAACTAAAAGAGGAAGAAAAGATGAAGATAGGCAGTCTGGGGACCTTCGAGTTCCAACCAGGGATATACTGTTACGTCGGCTCCGGGATGAACAACCTGGACAAGAGGGTCGAGAGGCATCTATCCGACGATAAGAAAAAACACTGGCACATCGACTACTTTCTTGAGGAAGCAGAGGTAGTGGCTACTGTGAAGTTCAAAACGAAAGAGGATATGGAGTGTGAGCTGAGCAGGGCGGTTTCTGATATCTCAGAAGGAACGCCGGTTGAAGGATTCGGCTCGTCGGACTGTGGATGTGGAGCACATTTTTATATCTTGGAATTCAATTAATCCAACAGCACGGATAGAAATATTTAAAAGGGTGTGCAAATAAGACAACAAAGGGGATAGTGTGTTAAGAAAACTTAAGGAGAGTTTTTTCTCGTCTTTTAGAAAGAGCGGAAGCTCAACGGAAAGTCCTTATCCCAAAGTCCATGAAACAGCATGGGTAGCTCCTGATGCAGTTCTCATAGGCGATGTGGAGATAGACAAGAACAGTTCTGTGTGGCCCGGAGCAATCATACGTGGTGATATCGGGAAGGTAGAGATAGGTGAAAATACAAACATACAGGACAATGTTGTGATACATCCCAGCTCAAAGGAGGGAGTTTTCATAGGAGACAATGTGACGGTGGCCCACGGCACAGTTCTAGACGGCTGTGATGTAGAGGACAACGTCATGATAGGGATAAATGCCACGGCTCTGCATCACAGCAGAATAAGGCGAAACAGCATAATCGGAGCCGGAAGCTTGCTTCCGCCTGGAGCTGAAACAGACCCGGGTTCTGTTTACAGTGGTAGCCCTGCTGAAAAGGTAAGAGATCTACAGGATCAGGACAAGGAAGTAATGAAAAAGATGTCCCGGAGCTACGTCAATCTCAAGGGCGAATACGAGTAAAAGGAATCTCTTCTCGATGGCTTATGGGTGTGGACATTTCGGAACTCGTGGAAACCGAGGAATCTTCTTTAGATGCCTTCAAAGGGAGAACTATTGCACTGGACGCACTTAACATGTTATACCAGTTTCTATCCATAATAAGACAGCCGGATGGGGAACCACTGAAGGACTCAAAGGGAAGGGTCACTTCCCATCTATCTGGTCTATTCTACAGAACAGCAAAGCTTGTTGAAAATGAGATAACACCATTCTACGTCTTTGATGGTAAACCGCCTGATTTCAAAGAGAGTGTGAACAAAAGGAGGAGGGAAAGGAGGGAGGAAGCCAGAGAAAAATACGAGGAAGCCCTCAAAAAGGGAGAGATGAAAGAAGCAAGAAAGTACGCAAAGCAGTCGGTTAGAGTTCAGGACAAGATGGTGGAACAGTCAAAGGAGTTACTTGAGGGTATGGGGATACCGTGGATTCAGGCTCCAAGTGAAGGAGAGGCACAGGCAGCTTATATGGCCAGAAAGGGAGAAGCTTGGGCGGTCGGCAGTCAGGACTTCGATTCCCTGCTTTTCGGGGCACCTGTCCTTGTGAGAAACCTCACTATAACAGGAAAGAGAAAGCTTCCCGGTAAAGAAAGATACAGAGAAGTCAAACCTGAGATGATAAGACTGCAAAAAGCTCTGGGTGAACTCGGGATCAACAGGGAACAGCTTATTTTGATTGGAATACTGGTGGGAACAGACTACACACCAGGAGGAATTAAGGGAATAGGTCCGAAAAATGCCCTGGAACTAGTAAGAAAGAAGAAGGACACTGAATCCGTTCTGGAAGAAGTAGACTGGCCCTTTGATGAGAGTTCTGAAGATATTATGGACTTCTTTTTGGAACCTCCTGTAGACGATAGTTACAGGCTGAAGTGGAAGGATCCCGACGAAGAAAAGATCAGGGATTTCCTCTGTGGAGAGCACGACTTCTCTGAAAGTCGGATAGAAAAACCCATAACAAAGCTCAGGGAAAACAGGGACAAAGGAACGCAATCAAGGCTTGATTCCTTCTAGTTCGAGATCGATATTCAGGATGTCTTCGACCTTGTCTTCTATTTTCTGTGAGGATTTTTCCAAAGACTCCTCCAAATCTTCTATCCTTTTCTCTGTCTTTTCTATCTTACCCCGCAGGTTCTCAATCTCCTCTTTTTTTCTCTCCAAGTCCTTCCTTATTTCCTCCTTTATCTCTTCGGAATCAAGTTCCGAAATCTCGTCCTCTATATCCCCCCTTCTTTCCTCGAGTTCATCGAGTTCCCCGAGAGTTTCTGAAATATAACCGAGGTCGAAATCCTGTAGCTCCTCCTTAATTCTTTCGGATTCTTCATCCGAAAAATCAAGCCCATCAGAAGACAGCTTCTCCTTCAACTCAACTACAACCTCTTGCAGGAAAGAAAGGTCCTCGTCTCTTCTTGTAGCCTCAAGAGGGGAAGAAATATACATATCCAGCAGTTTCTCATCATCCGTAGAGGTGCCAAAATACTTCAGCTTCTTCAAACCCCTCTTCAGGGGAGCTATCTCCCCGCGGATTCTGTCCTCCATCTTCCTTATCTCATCCTCTTTTCGGCCTAGGTCCCGCTCCCTTCTCTTTATCTTCTCGGACTCCTCGGACTCCTCCACCTCCATGAGTTTCTGAGAGAGCTCCTCTCTGACCCTGAGTTCCTCCTCGAGCTCCGACTCCAGGTTCTCAAATCTCATTTCGGCATCCTTGAGCTCCTCCCTTGTCTTTCTGGCCTTGTCGTATCTTTCCAGGATACTAATTGTTTTTTCTAGATCATCTTCGATATCCAGTTTTTCCTCGACCTCCTTCATACGACTCACAATTTTGCTGGTCTCCTCGGACTGCACCTTGTCCAAGACCATGAGACTCTTTTTTATCTTCTCCGAGACCTTGTCAATTTCAGATGACTTGTCCTTTAGGAACTCATAGACATCCGCATAACCACTCTCATCTGGAACCTGAAACGTATCGATAAAGCTCTGTAGCTGTCCGATCAGAACTTTCCTGTTAGATTCGGCCATATTCTTAAGCCTGGGAGCTATCTCTTCGGGAAGATCTTGACCTTTAAACCTGTCCAGGGTTTCGTCCAGGTCTTCCACAGAACCCTCTATTTCAGAGTACCTCCCTTCTACGTTGCTCCAAGCGAAGCCATCCATATCTTCAAGCTCATTCCTGAACCAGTCGCCGAACCTATCAAATTCTACAGCTTCCTCCTTTTTTTTCTCGCCTGAAAAAAGTCCGAAGAGCGAAGACATACATAAACATTGTTACGGAAACTCAAAAACCTTTCTCTCCTTTCAACTTTACGAACCGGTATCCCCTCTCCTTCCTAACCGTTTTCGTTTCGCTCTCACCCACCTTCTCCACTACAACCAAATTATGGAGAACCATTCCTGACACCGGAGTAACTATTCTCCCGCCGATCTTGACCTGTTCGATCCACTCCTCCTGTACCCGGGGAGAAACCGCTGTACAGATTATGCCGTCATAGGGCGCATGTTCTTCCATGCCTGTGGAACCATCACCCACCAAAACTTCAACGTTTTCCACGTCGACATCCTTGAGATTTCTCCTCGCTTGCTCCGCCAATTCCTCTACAACCTCGATGGTGTAAATCTTTCCGGTATCACCGACAAGGTGGGAAAGAACAGCCGACTGCCATCCGGATCCGGCTCCAATCTCGAGTATCCTGTCACCCGTCTCCACATCAAGAAACTCTGTCATCTTGGCAACGACGGAGGGCTGAGAAACCGTCTGACCATGACCGATAGAAAGCGGTGAATCTGAGTACGCGCTGTCCTTTGATTTTTCCGGAACAAAGAGGTGCCTCGGTGCACTCCGCATGGCTTCCTCCACTCGGTCGGATTTCAGGTTACCCTTGGCTCTCATTTCTCTGATCAGAGAGTCCATGCCTGCCTTCTTATTGTCCATAGAAAACCTTTTATTTGTCGCTCCACATAAAGGTTTCTATGTCGATACCCGACGTCGATGAGACCGTCGAAAAGATCAAGAACCTGGAGATACAGGGTGCACAGAGCATAGCAAAAGAAAGTCTGAGCGTTCTATCCAAGATAGTCGAAGAAGAGGGTTTCGATGAGAGGTTTGATGAAGCCGCAGAAAAGCTAAAAAATGCAAGGCCGACAGGCGTTTCGGCCCATAACTGCATAGGATTTGTAAAGAAGAGGAAACAAATAGAGGCCATAGACGCGGTACTTGATTATCTAAACACTGCAAAAGACGAATCTGGAAGGATGGCGGCAGACATGGTGGATGACGAATCTGTTATACTAACGCACTGTCATTCTTCGGCTGTCATAGCAGCCTTCCAGGCGATGCTCGATCTAAACAAGGACTTCCGTGTAATAGTGACGGAGACCGAACCAAAGCTACAGGGTGTTAAAACTGCGAAGGAGCTTCATAGTATGGGTATTCCTGTCAACTACATAGTAGATGCAGCAGCAGGGCTCTACATGTGGGCCGCAGACTATGTATTCGTCGGTGTGGATTCTATAAAGCCTTCAGGAGTCCTGAATAAGATAGGGACTTATCTCCTCTCGCTGGCCGCGGAAGAAGACCCTGACACGGAGTTCTGGTTCATAGCCACGAAGGACAAGTTCGACTACGACAATTTTTCCACTCTGGAAGAAAGGTCGACAGATGAGATAGACGAACACGAACATCTTGAAAAGGAGCACGAGCTTGTGCTTGAAAACCCGGCCTTCGATATGACTCCATGGTCCAAGATAGATAAGCTTATAACCGAGGACGGAGAGATGAAGAAACACGAGGTCATAGAAGAATTAAACGGGAGCTTCACAATTTAAAAACAAACAAAGAGAAAAATCAAAGGTGATACGTCTATGGATTTTGTAGATACAAACTATGAACCCGGTGAAAACGATCTTATATGCCTTTTTCGGGTAGAACCCTCCGAAAACTACAGCTTCGAGGAAGCGATATCAAATGTTGCGAAGGAATCAAGTGTTGGGACCTGGACGCATATAGGAACAGTGAATGAAAGGGCAAAAAGGATAAAGGCGAGAGTATATGAGCTGGACGAGCCATATGCAAAGGTAGCATATCCCCAGGAGCTTTTCGAGCTTGATAATATCCCGCAGGTACTTTCCTCGGTCGCTGGAAACGTATTTGGAATGAAACTTCTGAAAAACCTGAGACTGGAAGACATACAGTTCCCTCCGGAGATGATCGAAAAATTCAAAGGACCGCAGGTGGGCCTTGAAGGCATAAGAGATATCTTCTCCGTACAAGATAGGCCTATGCTTGGTACAATAGTCAAACCTAAGCTGGGGCTGGGCCCAAAAGGACACGCAGACGTCGCATACAGGGCATGGAAAGGAGGACTGGACATAGTAAAGGACGACGAGAACCTGAGTTCCATGACCTTCAATACCTTCGAGAAGCGTGTGGACGAAACCATGCGCCTGAAAGAAAAAGCCGAGAAAGAGACAGGAGAAAAGAAGGAGTATATGGGTAATATAACGGCACCGGTATCAGAAATGAAGAAAAGGGCCGACTATCTCATAGGAAAGGGAAGCAACTACGTGATGATAGATATAATAACCATAGGATGGAGTGCACTCCAGGAAATGAGGGAATATCTGGAAGGCAAGGACGTGGTCATCCACTGCCATAGAGCAGGACATGCCGCCTTCACTAGAAACAGGAAGCATGGTGTGAGTATGTTGACCGTGGCAAAGTTGACCAGACTCATAGGTGGAGACCAACTGCATATAGGTACAGCAGGTGTAGGTAAGATGGAGGGAGATGAAGAAAAGGTTCTCAGGATAGAAGAGGCTGTAGAAACAAAGAAAACCACGGGAAGTGAGTATAAACTCAAACAGGACTGGAAAAATATAAAAAAGACGTTCGCCGTGGCTTCAGGTGGTCTGCATCCTGGTGATATACCCGGTCTGGTGGAAAGGATGGGGAAGGATATTGTGGCCCAGTTCGGCGGAGGCTGCCACGGACACCCGGACGGCACGGAAGCCGGAGCCAGAGCTATAAGACAGGCCTGCGGGGCTGTCATGGATGGAAGGAGCTTGGACGAGGCCGCATCGGGAAACAAGGAGCTGAAAAGAGCGCTGGAGAAGTGGAAGGGATGATAAACTTCGGATGGATAGGAGCACTTCTGCTCCTGGCTGCATGGTTGCCCGAGACTGTGACTACGTTCAAAAGCAAAAACCTCGATGCCCTGAACCCGAAGTTCATAGTTTTCAGCCTCATAGGATCCGTTCTACTCGCTCTACACTCCTACAGAATACAAGACATGGCCTTTCTGTTTCTCAATACAACGATAGCTGTACTGGTTACCGTTGAACTTACAGTTTATTTTTATAAGTTGAAGACTACGGTTTAGTTGATAGAATGAAGGCAAAGGTAAAGACTCTGGACATAAGAGCTGGCAAACCCGTCGTAATTCTGAACAACAGGGATGCCGCTGAGCGCTCGATATTCCTCGGCGACAGGATATGTATAAAATACAGAGACCTGGAAGGCATGGCCATAGTCGACACTTCAAAGGAAGTTCCAAAGGGGAACATAGTACTCTTTGAAGAAACTAGAGAAGAGCTTGGAGTCGAAGAAGATGAAAACGTAGAAGTAGAAAGTACCATAAAACCCGACTCCATCGACTACATAAAGAAGAAGGTACAAGGAGAAGAACTGACGTACGACGAAACTTATTCCATAGTAGAAGATGCAGTGGAATTTCGTCTGACGGACTCGGAGCTCATGGCGTATACGGTCGCCATTGATATGTCGGACTTTTCCCTGAAGGAAGCCAAAGACCTAACCAGGGCAATGGTTGAGACTGGTGAGGAAATAGATGTGGAGAACGCCCTCGATAAACACTGTATAGGCGGAGTTCCAGGAAACAGGACCACACCAATAATAGTCTCCATAATAGCAGCAGCCGGTTACAAGATACCAAAAACATCCTCCCGTGCTATAACATCTCCTGCAGGAACCGCAGACACCATGGAGGTCATCACCGATGTAAAACACTCCCTGGAAGAAATTGAAGACATCGTCGAAAAAACTAACGGATGTTTTTCCTGGGGCGGAGCACTCAACCTGGCTCCTGCAGACGACGAGTTCATAAGGGTCAGAGACTCGCTCAATCTGGATCCACTCGAGCAACTGCTGTCGTCAGTTTTGGCCAAAAAGAAGGCCGTCGGTGCAGATACCGTGCTTATAGATATACCAATGGGAGACGGTACAAAGGTCAGGGATCAGAAAGAGGCAAGTAAACTATCCAGATACTTTGAAGAACTGGGAAAAGAACTGGGGATGGACGTTTTTACACTTATATCGGATGGCTCGACCCCGATAGGACAGGGAATAGGACCTGCACTGGAAGCGAGAGATGTACTCGAGGTTCTAAAATCGTGTGGAGAGAAAGGACCCGAGGACCTGAGGGACAAATCTGTAAAGATGGCAGACCTTCTTCTTGATGAAGTTAGTTCGGATGCAGAAGCCGAGGAAATTCTACGTAGTGGGGATGCATATAGGAAATTCAAGGAGATAGTAGAGGCCCAGGGTGGTGGAACAACCGATCCCGAGAACGTGGAGTTGGCCGGGAACAAATACACTGTCAAGGCCGAAAAAAGAGGAAGGATAGAGGACGTAAAAAACGAGGCCGTAAGTAAGATAGCAAAGGCAGCTGGCTGCTCAAGGGAGAAGAAGTCGGGGCTGTACCTTCACAAAAAGAAGGGAGATCCCGTGGAGGAGGGAGACGAACTTATAACTATCTACTCCGAAGATCCGAAGAGACTTGACAAGGCCGTTGAGCTCGCAGAACAAGGCAAAGTCTACAGACTCAAATCACTGCTCTCAAAATAAAAAGAAAGAGAAGACGGGGATTTGGGTTTTTTTACTTCACTCCATTACTTCTTCATCAAGATATCAATCGAGCTAACGTTGATTTCTTCACCTTCGTCGGTTTCGATCTCTTCGGTTCCGGTTTCAATGCTCTCTATCTCAGCATCCTCTTCGAACCTGTTCCTGGTTATTTCTGCAACGTCAACTGCTCTTGAAATCGCTTTGCCTCTTGCCTTTATGTGCACCTCATCAACACCATCGTTGAACTGAGTGACGCAAGCAAGAACGTAGCTCATAGGTGGCTTGTTGCCAACGAAAATTACGTTGTCTTCAGCTTCTGCCATCAGATTCACCTCCGTTTTTTGTTCTGTTGTTTTCAGATCTTTGAGTTTCTAGTACTTTTGAACACTAAATCCCACTTTCTCGTCTACTTGATTAACCTGTAAAAGTATTTAAAAGTTTGTAGTAGCTGACCTTAACAGGGCGGACACTGGTTGGGACTTGGAACATAGTCGGAACATATAGATTCATGGCCGCCAACCTCCACGCACACCTCCCCAACTTGATCATCACACTGGCTCAGACCGACCAGGCTCGGATCCCAGCTGCCCTCATTACAATGTTCGTTGCTCACGACAAGACTACAGCAGGCGTTTATGACCACTCTATCGTCCACGGGTCCTGTTTCAAAGCCACTGGAGAAAAAAGCAACTATAGCAAAGAGTACAAGCACAGCTACGGCGAGAATTACGAGCATGTTCGTAGGAAGAGAAATGCCTTTGTCTGTTGACATACTACTATAGACTATAGATTACAATACTTAAAAACTTCATTAGATAGGAGATACAAAAATAAAAACAAACTCATTATTAGTTCATGCAGGCAGGACATTCATTGGGATCGATATCGAGTTCTTCATCACAATCTATCTTCTCGCCTCTGATGGTTACGCAAGTATCAGCATCATCGTCCTCAGTAGTAGCACCGTTCTCATTGCAACTTTCCAGACCTATAACATTAGACCAATCGCTCTCTGCACACTGATTAAAAGTGACAACAGAGCTGCAACACTGACTAATCATAGTCTGTCTGTCCACAGGACCCGTCTCAAATCCTCCCATGAAGAAAGCGACTACTGCCAGTAGGACAATAACGGCTACGGCGAGAATTACAAGCATGTTGATGGGCAGTGCGACACCTTTCCTCTTGGACATACAATCACTGTTAGAGGTATATTAATTGTTTTATTTAAAGGTTTCCATTTACATGCGTCCTGAGAAAACTCTGGTCTCCAAAAAGAGTTAAATATCTTAAAAACAAAGTAATATATCGTTGGACAGGGGAGATAAAAGGTCGAATCTGTCCTTTTAAGGTGTGGAGCGTGCGTTCTACCCCGACCATAAGGTCGACAGGGGAGCGCATGTGAGACGGACGGTAAAACACACGTGAGAAATCCGCGAGTCGCACCGTTTGGACAAGAGGCGGGCAAGGAAGGTAGCCCAGACCGGATCAATTCCCCTGTCATCATTACCAAAAAAAATCAACCGGATAGTGATGGTTATGAGACCTGAAGAAGCCGAGGTTCCACTTGTGAGAGAAGCCATGTCCAAGGATCTGAACTATTCAGACCCGGATACATCTGTCTGTGATATAGCCAGAACTCTCAGAAGCGATGACAGAGGATCGGTGATAATAAAAGAGGGCGATGAAATAAAGGGGATGGTAACGAACTCGGACGTGGTCAACGACTTCGTAGTAGCTGGTAAGGGGGACAAGGCCAGGGACATAATGACCAAAGAGATTATAACGATATCCCCGGGCATGGATATAGAAGACGCAGCCATGATAATGGTGGAGGAAGGGATCGAGAGACTCGTAGTCATGGAGGGCGGCGACCTGATAGGCATAATATCACAGGACGACATAATGAAGGTCAGGCCGAGGCTATACCTCGACATAACCCAGGGACACAAACTCGGTGCCGAGAACGTTGAGATGGAGTTCGAAGAAAGGGAGGTAGGCAAATGCGAGTCCTGTGAAAACTATTCCGAAAGCCTGGGCGAGGTAAACGGGAACCTTCTCTGTGCAGAGTGCCGTGAAGAAATGAACTTCGCCTAGGAACCAAGCTTCTTTGCTTCTCCATGTACCAGGACAAGGCCTATAAAGGTCGACAGAATTCCTATGAAAAAATTCAGACCGACGGGCATAAGGAATACAAGAGGTAAACCCATTAGCAAAAAAGCCATTCCAAAGGCAAACTTACCTCTGTTGAAACCCAGCTCGTAGTCCATGATCTTTTCCTTGAACTCATCTGTGTTCCTCTCCTCCAGAAATTCCTTGGCTTCCTCAAGCTTATCGTCATCTATGTCCAGGAAAAGCCTACCACTGTAGCCGCATTCAGGACAGGTATAACCTCTGTCCATACCCAGCATCGCGAGTATGTTCGTCCTATCGGCCCTTATGTTTTCCGAGCCACAGCTCGGGCATATCCTCATACCTCCTATTTCTCGTTAAGAGTCTTTAATCTTTCCCGAAAACATTTTAAACCTGAAGGCAAATCCTCTTTGGTATGCTCAAAGAAAGGATCGATGGTTTCTACAGAAGTGAGGAAAGGGACCGGGAAAGGGACTACTTCTACGCATCCGAGGTAACCGACTGCAAGAGAAAGATATACTTCAAGGTCAAGGGTGCCGAGAAGGAGGACCTGGATCCCCAGACAAACCGAAAGTTCGAGAGGGGCGATATGATACATCAGAGGCTTGTATCGGCACTCTACTCGATCGGCGTTGTCACGGCCTCCGAGGTCCAGATGCCAGACCAGTCACTGTTCCATGGAAGGGCCGACGCAATAGTGTCTATAAACGGTGAGAACTACGTGGTCGAAATTAAATCAGCAAATCCATACAGCTTCAAGGCCATGGACGGTCCAAAGGAGTCCTGGGAAAAGCAGCTGCAGATATACCTACACCACTTCGACATAGACAAGGGAATAATCCTGGTCGAATGTAAGGGTACACAGAAGCTCGAGGAGTTCCACATCGAGAGAGACGACGGGGTTGCGGAGGAGTTGGAGGAGGAGTTCGGAAAGCTTCTGGATATGATAAAGAAAGGTGTAGTGCCTAAAAAGCCCGACAAGGACGACTGGGCGTTCGACAAGTGCAAATACTGTCTGTACGAGAAAGCCTGCGAAGAAACCAGCAACGGTCTGAAGAGCTTTACGGGGTAGCTGATGACCAGTAAAGTTCTGGCCAGTGGTAAGTTCGATCTGATACATCCTGGTCATATCTACTACCTGGAGAGATCAAAAGAGCTAGCCGAAGGCAGTGAGCTCTGGGTCGTTATAACACATGAAGACAACATAGAAAATAATCTATTCTCGAACCGGGAAAGAAAAGAGATGCTCGAAGCAATGGAAGCAGTGGACAGGGTCATGGTCGGTGAGTCGGAGGTGGACTATGTGGGCACTATAAAAATCGTAGATCCGGATGTGATAGCTCTTGGTCACGACCAGGACAGTAAGCATGTAGAAAATGCTCTGAGAACCCTGGGCAAGAAAATCCGGATCGAGAGAATAGATTCCCGAAAACCGGAGAAATACTCTTCCTCCGATCTGAGAAGGCT
>Ga0207421_10002343_pt1 | contig 23534 bp, 24 predicted proteins | sample SodLakKL_010_SED_4_FD_187542 | JGI IMG/M metagenome (GOLD analysis project Ga0207421, IMG submission 187542) | Alkaline sediment microbial communities from Lake Tanatar, Kulunda Steppe, Russia - 8KL_010_SED (SPAdes) (version 2) | ecosystem: Environmental > Aquatic > Non-marine Saline and... | reverse complement strand
CAAATAGCAGCATTAGGGTTCTAAAATACAAAGATCAGTCAATTGGCGATAATCTTCGCCATAATCCAAACCATAACCGATCACAAAGCGGTCAGGGATCTTAAATCCACAGTAATCGGCTTTCATTTCTACCTTGCGTCGATCCGGTTTGTCAAGCAAAGTAACTACTTTTAAAGATTTTGGCTGCCGGCTGCTCAGGTTATCGATCAGGTAATTCAGGGTCAGGCCTGTATCTACTATATCCTCTACAATGAGGACTTCTTTACCCTGAATACTATGCTCCAAATCCTTTAGAATCCGGACAACTCCCGATGAAGATGTATCAGCACCATAGCTGGAAACCGCTATAAAATCAATTTCCACAGATATATCGAGGTAACGAATCAAATCACTAAGAAATATAAAAGCACCTTTGAGGATTCCAATCAGCAAAGGCCTTTTCCCTTGATAATCACGTGATATTTGTTTAGCCATTTCTTGAATACGCTGATCAATTTGTTCTGCAGAGAGTAAAACTTCTTTATTTTCCATACAAATTACCACCTTAGCTTAAAGATTAGCTATTCTTAAATATAGTTTAACAAAAAAACTTTACTTTGGCAGCCTAAGTTTTTTGTACTCCAGCAGTAAAACCCGTTTAGTTTGATCGCTTATGCGGTATGGGTGAGCAATCCTGATGCCGGTCACCCATAGAACCTTGTCCTGGATAGTAACCAGTGGTAAATTATCACGCCGGGAAAAAGGAACCTTCTGGTCGATCAGAAAACTTTTAAGCTTTTTGCTGCCTGCAGAACCGTGAGGATGGAATACAGCACCAGGCCAGCGGGAGCGAGCCATCAGATGGCCTGGAGGCAGGCGATCATAATCTAGATAAGCCCGGTATTTTGATGGTGACCAGACCAGATCTTTAACATTTAGGATGCGAGCGGTTATCGAAGCCCCACCAGGCAAAAATGTCTTTCCCGGAAGATTAAGCTTTATTTCTTCAAACTTTTCCTGCTTTTGAAAAGCAGCTTGCATAATAATCAGGTCATTATAGGACAAGTAAACACAAGCACCGCCGGGCAGGGTTACCTGTCCGCCCGTTTTACCGCTCTCAGCCAAATCGAAGACCTGCTTAACATGCTGCCGACCTAGCTGTTTTGAAGTAACATATTTTTTAACCGCAATCCGTAAAATCCGGCTGCTCAAAGCAGGCGACAAAGAAATCAACTTGTGCCTGTTTATATTTGTTTCATTTTTGCCAAACCGAGCCATTTCAAAATACTTTTTCTTAGCCAGGTTGTTCAGGAAATAACGGTCAGAAGCTGCAAGCTCGGCGAGACCGGATAAAGCCTCCCGGACACGAGGGTTATACTGCTCTTCAAGCTGCGGAATCAACTCAAGGCGCATTTTATTCCGGGTATAATTGGTTTCCAGGTTGCTACTGTCAGTAAGAGGATACAGGTTGTTTTGCCAGCAATAATTCTCAATTTCACAGCGCTTCAGACAGAGCAAAGGACGAATCAAAAGCAAACCGCCACGTTTTGTTTTAGGCAGTATGCCGGCCAAACCATCCACGCCAGTGCCCCGTATAATGTTTAGGAGAACCGTTTCTGCCTGATCATCGAGGTGGTGACCAAGAGCTATTCTTGAAGCGTTATATTTTTTAGCAATCTCGGATAAAAAGCTATACCGGGCCAGCCGACCGGCCTCTTCTTCAGATATCCCTTCTTCTTTTTTAAAATCTCGAATAGCCACAACCCTGGATTCAAAGGTAAGCGACCATCTTGAAGCAATCTCTTCAACTTCGGCCTCTTCTCGATCAGCTTCAGGACGAAGGCAGTGGTTTAAATGGGCTACCACAATATTGAGGTTCAACTCAGAGGACAAGCAGCGCAGCATATGCAGAAGAGTTAAAGAATCAGGGCCTCCGGACACAGCTGCAATAACTGTTTCGCCTTCTTTTAATAGGTTTTTCTTATTCACATAATCTCTTACTTTATTTAACTGGGTCAGTGACAATCACAACCTGTCAAACCCTGTGATGGATAGACAGGGTTTAGATAAAAAAACACCCTGTATCAGAGTGCCTTTCAGAAACTATAATTCTGATCTTCTTTGTTTATGTGGCTTCACGACTGGAACTATCCCGGCTGCCTCTTTTAGATTCGGTATTCCGCTTAAGATCCAACAACCGTTCGTCACTTTCTTTCAGGAAACGACTCATTTTATCTTCAAACGAGGCTTTACTGGTTACTTCCGGTTTTTTCTTAGTGGTTCTTTTTTGTGGTGTATATCCTTTTTTCGCCTGCTTGATAGAAAGGCCAATCTTTCCGTTGTTTTCTACCGAAAGCACTTTAACCTCGACTTTATCATGTTTTTTGTAAAATTCACTAATCTCTTTTACATACTCATCAGCTATTTCGGAGATATGTACAAGACCTGTAATGCCACCAGGTAGCTCAACAAAAGCTCCGAATTTTGTGATTCCAGTTATCACTCCTTCCACCATACTACCCACAACAATCTCTTTCTTGATAAAAAACTCCTCCTTATTAATAATGGCCACTTCTCAGTGCCCCTTACACTAATGATATTATAACTTTTTTGACATTCTTGTCAATCCTCTATCTGATATATTGTTTCATCGGGCTTGACTAAACCTAGCCTGTTTCGGGCCAGCACTTCTATGTAACCCAAATCCTGTAACCTTTCTAATTCTTTTTTTGCTGCTTCTTTTTGCATCTCATATTTTTCAATGCGCACTTCATATTCTGCCAGTTGCTGTGCTGCACGGCGCTGCTGTAAATGTTGGGCAAAAATCACTACTACCAGAACACAAATCACAATAATACCAACTGCATTGACTAAACGGTTTGTTCCATAATTACCAGCCCGCTTCTGGCGGGGGAGGTTAGAAACATCTTTTTTTTGCTTATTACTCTTGGGGGTCATAACATTCACTCTCACTAGTTGGAAAAAATCCCCCCAAAGGGGGGATAGGGTATCTTATACAAACTGATCATTATAAAGTTACTATTAAAATTACTTAACCTTCTCCTTTAAAGCCTTACCGGGTTTAAAGGCCGGAACCTTTAAAGCTTTAATCTTAATTTTTTCCCCTGTAGCCGGGTTACGACCTTCTCGTTCCTTTCGACTCCGAACCTCAAAAGTTCCGAAGCCAACTAACTGAACTTTATCTCCCTTGACCAAACCATCAGTAATGCTTTCCAATACCGCCTTAACTGCTGCTTCACTGTCTTTCTTAGACATACCAGCCTTTTCAGCAACACGATCTACAAGCTCAGACTTATTCACTGTTTAATGCCCTCCTCATAGAAAATATAAATACCTTTATAGTAGTGTCTATTCGACCTCTATTTTGAGATTCCTGCTTTAATCAGGCATTTTTCCCTATTTTTTTAGCTTCTTCCCACCATTCATCCAGCCTTTCGAGCGAAAAACTTGAAATCGGGCAGCCGGTTTTCTCTGCTTGCTCCAAAACATACTGAAAACGATCTATAAATTTATCGATCGTTTTACCTAAGGCCAATTCAGGATTTACCTTCAAAAATCGCGATATGTTAACCACTGTAAAGAGATAGTCACCCAGTTCCTCTTCAATTGAAGCCTGGTCTCCCGCCCGATATGCTTCCGCGAGTTCATCAAGTTCTTCTCTCACCTTCTCAAGCGGACCTTCTACGCAGGGCCAATCAAAGCCTACTTCAGCCGCTTTCTTTTGCAATTTGTACGATTTCAACAAAGCAGGCAGAGCATGATCAACAAATATCTTATCTTTAAGACTTCCACCAGATGATCTTTTGTCATTCTTTTTATGCTGAACATCCGATTTACTTCGTTCATTGCGCTCATCTGATTTGATTTGTTCCCATAAAAGTTTCACCTGATCAGGATCAGCGGCATTTTCTTTGCCAAACACATGAGGGTGACGTCTGATCAATTTAGCAGCAATATCATTAACAACCTGGGAAAAATCAAAACGGTTTTCCTCACTGGCAATCTGACTGTGAAAAACCACCTGCAGCAAAACATCACCCAATTCTTCCCGTAACGAAGTGTCGTCAAGGGCATCAATAGCAGCAATAACTTCATAAGATTCTTCAATGAGGTACTGCCGCAGGCTGTGATTGGTTTGTTCTCTGTCCCAGGGGCAGCCGTCTTCCGCACGGAGCCTGGCCATAATTTCCATTAAGCTTCCAATGCTATAATCTTCAAAGGGAGGCATGTAAATTGTAGTATTAGGTCCATGAATACTAAACCGGTCAAGATCTTTAAGTGGCAGCTTAAGAAAACGCTTTTTTTCCATACCCGATGATTTGATCACCGTTACAGAGTGTTCAGGGAGATACAGCTCTTTTAAAACCTTTTTCACACGGCCAGCCAGTTCACTATTGTAAACTTGAGTAATCATAAAGTGATTGCGGCCAGGCTCTTTAACCCGGTCCAAAACCAGCGCATCACAAGCAGTTATTCCTTCCTGTAAATTGATTTCTAAGTTTTTAAGGAGCGGCTCAATAAAGGGAGGTCCAGGTAAAATCTTCAGTTCAACCCCTGACCGGGGCGCTGTTTCACGAAGCATATCCACGGTTGCTTCACCGATCAGAGGATCCCCTGAAACCGCATAACAAATAGGACCATATAGCATAGCAGATCTAATCAAACGCCTTGCAATAGTGCGACAAACCTGTTCAGAATCAATGCTTTGATCTATTAAATAATCGAAGGATCGGACATTTTTGCAGCTTGCAAAGTTACGGGCAGCAGGGTGTTTTAAGGTCCGGAAAAATAAAGGCCGTCCGCTGTTGAGATGCTTCCATGTCTTACTGGAAATATATTTATGCCTGCCCGGTCCAAGGCCGACAACAATAATTTTACACATAGCCTCACCTTTCAATTAAGAAATACGCAGGAAACTTAATTTTTCAGCCAGTTTAATCAGGTGCGAACCGACCATCGGAACCATCTGCAATTCTTCTCTACTCAATCCTCCGGTCAATAATAGAAACATTCCATAAACTGCCATGCCGGTGATGATTGCAGCAAGGGTAGTCACTGCATTAAGCTGACCTGCTGACAGAAACGGTTCTGCTATTCTAATCATAACATTGTAAGTCACCAAAACAAAGAGAGACATTGCCGCAACCGCTAAGCCAGGTAAAGCAATAAGTTCCTTTAGATTTCCGCGCCAGCCGGTAAAGTAGTAAACATGATAAAGGTTCATGGCTGCTGCCACCCCCAGGCCAACCACAGTAGCTAATGCAGCACCACCCACATTCAGAGCGGGTACAGCAGTCAAAAACCAGGCTAGCCCTGTTTTGACCAACCCTCCGTAAAACATGTTCAAAGCAGGAACAATCGGGCGGCCCAGACCCTGGATTAATCCGGTTGTCGATACATAAAGACAAAGCGGAATCACCGACCAGGACATGTAAGCCAGCGAATAACCGGCTTCAGCGTTGTCGAAAAGGAGGACCGTAATCGGCTCAGCCAGCAAATATAGCCCTGCTGCAGCAGGAACAGAAAATAGAATGGTCAGTTTAATAGCTATATTCGAACGCCTGCGGATCAACTCCCTTTCTCCAAGCGCTAAAGCCTCAGAAATCGCCGGAACCAGGCTTATACTCAGAGCCAGGGCAACTACGTTGGGAAAATAGACTACCGGGCCGGCCATACCGGTCAGCTGCCCGTAAAGCGCCCGCGCTGTTTCCAGCTCAAAACCTGCTGCCTGCAGCTGCCTGGGAACCACTGCTAAGTCAATCAGAGATATGAGGGGAATAACCAGTCCACCAATCGTGACCGGTATGGCCAGGCGAAATAAGCGATTAATAATATGGACCACCGGGGCAGGTTCGTGAGATAACTGTTTTGAAGCTTGATCTGACAAATATTTTTTTCTCCGCCAGTAAAAAACAGCCAATAGTAAAAATCCGCCCAAACCTCCGGCTGCTGCTCCGGAACTTGCTCCTGCAGCAGCAAATTCCAAACTTACTGGTAAAAGAATAAGGACCAGGACAATAGAAAAGCCGACCCGCACCAACTGTTCAAGCATTTGTGAAGCCGCAGTAGGCACCATGTTTTGCTGCCCCTGGAAAAAACCGCGCAGGGCAGCCATAATCGTCACAAAGAAAATTGCCGGAGAAATAGCCAGTAAAGGATAAACAGCTTGCGAATCTCTTACAATATATTCGGCAAAGAAATCCGCCCCCAGGAAAAGCAGCAGGCTAATCGCCAATCCGGTTAGAGTAAGAATAAAAAAAGCAATCCGGAAAACTCGTAATGCTTCTTGATAATCATGGTACACCAGTTTTTCAGCCATAATTTTTGAAAGAGCTACCGGTATGCCAGCTGTGGATACAACAAGCAGAGTGGAATAGATAGGATAAGCATACATATAAAGGCCAATGCCTTCATCACCAAGCATAGCAGCCAGAACAATCCGGAAAACCGCACCGACAATGCGGGCGATAATACCGGTCGCGGCCAAAATAGCTGCTCCTTTAACAAATGCGGTACTACTGCTCGACAAATTAGTAACCTTCTTATCTATCTGGATTATGAAGTAATTCATTAGTATTTAGTAATCCATTAATATACTTTGAACAGCATTATAACAGTTTTAGGCCTTACCAACTACCTGCTGCAGTTTGTTGTAAAGCATCCAGCTCTATAAAAAAGGAGATCATTTCACTTAACCAGTCATGTTGCTTACTAAAACCTCTGAGCTTTAGCTTCAGCGGTCGATCCTGCTTTACAGTGATTAGACTGGTTGCAATCATCGTATTCTTCATTACTAATGAGCTGTCTAATCGAGCTGATGGGTTAAACTGTATATGAATAACTTCGCCCTGCTGTTGAATCAGCTCTACACCTAACGCCATGGCCCAAATTCGCAATTCTGCAGCTGCAAGCAGATTTTTTACTACATCATTTGTTGAACCGTAACGATCGGCTAGCTCTTCTTCAATTTCCCGCAGCTCCTCTATTGAATCTGTATTATAAATGCGCTGATAAAAATCAAACTTTTGAGCCTGGGCAGTAATATATGAGGAAGGCAGGTAGGCATTGATCTGTAGTTCGATTCGTGGATTGGTTTTTTGCTCCTCTTTTTCGTTATTGAGTTCCGCCACTGCCTGGTCCAGCAATCTGCAGTACATATCAAAACCGACCGCTGTAATAAATCCATGCTGATCTGCGCCAAGGATATTTCCAGCACCTCTTATTTCTAAATCCTGAAGGGCAATTTTGAACCCGGAACCAAGTTCAGTAAATTCCTTAACTGCTTTAAGTCTTTTTTGAGCGACTGCTGAAACCACTTTATCCCTGCGATAAGTAAGATATGCATAAGCCAGGCGATTGGAGCGTCCAACCCTGCCCCGAATTTGGTAGAGCTGGGCCAACCCGAATTTGTCTGCCTCGCAAACAATCAGGGTATTAACATTAGGGATATCGAGTCCCGATTCAATAATCGTAGTGCAGACCAGGATTTGATAGCTCCCCTCCTGAAATTCAGTCATGATTTTTTCAAGTGCTGTTTCAGGCATCCGGCCATGCCCGACAGCCACTGCTGAGCAGGGAAACATGTTTCGAATCTTTTCTGCAAATCTGTCAATTTGATCCACCCGGTTAAAAACTATAAAGACCTGACCATCCCGGTTAAGCTCACGCTGCACCGCTTCCCGGATCAGCTCTTCTGAATATTCGAGGACGTAAGTTTGAACCGGATAGCGATCCTCGGGAGGGGTGTCAATGACACTCAAATCACGCGCGCCGGCCAGTGAAAGATGGAGAGTTCTTGGAATAGGAGTTGCTGTCATGGCCAGGGTATCAACATCCAACCGCATCTTTCTTATCTTTTCTTTCTGACGAACTCCAAAGCGCTGTTCTTCATCCAAAACCAATAAACCGAGATCATTAAAACTAATATCGCCAGACAAGAGACGATGGGTGCCGATGACAAGATCCACCTTTCCTGCAGCGACATCACTGATCACTTCTTTTTGCTCTTGCTTAGAAACAAAACGACTGAGCTGAGCAACCCTGATTGGAAATCCTTCAAAACGTTCCTGGAAAGTCCGGTAATGCTGCTGTGCAAGCACAGTGGTCGGCACCAACACAGCAACCTGTTTTCCTTCCATAATCACCTTGAAGGCAGCCCGCATTGCCACTTCGGTCTTTCCGTACCCAACATCTCCGCAAATCAAACGATCCATCGGATGGGCTTTTTCAAGATCCGCCTTTACATCATTAACTGCCTGCTGCTGATCAGGGGTCTCTTCATAAGGAAAGTGCGTCTCGAATTCCTGCTGCCAGGGATGATCCGGGCCAAAACTATAACCCCCAACTGCCTGTCTTGCTGCATAAAGAGATAACAGTTCCTGGGCCAGCTCTTCCACTGATTGGCTGACTTTCTTCTTTAAACGCTGCCATTCTCCGCCACCGAGGCTGTGCAGGCGGGGAGCCGGACTTTCCCCCCCTGAATACTTTTGAATCAACCCGATCTGGTCAACTGGAATATATAAGCGGTCCGTTCCCCGGTATTTCAAAAGCAGGTAGTCGCGTTTTACCCCGTTGATTTCAAGAGTACTCAGGCCCTGGTATTTTCCTATCCCATGCTGTTCATGAACTACGTAATCCCCGGTTGAAAGATCACGATAATCACTGAGACGAATGCCTTCACGCTTTTTGAAACGCTTTTTCTTTTGACGTCGCGGCAATAAATTTTGCTCTGCAACCAGGGCTAACTGCAGACCGGGAATAATAACCCCTTCTTCCAGACTACCTTCAACAACAGAAGGGAGGGCAAGAGTTCCTTCAAAAATTCCTTGTTCATCTAAATAATCCAGCAAACCCTGAGCGCGCTGGGCGGAAGAAGCGAACAGGAAAATCCGGTAACCGCTTTTCAGCCAATTTTGATAATCGCTTTTAAAAAGCTCCCATTGACCATGGTAATAAGGGGCGTTTTTCGTTTCCAGGTTGAAAGCTTCCCGTGCTTTAAAAATTCCGCTAGTCCCCGGAAATAGCGAAAAACCGATCAACGGGCAGGGCAAGTTTAAAAGTATCTGATCTTCTTGCCACAATAATTGGCTGGTGGAAACAAGCATCTCTTTTTCCATCAGGGAACTACTGCAATAATTTTCAAATTCACGGCGAAAGCTTTCTCCGCTTTCAGCAATAGCAGAAGGTTCATCAATAAAAACAAGAAAATCAGGAGACAAATAATCGATCAGCGAAGCACCTTCATTATAAAAGAACGGGAAATAACTGCTTAAGAAATCCAATCCCTCCGGCTGGGACAAGCGATCCAAATGTCGGCTAACCTCTTGTTTTAGCCTGACCGCTGCATCATTTTCATCACGCTTTCTCAGACTGGATATCACCCATTCCAGGCGTTTTTGGATCAATTCCTCTCCTTGCTCAAATATTTCTCTGGTTGTTACAAGCTCCCGGGCAGGCATAACTGTTACTGCATCAAGCTTTTCGGTTGACCGCTGAGTTGCAGGATCATAAGTCCGCAGAGATTGGATACTATCATCAAAGAGTTCCAGACGAAAGGGTAATTCATGGCCTGGTGGAAAAATGTCAATTATATCACCACGGGCGCTAAAGTGGCCCCTGGTTTCCGTTAAAGAAGCCCTTACATAGCCTCGTGCAATGAGCTGGTCAATCAGCTCCTGACGATCTAAAACCCTACCTGGCCGAAAATGCAAAGTAAGTTCATTCCAGGTTTCCGGAGGAAGCATTTTTGAAAGCAACGCAGGACCGGTAGCCACATAGATGCCTTCATTATTTCCATACAACCATTCCAGGAACTGCAAACGCATCTGCTGATATTCCTCACTTCGTGAGAGAACCTCGGTATTCATAATGAATTCCCTGGATGGAAGCAACCGGACCTGGCCGGGGTAAAGGCTTAGTAATTCTGCATATATTTTTTCCGCCCGCCCCTGATCGGGAGCAATAACCAGTGCCGGCCGCCGGCATTGCAGAGCAAGCCCCGCTATGAAATAACTGCGCGCACTACCGTCAAGCCCGGTAAGCATTGCCTGGTAATCAGATTGGCCGAAAATACTGGCCATAATTTTATTAAAGTTTTCTTCTTCGGACCAAAGATCCAACAAGCCACTTAGCAAAAACAATTCCTCCTCGGCACCGTGTCCCATTCTAAAAGATCTTACCCGTAATGTACACTACAAGAGGGGGAAGAAATAAATTATCCCCCCTGGCATAAAAACTCCCTGTAATTTGAACTAAATTATAACTGTCATCTCGCATACCGTCAACTGCGCCTCATCTTTGGATAAGAACCAAGCAGTTTAAAAAACGGAACCGCTTCCGAGATCTCATCCCAAAGCTCACCTTTATCCGGATCATTGCGGTGTCCCTCGCAATCGATAAAAAATAGCCAGTCCCCAACAATTCGCCGCGAAGGCCTTGATTCAATTCGAGTCAGATTGATATTTCGATGGGCAAAATAACCCAATACTTGGTACAAACTACCCGGCCCATCCGGTATAGTCAGCACAAGGGAGGTTTTATCCTGGCCGGTAGGGGTATGATCTTTCCTGGCTAGAATCACAAAACGGGTAACATTTTCTTCGTTATCTTCAATACCTTCTTCAAGTAATATGAGATCAAAGAGCTCAGCTGCTCGCCGGGGTGCAATCGCAGCCTGACCAGGCTGCTCAACAATACTTTTTGCGGCAGCTGCAGTACTTTCCACCGGCAGGCACTCTGCTTGGGGAAGGTTCCGGTTCACATAATCCGCACACTGGCCAAGAGCATGGGGATGAGAGAGCACCTTAGTAATTTGGTTCAAGGCAATTTCCTTTTTCGCCATCAAACACTGGCGAACCGGATAAATTAGTTCATAGCGGATAAAAATACCTTCCTGCCTGGCCAGGTTATCAAGAGTAACCGCAACACCCCCTTCGAGGCTGTTCTCAAGGGGAACAAGGCCTTCCTCAAGCTCCCCATTTATCACAGCCTCTATGACTGCTCCAATCGTTGAATATTCAATTAATTTTCTGCTGCAGCTTTGATTATACAAGAGGGCCGCTTCTTCGGAAAAAGTACCCTGTGGCCCAAGATAGCCAAGCCGGTCTACAAACATCTATAGACCTCCTGTCTTTGATAAGCTTTCACCAACATGCACTGCGCGTTCCACTGCTCTCGCAATTGGACTGATAGCAGATAATAAACGTGAAAACTTTTCAGGGGTTAAAGATTGCGGCCCGTCACATAGAGCTTCTGCGGGATTATGGTGCACCTCTATCAATAACCCGTCTGCGCCTGCGGCCACTGCAGCTTTTGAAAGAGGTTCCGCCAGCCGCCATGTTCCACTGGAATGGCAAGGATCTACAATCACCGGCAGGTGGCTTAATTCCTTAGCCTGGGGAACAGAGCTGATATCAAGTGTACTGCGGGTAGAAGTTTCAAAAGTACGGATTCCCCGTTCGCAGAGCATGACTTGAAAATTATCTTCGGCAAGGATGTACTCAGCAGCCATCAACCATTCTTCAAGCGTAGCAGCAAGACCACGTTTTAGCAGGACCGGTTTCATGGTCCGTCCAACTTCACGAAGTAATGAAAAGTTTTGCATATTCCGGGCACCGATTTGAATAATATCAGTATATCTGGCCACAATCTCGACTTCCTGCGGGTTAAGCACCTCGGTAACTACTTTTAAGCCCGTCTCCTGCCTGGCCCGGTCGAGCATCTTCAATCCTTCCTGTTCCAGACCCTGGAAGCTATAGGGTGAAGAGCGGGGCTTGAATGCTCCACCACGAAGTACCTGTGCGCCTGCTGCTTTGACCAGCCGGGCAATTGTAATAAGTTGGTCCTCATTTTCCACAGCACAGGGGCCGGCCATAACCACAATTTCTGAACCACCGACTTTGAGATCACCCACCTCAACCACACTGCTCGTTTCTTTGACCTGCCGGCTAACCAATTTGTAAGGTGCGGTTATCGGCACTACTTTTTCAACCCCCGGAAGCACCTCCAAACCGGTGGGAAATATAATTTTTCGATCACCAACTGCTCCGATGACCACTCTGCCCACGCCCTGGATTCGATGCGGAGCAAAGCCCATTTCTAAAAGCTTGTTTTCAACACCTTCGATCTGTTCCTTTTCTGCAACCGGCTGCATAACAACTATCATATCAAAAACTCCTTTCATATTTAAAATATATAAAACAAAAAAACCGCCCCTGTAAGGGACGGAGTCTGTATCCGCGTTACCACCCAATTTGATTATTCATCCACTCTGCAGGTACGGGCTGCCTTTTAGACTGCCGATACCCTCTTCCTGTAACGGGGAAGAACCGTTAGCGCCTACTTGACCCTTAACCAGGGTTTTCAACGAACAGCTTCGAAGGGAACTTCGATCAGGCGCTTAACCGGTCAGACTTGCAGCCTCTGATCCGACCTCTCTGGATGGTTGGCAAACCAAATCTACTTTCCTTCTGCATCGCTTTTCTACTTCAATATATTAGAGTTGATTCTACCACATCATTCAATAGAAGACAACCCCTGGTTGAAATTATTCATCGCTGTTTCCAGACCATCGCTGACAAACACCAGAACCGCTTCCATCGCCCTTTTGATAGCGGGCTCAATCAACTCCCGATCATGACCTTCGACTGGTTGTAAAACATAGTCTGCAGTTTCCATCCCGGGAGGCGGCTTGCCTATCCCAAGTCGTAAGCGGGGAAAATCATTTGTGCCCAGGGAATTAATTATTGACTGGACACCACGATGCCCGGCGCCACTTCCTTTTTTACGCAAGCGCATAGAGCCCGGTGGTAAATCCAGGTCATCATAGATAACCAGGAGTTTTTCAGGATATAGTTGGTAATTACGCATAATCTCATTTACTGCAAGACCGCTGCGATTCATATAGGTAAGCGGCTGGGCCAGTAAAATTTTCTGATCTTCATATTCAGCAGAAGCAAGCAAAGCCCGGTGCTTCTGAACCGGTTTACCACTCTTTAAATGACGGGACAAAGTCTCTATAACCCTAAACCCAAGGTTATGCCTGCTGCCGACATATTCTTTTTTAGGATTACCAAGACCGACAATAAGATACATCAAATCACTCCAGTTGCGCAGCGCCACTAATAAGATTAATGCCCCTTCACAAAGGGGCATTCTAATCTTTTAGGTACCAGATTTTCAAAATTTACCTTTTAGCTTTCTTCGTCAGGCTCGTCAGCGGAAGGTTCTTCTCCAGCAGTTTCTTCAGCAGCCTCTTCGTCCTCTTCCTCTTCTTCTGCAGCTGGTTCTAATTCCTCTTCAGACATTGGTGCAAGCACTTGAGCCAGAGTGGTTTCCGGAGGGGTAAGCAATTCATAATCACCTTCTAAAACCAGGCTCTCGGCTGTGATACTGTCGCCGATCCCTAATTCAGAGATATCAATATCAAATTGTTCGGGGATATCAGCCGGCAAACATTCAATCTCAACTTCCCTGGTTACCAGGGAAAGCACTCCGCCCTCATCTGCACCGACCGGCTCGCCGGTAAAATTGAGTTGAACAGATACCTCGATCCTATCAGTCATCGAAATTCGGATAAAATCGACATGAACAAGACGATCCTGGTAAAGCATATCTCGTTGGATATCTTTAAACATGACCGTTTCCTGACGTGTCTTTTTACCTTTAGACTTGACTTTAAGATCAAGAAGGACGTTACTCCCCCCAGTCGTCAAAACCTGACGCAAAGTGCGTCCATCTGCCACCAGCGGGAAATTCTCCGCACCCCTGCCATATAGAACTGCCGGAACTTTGTCATCACGGCGCAGTTGGTTAAGTTCCCCTTTAGTGAAAGACGGACGAGTTTGTACTTCCATTTCCATTCTATCCATTCATTCAAGCCTCCTTCTGCAATAGTATACTGCAGGAAGCGGTGAAAATCAACTTTAATCGAAAAGTTCACTCACCGAACGTTTTTCCTGATTACGTATAATCGCTTCACCGATCAGCGGAGCGACAGACAGCGACTTAAAGCAATCCCTCAAGCCTTTCCGCAATCCTCGATCCACCGGTATGGAATTAGTATAGACCATTTCATGGATACAGGAATCACTTAACTTTTCAAGGGCTTTTCCGGAAAATACCGGATGAGTACAACAAGCATAGACCTCTTTAGCACCTTCCTGCATAAGTGCTTCAGCGCCAAGGGTGATTGACCCCCCGGTATCGATCATGTCATCTATAAAAATCGCACTTTTCCCTTTCACATCACCAATGATATTCATCACCTCGGACTGATTCGGGGAAGGTCGTTTTTTTTCAATGATTGCTATCGGCATCCTCAGGCGATGAGCCAGATCCCTGGCCCTGGTAACCCCACCTAAATCGGGAGAAACAACTACCCCGTTTTTGATATCTTTATCATAAAAATAATTAGCCAAAATCGGCAGCGCCGTCAAATGGTCCAGTGGAACATTAAAGAAGCCCTGGATCTGCCCGGCATGCAGGTCCATTGCTACTACCCGGTTTGCTCCGGCAGAGGTAATCAAATCAGCAAGCAGTTTAGCGGTAATCGGGTCACGGGCTCTTGTCTTGCGATCTTGTCGAGCATACGCATAGTAAGGGATAACTGCATTAATCGACTGGGCTGAAGCCCTTCTGAGCGCATCAATAATGATTAAAAGCTCGAGGATATTGTCATTGATTGGTCTGCAGAGCGGTTGAATCAGAAAAGCATTGGTTCCCCGAACGCTTTCCCTGATGCTAATCGATATTTCTCCGTCACTAAAACGACTGGCTTCACACTCTCCAAGGGGAACTCCCACATACTGAGCAATCTCCTCGGCCAATTCCCGATTTGAACTGCCGCAAAAAATCTTTAGGTCTTCTCCATTCAACACCTTGAACCCTCCTGTGAATTCTCTCAGCAAATTATACCTCTGGCTGCATATCTACAGATATTTATTCGCTTTAACAATCATTTTTCCTGCCCATTTTTGAGATTCTTTGCAAACAAATAAACAGGCCTCAGAGATACATAAAAACATGATTATTTTCCAGGCATCTTATTGCTTTCGCTGTTCAGGACAAACCCATGTAAATGGACCTACCAGGGAACCTCTTTCAATGGTGCTATCTGAAACCACTGCATGTCTGACCACTGCCTGATCTTTCACTACAGCTTTCACCAGGTGAGACCCGGGACCAATCCGGCATGCCTTGCCCACCACTGTCCCACCTTCAATAACAGTATTTGGCATGAGCACTGTATCAGGACCAATTTGAACATCGCAGTCAATGTAAGTAGAATCCGGATCTACGATAGTCACTCCATTTAACATCATGGATCGATTAATGCTTTTTTGTAATAGTTTGACTGCTTCAGCTAATTGAACACGGTTATTGATCCCCAGTCCCACCCGGTAATCTTCAATACAATATGATCCAACTCCTTGAGAATCCCGGTACATCATGGCAATGACATCGGGTAGATAATATTCCTTTTGAATGTTATCTGTATTGAGGCGGGGCAGGTAATCACGAAGCTTATTAAGGTCAAAACAGTAAATCCCGGTATTAATCTCGTTGATTTCTTTTTCTTCCACTGAAGCATCTTTATCTTCAACTATGCGTTCCACCTGGCCGTTTTGATCCCGGACAATCCGACCATAACCGGTAGGATCAGGCATAATTGTTGTTGCCACTGCGACAGCTTTTTTTACTGACTGAGCCAAAAGCTGTCTTAAATATCCTTCTTCTAAAAGAGGGGTATCTCCACAAAGGATTAAAACGGTCCCTCTTTTGGGCAGTTTTTTTAGAGCTTCCATTACCGCATGACCGGTGCCCAGCTGTTCTTCCTGTAAAACATAATCCCATTTCTCACCGGCAGCCTCCCGGACCTGCAAAGCGCCGTGACCGACAACTACCAAAACCTGTGTTGTCAAAGCAGCAGCGCTTTCTAATACATAATTCAGCATCATCTTCCCGCAAAGCGGATGGAGAACTTTGGGCAGGCGGGAATGCATACGCTTCCCTTCTCCTGCAGCTAAAACTACAGCCCAAAGATTTTGCATTAAAAGCCCCTCCCGTTAAAAAACATAATATTGTTATTATACAGCAGTTTAATGGAAAGGGGTAAAGCATGTTTATAAATTATTTATCAGATCCACTGTATTAAAAATTAGTTAAACATTTACAGTTGTTTTTTCAACTGCTTCCTCATAAGCTCCAATAACGGCCTGTTGAACTATTTCTCTCGCTTCTGCGCTAATAGGATGAGCAATATCCCTGAATTCTCCATTAGGACTGCGCTTACTGGGCATTGCCACAAACAAACCATTGCTGCCATCAATCACCCGCACATCATGAATCACAAACTTGTCCTCAAGGGTAATTGATACAATTGCTCTCATCTTGCCTTCCCGAGTTAACCTCCTGACACGAACATCAGTAACCTCCATACAATTCCCACCTTCCGCAATATGTTTTTTATGTTCAATTATCGCATGTTGCATTGCGAATTTAGTTTGACCAGAACGATAAACCTGCCGCATGCAGTATATGAGAAATTTTTCACTATGTTGAATGCGGGATCAATATGAAATTAAACCCAAAAATATCAGAGCAGATCTTTACAATCGTTCTTAAAATCATGTATTATAAGAATTGTGGAACTTTCAAATGCTAAGCAGTATATGTAATGTTAAGGTTATCATATATCTAAATACTATTCTTTGTATATTGAATTTGTTCACATTTTTCCGTAACTTAACATGCGAAAATTTGCAGATTAGAGTTAGACAAGCTGTATTCAGGGGGGCTATTATGAATTATGCTGAGTTTGGTCAATTAATAAAAACACTGCGCAAAGGCAGTTACGACCATAGCGGTCATCAATGGACCCGTGAAACATTAAGCAAGGCAGTTCACTTAACCCCAGATCAATTAGGCCGGTTAGAAAGGGGAGAACGAAAACATTTAGAAGCTCAAACTCTCCAGCTATTAGCACAATGCTTCAACCTGACGGACCTGGAAAAAAAAGAGTTTTTATGTGCGGCGGTAGGAATGTCTGACAATGAAATTTTTAACCGGGAAGAACCTCAAACTCAACTAGCAAATTTAATTTCTGAAATGGAAAACTTACGAATACCGGCATTCATTTTAGATGTATATGCAGACATAGTGGCTGCAAATACTGCCGCTTTAAATTTGTTCCTGCTCACTCCTGAAGTGCTGGATCATGCCGGAAAGCTCCCGGCCGGCTACAACCTTATCAACTTCATTTATTCACCTATGTTCGGCTGCAGAGAGTTTTTTGGTTCCTTGTGGAGAGAAATTGCTACCATTGAAATCCTGCTATTCCGTCGTTCTTCCTTGCGATACAGGCACACAGAATACTTTGAGCACCTTTTAAAAACTTTATTTAAAAATAAACTATTTGATATAGACTGGTATTCCAGCCAACGATATGAAAGCCATTATGAATTAACTTATGAGAGATTCACTTATAATCATCCCCGATTTGGCCCTATATTTTACATAGCAACTGAAACTATAGTCAACACAAAAAAAGGGGATCTATATTTATTATTATATAATCCCGCAGATCCTGTAACCGTCTCTGTTTTTGAAGACTTAAGCGAAGAAGAAGGTAACAAGGTACAGAGGCTGGCTAGCTGGCCTGAAAAGAAGATCCTTTAAAAACGGTTCAGTCTTGCAGAACTTTTTTAACCAACTCTAAATCGTTGACTTTATCCACATCCACCGCGATTTCCACACATTCACAAGGCACGGCACGGGCTTTAAGCTTTAAAAGGCGAGATAAATATGATTCCAAATCAGACACCGTTAGTGTTTTAAGCAGGTATTTGAGTATCATGGTTAATGGTAATATCCGCATCATCTTCAGCGGTTTTTTTCGGTAAGAGATAAACATCTCCAAGCGTTCCCGATTATTGAGAAACCAACTTGGCCGAAGCAGACCAATATTACCACCGGTTACAGGGCCTTCTTTTAGGCGCACATAAGTGCGCTCCGTATCCGGAAAACTTTCAAGACATGTTTTACGACTCAGCACAGGATAATAGAAATCATGATCATGGGGTGCGCAGAGTGCTAAAAAATGTTCAATCACATCGGCCCTGAGCAAGGGGATATCACTGGTAACAACCAGGCAGGGTTGGTTTTGATCAACTGTTTCAAATCCGGCAGCCAGGTTGTCAAGCATGCCGCCTTTTTCCTGAGCTATTTCAAAGCTGTAGCCCGCATCCTGCAGAACCTGTAGTTCATTGGCCGGTCCCACCACCACGATTTGTTTAACTGAAGGTGCTTCTTCTAAAGCACTTAATATATGGGTCAACAACGGCTTGTTATGCAGCAGAATAAAGGCCTTATTAGAAACCTTCTCCTGCTCTGTTAAAGGTTCCACCTTACCTCCACCAGCTAAAACTACAGCATCAAACATCTCAACACTCCTCATTACCGGTCGTCGTCCAGCACAGATAAGCAATTCCACCTATTTGCTCAATTGCCCGTACAGCACTGCGAGCCAACTTATAATCTTCGGTTAATATAAATAAGGTAGGCCCACTTCCGGAAAGAACTGGTTGAAAGCCCAGCTCCTGAAGCTTTAATTTAAAGTTTTGTAGAATTCCAGATCCCGGCAAAACCGCAGTTTCTAAAGTATTTGTAAATCCATTTGCAAGCCAATTCTGCAGACCACTTTTACAGCCCTGGCGAATTGCATCCACAAGCGGATCAAGGGACGGTTTGCCAAGATAACTGGTATCAAAACACTTATAGGCAGCAGCCGTCGACATTTTCAAATTATGAGGCAGGGCCAGCACAATCCAGAAGAAAGGAAGGGGTGGTAGTTTTTCCAGCTGTTCACCCCGCCCCCGGGCCAAACTTGTTCCTCCCTGTAAACAAAAAGGAACATCAGAACCCAGCGCTGCTCCCAATTTTAAAAGGGTTGATTTGTCAAGTTTCAGTCCCCAATACTTGTTTAAACCCGCGAGAGCACCTGCAGCATCAGCGCTGCCACCAGCCAGTCCGGCTGCAACCGGGATGTTTTTATACAAAGTTATCTTAACACCTGTTAACGTTTTTCCTGTTTCCTGTTCCAATAAGGCTGCCGCCCTGCTAACCAGATTATCCGTCCCTGATAGCTGTTGATCCGTACAAAAAAATTTCCACCCTGTGCCGGAAATCGGCTCAAATGACAACTTGTCGGATAAAGAGACCTGCTGCATTACCGATTCTAGATCATGAAATCCATCAGCTCTGCGGGCCACAACGGTTAATCCAAGATTTATTTTAGCAAAGGCCCTGATTGTAAAAGCGCTTCGCATCCTCAGCTCATCTTCACCAGGCGCTTATTCTCTGTTATGCCCGGGACCCTTCCTCTTTTAGCAACTGCTTCTCCGCGAACCTCTTTTAGATCAAGAGTCATATCTATAGCCGGGGCACGGGAGATAAAGCTTCCCACCCCAAAAGCATCGGCGCCTGCTTCTGCCAGCATCCCAATTCTCTCCGGTGTTAAACCTCCTGAAACAACAATTTGAACATGACCAAAGCCTTTCTGGTCAAGGCGGGCCCGTACTTCGCGAACCAGGGCCGGTGTTACACCACCTCTTTCACCGGGAGTATCGAGGCGAATCCCGCTTAACTGGCGACCTAGAGCATCAGCTACCCTTAAAGCCTCTTCCGTTTCATCTTTAAAAGTGTCAACCAAAATAATCCGGGGTGCATCTTCAGGGACAAACCTGTCATAAGCCTTTGCCAATTCCACACTATCGCCGACGATCAGAAATGCGGCATGAGGAATCGTCCCTACCGGAACCCGGTCAAGAAGCAAGGCACCCAAAATACAACTGCAAGCATCCGCCCCGCCAATTACAGCTGCCCGTTCCATCACAGGAGCCACTGCCGGATGCAGATGCCGGGCTCCGTAACAAATCACCGTCCGCTCCGAAGCTGCCTTTTTACAACTACCGGCAGCGGTAGACCAACCGCTTGAACTGGCCAGCATACCGAGCAGCGGAGTTTCATAAATACCAAAATCGCTATAACGACCCCTGATGCGCATAACAGCTTCTTTAGTGCTCATCAATTCGCCTTCAGGCAGGGCCCATATTTCCAGCCCTCTACCTCGCAAGAGATGAAGAACCTCATTTACACCGGTGATAATACCATCACCCGAAGAGAATATTTCTGCTGTGACTACTGTATCAGCTAAACCCATTGAGCTTAGCAAATCTCTGCTTCGTACAAAATAAATATCACTGGTCAAACCCTGCTCAATTTCAGAAGCCGTAGCTGAAAAAAATCTATTATCAGCATCCACCTCTGTTAAAGGTATCTTATCTAATGTTATAAATTCTTTTGGCTTCATTTAGAACCTCCGGATCTTTTAGATCATATTCACCCCAAGAGTCTTTTTCATTTCCTGCAACGCAAAATGATGTGCTTCTTCATCAAAACTGGCGACAGCTTTTTCAGGAACAGAAACCCGGTAACCAAGCGCCCGGGCATCTGCCGCGGTGTAAAGAACACAAATGTTGGTCACTACACCGACCAGCTCGATTTCTTCGATTTCCTTATCCCGTAAACTTAAATCAAGATCCGTGCCAAAAAAAGCGCTGAACCTTCTTTTATCAATAACCCTTTCGTTAGGCCGAGGAGCCAGTTCAGAAACAATGGCATCACCACCGGTTCCCTGAATACTGTGTGGAGGAAACAATTCAAATTCCCGGTCATCTTCAAGATGGCGATCGCAAATAAAAAATACCGGATTGCTTTCAGAACGATGAATTTCCAGTCTCGATTTAACTTCGCTAACCACATTTTCCGCTACCTGACCAATATATAAGGCCCCCTTAGGATCAATAAAATCAACTAACATATCCACTACCAGCAAAGCCTTCATCCTCAACCCTCCTAAGAATCACATATTAATTTCTGGTTGCGATATTCTACAAAAAGTAGAGTAATCCTGCTTGTTTTACCTGTTTTCTAATAACCTCTTGTTTTTTGTGTGGACTTTACTTCGTTTCAGCTTTGAAAAAGAAAAACCGGAATTGAAATCATCCGGTTTAAAGTTCATTATTCTACCTGTTATCCAAAGGCAAAGGCGATACTGTAGCTACCCTGCCTTTATGGCTTCTCTAGCCTACCGAGCGGCGCATTGTACCTTCGTCAAAACTAAGCTCCACGGTTTCTGTTAAAACATCAGTATAACTAAATGAAAGTCTTTGAAAATAGTTGTTTTCATTTACTCTGACTATAAAAATAGAAGGGTACAAACTCTCTAATACACCTTCTTTCTCATAGGTCTTTCGTCTGCCACGATTAGCTTTTAGTTTTATGTTTTCACCAAGGTGCGCTTCCAACTTTTTGCGGATTTCAAATAGGACGTCCCTAGCCACCATTTAAAACCACCTTATATTTTTGATTAAATTAATTTTAACACAATACAAGTAATTATGCAAGAATAGCCAAGCAAAAAAGCATTAATCGGGTTAAAAATGCAAACAAACAGAACATGTCCTGCTAATCTGCCACTAAAGGGCATTAATTGAGTTTGCCAGAATGCTATTCACCTGGTAAAACGATCAGCCACAGTAGCTGCCCCGAAAGAATCAGGTTTGATAAAAGCCTGGTAGCCGCTGCCAATAACCATCCCGACTACCTCTTTTATAATATCCCTGGTCTCCCCTTTCTCACCAACATCAAGATGGATTTCCACGTTTAAACGGATATCTCCATTTTGAGCTATATTTTCTGTAAGTCTGGTTGCTACTTCCAGGCTCAGAAAAGTTTCATAATAAATTTTCTGGCGCAGGCTATCCATATACCGGGTTTTTTGTTTATGATAGAAAAAACGCCCACCTTTACCAACCCGGTGAACTACAACCGCGGTAACAAATATTACACAGTCATTTAGAAAGGAGTGAGAATCGGTTCCAATAATCAGCTTGTATGAATCGTCTGGATACTCATTAGTATACCGAACCAGATCTTCAAATAACTCCTGGAAAGATATTTGACCTTTTGATGGGCTTGTAAAAAACATCGATCTTGCGACCTTTCAGCTTAATTTATTAAAGTTATTATAAGTGATCCGGGTTAGCTTTGCAAATTGCTCTACAGAGAGCTCTTCGGGCCTTGAAGAAGGATCAATTGATGCTTCATCCAGCAGCCCGTTTAATAGTGGGCGGGGCAGGGCAAATACCCTAAGCATACTGTTCTGGATTGTTTTGCGGCGTTGTTGAAAAACACCCTGGACCAACTTCCAGAACAATGGTTCTTCTTCAGTGTTGAGGATCCGGAATCGTGGCTGTAATTTTAAAACTGCTGAACCTACTTTGGGACGGGGCCAAAATACATTTTTTGAAACAGCAAACAAAATCTTACCTTCAGTATAATAGCGGCTAATCACTGAAAGCGCGCCATAATCACTATCCCCGGGAGTGGCCACTAAGCGATGAGCTACTTCCTTTTGAAACATTAAAACTGCTCCATTAAAGGGAAATCCTTCTTCAAAAAGATTGTACATAAAAGGCCCGGAAATATTGTAAGGCAGGTTTGAAACAAGCTTAATGGGTGCGCCATGCTTAAAAGTGGAGATTAATTCCTTCCAGTCGCTCTTCAGTACATCCTGCTCGAGAATTCTTACCGTTGGCCACGGCTGCAGCAAATCGCCTAACAGCCTGACCAGGCCCCGGTCAATTTCCAACACCACCAGGTTGGCACCTGACCGAGCAATGGTTACTGTCAGGGCACCGGCCCCGGGACCAACCTCAATTACGCTATCACCGGGCCCTACCTCCGCTGCTGCCACTATTTTACGAACAACATTAGCATCAATCAAAAAGTTTTGCCCGAGGTGCCGAAGAGGTTGCAGTCCATAATGCCGGAAAAGTTTCATGATTTCTCGCGGTGAAGTAATATCCGGAAGTTCAGCCACGCTAACATACCCCTAATTTAATTTAATAATTAAAGGTATTGTATCCCCGATTCTTTACTTAAGTCAACAAGTGACTGGCCGAATATTCACAGAAATATAATGACAAAATGAAGATTATGCATTATAATATATTTTACAAGAGTAATAATTCAACTGTTTAAGCATTTAATTTTAAGAAAGGGGGGAGCGCACTTACCAGATAAGTAAGACCCTGAACTATTTTAAACTATGAATTTATTTTAAGGAGGCTTATTTTTAAATGGCAGACTTTAAAGAAATATTAGGTAACCTTAACCAGAAGATTGAGGAAGCAGATCCTTCAAAAATGAAAGGGGTAAGCGCAGTATACCAGTTTGAATTGTCCGGAGATAATGGCGGTGTTTTCCACGTTCCTGTTGATGATGGAAAACCAACCGTCGTTGAATCAGAGCATGACAGTCCGAATATTACTATAACTATGGCAGCTGATGATTTCAATGATATGCTCGATGGGAAACTGAACGCTACTTCAGCATTTATGGCCGGCAAACTGAAAGTCAAAGGTGATATGTCCCTGGCTATGAAACTACAAAACCTGCTTAGCTAAAACTGC
>Ga0207421_10002342_pt1 | contig 23556 bp, 21 predicted proteins | sample SodLakKL_010_SED_4_FD_187542 | JGI IMG/M metagenome (GOLD analysis project Ga0207421, IMG submission 187542) | Alkaline sediment microbial communities from Lake Tanatar, Kulunda Steppe, Russia - 8KL_010_SED (SPAdes) (version 2) | ecosystem: Environmental > Aquatic > Non-marine Saline and... | reverse complement strand
AGATCGTTTGGAAGGAAAGAAGTTTTTCGAAGACATCAAAGCGGAAGCTTATCTACTTGAACGGTTATTAGGAATTGAAGACGATTTTTTGACAGATTTTTATGAAAAAAATAAAATTGAGATAGAAAATTTTATTGAAGAAATCAGTCAAGGTGATTAGATGGAAAATGGAGCAGTTATGAATATAAGGGGTCTGACCAAAAAATATGGCGACATTGTAGGCATAAAAGATTTAGACCTATATGTGTATGAAGGTGAGATCCTAGGATTTTTAGGCCCAAATGGCGCAGGAAAAACAACGACGATCAGGACCTGTTTGGGTTTACTTCAAAAGACTTCTGGAGATGTTAAGATATTCGGTTTGGACTCACATAAAGACTCCATAGAGATACGTAAGAAGACAGGTTATCTTCCAGGTGATTTCGGTATGTATCCCGATCTGAAAGTCAAGACGATACTCAGATATCTGTTATCTCAGAGTGGAGTTTCTGATGATAGTAAGATGAAAAAGTTGTCGGAGAGGTTAGAACTCGATATTAACAGAAAATACGGTAATCTTTCCAAGGGTAATAAACAAAAAGTCGGCTTGGTCCAGGCTTTCATGGCCGATCAAGATCTAATAATTATGGACGAACCTACCTCTGGTTTAGATCCTTTGATGCAGCAGAAGTGTTATGAATTACTTCGAGAAGAGAAGGCGAAGGGTAAAACGATATTCATGTCATCTCATATCTTGGCAGAAGTTGAAGAGGTCTGTGATCGGGTCGCGATAATCAGAAATGCAGAATTACAGGTCGTTGAGAAGATCGACTCCTTGAAAGAAAAGATGGGTAAGAAACTCGTGATCGAATTCGAGAATTCCGTAGATCCAACTCTTTTTTCGATAGAGGGTGTCGAAGACTTTGAGATGGACGGTCGAAAAGCGACGATGATCGTTACCAGCAATTTGGATGAAGTGGTCAAAAAGATCTCTAAACAGAACATCGTAAACATGTCCCTTGAGACCTTTAGTCTGGAACAGTTGTTCTTGACTTATTATTCGCGTGGAGGAAAGGGCGAATGAAGATTGGAAAAACTATGCTGATGGAGTTGAAAAACAGCTGGAGAGGTTTTGTACTTTTTCTACTAGTTGTTATTATCCTAGTGGGAGGTTTTGTCTATGCGTATCCTTCATTTAGAGAAGCCTTCGAGAATGATTTAGAAGGTTCTGAAAAAGTGGGGATGGAAGTGTTAGAAGGAGAAGTAGTAAAGGTGAGATTGTCTTGGGAAGAGTTCGAGCATGCGGAAAATTACTCTATATTGGTGGGTGAGAGTCCCAACATGATGGTCCCTCTCGATAGAGTCGATGGTGTGGAGAACACCTATTACGATTACGTTTTGGAATTCGATGGAGATGAGATTCCAGAAAGGTATTTTGCAGTAGTTGCTGTGAGAAGTGATGGAGAAAGAGAATTGGTGGGAATGGAGACTAACTTTGAGAGAACTACAGCATTCCAAGAAATCTGGGGTGTTGATTACGGAGATATACAGGGCTTCCTTTCCATCTTATGGAGCACCTGGTGGGTGCTGTTGATCGGACTTTACATAGGATACATCTCCGTGAGCGTGATAACTAAAGATTATGAAGAAGACAGGATGGATGTGATCCTCTCAAAACCTATCTCACGAAGACAGTATCTTTTGGAGAAGTTTACGGTAGTATCGCTATACACTTTAGCGGTTCTTGTTATTATCGGGTCTATACTTATAGGTTCAGTCTATTCTGTAGGAGAATTGAATTCGATTTCTTATTCAGCCCTCATGGTCTCCACGCTGTTGTCCTGGCCCGTCTTTCTGGGCATTATCTCGCTCTCGGTGTTGGCCGGTGTTTACCTCGAGAGTTCAAAAAAGGCTGTAGGTATCTCATTTATATTTATACTGATACAGTACGGGATAAATATGGTTGGAGACTTGACAGAAGGTTTGGAGTATTTGAAGACATACACGGTAATAAATTATTGGGATTATGAATCCGCGCTCTACGGAGAGGCTGTAGGTTATTTCGACGTTTTTTTCTTATTAATCCTGTCAGCATTGTTAGTTGTATCGGCATTGGTGATATTTGAAAGGAAGGATATACCTGTTTGAGGTGTTATGATGGGTTTTGAAACATTGAGGATGGAGTTCCGCAAAAATTGGAAAGGTTTAACGATATTTATACTCGTAGTGGTCTTGATCTCTGCAGGGATGACTCAGCTATATCCTGTAGTGAGAGAAACCTTTGAAGAAGAGGCTGAGGAGTTGGAGGGTGCAGAATTAGTCAGTTTAGAGGTGTTGGAAGAAGGTTCTTTATACCTTGAATGGAAGGGAATTGAGAACGCAGATGAATATATCATACTGGAAGATACTGGACCACATATGGCAACTTCGCGAGAGATCGGAAGAACTGGAGAATCTAATATTACTATCACTAGTGTGACGATATCCTCAGGAGAGGAAAGGTATTACGGTGTAGTTGCCTTGGTTGAGGAATCGCGTGTTCCCATAGGGATGGCCTCGACAGTCGAGAGAAAATCGCCTCTAGAAGAGATGATGGAGACGCCCTATTTCCAGATGTTTACTGCAGGAAGAGAAGACCTTAGGATGGACGAGATCGAGGGCTTTCTTTCGGTAGAGCTATACAGTTGGTGGATATTACTTGTTGGAGTTTATCTCAGCTATCTATCTGTGAAGAGCGTGACAGGAGATTTTGAAGGTAACAGGATGGATATCCTCTTCTCAACACCCCTTTCGAGGAAAGAATACCTGATTCAGAAGTTCACTTCGCTAGCGTTATTCTCTTTACTGTTACTCGTGCTCGTGGGGTCTGTGTTGGTGCTTTCAGTCTATTCGGTTGGAGAAGGCTGGATGTTCTACTCTTTCTTCGTCTCGGTGCTTATCTCTTGGCCGATGCTTTTAGTCATAATAGCCGTTTCGATATTCTTCGCAGTTCTTTTCAAAAACTCACGAGCGGCTGTAGGTGCAAGTTTTGGCGTTATCCTAGTGCAGTACGCCCTTTTTATGGCTGGACACATGCTTGAGGAACTGAGATTCGTTCTTCAATTTACAATATCATATTATTGGGATTACAATTCTGTTTTGCTCGATGGTGTTGTGTATCCGTGGCATTTTCTACTTCTCGTCTTAGTAGCGGCCGTTTTTGTAGTGAGTTCATTGATTGTATTCGATAACTCAGATATACCCGTTTAGTTGTGAAAGGAAATATGATGGTCGATTATTGACTATGATTATATTTATGATTTAATCATTATATTTGAGAGAAAAGAAATACCGGTTTGAGAATATCTTAACGAATTTACAGGTGACGATTAGCTATAGTATTACCCTAATGTTTTAATATTATTGTTGACGTTCATCTAAGCAATCTTTAAACCTATTAGGTGGAGCGGATGGATTGGAAAATGCAAAAAATAAATAAAAAAATAAACATCTTAATTTCTTTTAGTATCTTGACAATACTCTTATTTTCTTTTTTCACTTTATTTGTGACTTTAGGGGAAGGTGAAACAGATTTCGATCACCAAATAGAATTAGTAAAACCTGAAGATGGTGCTTATGAATTAACGACAAATCCAGAACTAGGTGTTACAGTTAGACATCCTGAAGGAGATGATATGTGGGTTACTTTTTACGGAGCTGAGGAGGGCGAGGAAGGAGTTTATCTTAGGACCGAACCCGCCGAAAGTGGAGACACTGTCACGTATCAATGGGAAGGTCTCATGTATGATACCACTTACGAATGGTATGTTATTGTAGAGGACGAAAATGAGAGGAACACCATATCGGAATTTTGGACTTTCTCGACTGAGCATATACCCAACAAAGTCAGAGAACCAGTAAGGCCTGAGGATGGTGAAATAGATGTCAGCGCAAATCCAGAACTAGGTGTTACAGTTAGACATCCTGAAGGAGATGATATGTGGGTTACTTTTTACGGAGCTGAGGAGGGCGAGGATAAAGAGTATTTGAGAACTGAGCACGCCGAAAGTGGAGACACTGTCACGTATCAATGGAAAAATCTAAACTATGATTCCATCTATGAATGGTATGTTATTGTAGAAGAAGATATAGAAGAACCAAGCCTTACTAAGTCGGATGTGTGGAGTTTTGAAACCAAAAATTTTGGAGCTCCTATGTCTCCAGAACATCCAGAAAATGGTGAAACCGAAGTTGGAATAGCTCCAGATATGGAGACTACTATTGTAGTAGAAGTTGAACATCCAGAAGATAAACAAATGGATGTTATATTTTACGACGGAGAAGGCGAGGAGATAGACAAAGATACTGATGTTGGAAGTGGAGAAGAAGCTAGTGTTATTTGGGGTGGACTCGATTATGCCACAACATATGAATGGTATGTTGAAGTGGAAGATGAAAAAAATACCAGAAAATCAGAAATTTGGGAATTTACTACGATGGGATTAAAAAATCTTAGAGTTGAAGTAGAAGGGGAGGGTAGAATAGAAGTCAATGGTGTTGAATTGGATCTTCCGTATAATGAAGATTTTGAACCTGGAACTGAAGTGACCTTGGAGGCTATTCCGGAAAACGGTTATGTATTTGAGGAATGGGGCGGTGATTATGAAAGCGATGAAAAAGAAATAACAATTACAATGGATGAAGATAAAGAAATAACTGTTCACATGCTTGAATTGTTTGAATTGACAGTACAAGTCCAAGGGGAGGGAGTAGTAGAAGTTGAAGTGAACGGTGAAATGATGGAAGAAGTGGAAAATAGTTGGTCTGAAAATTTCAAGTCAGGAACGGAAGTAAGCCTTACGGCTATACCAGGAGAAAGTAGGGCTTTCCAAGGCTGGACTGGTGATTACGAATACGAAGAAAAAGAAATAACAATAGAAATGGATGAAGACAAAGAGGTTACAGCCAATATCGGAGAAAAAATTAGTACTATTTCTAGAGTTAGACAACAAATTCCTAGAGTTAGACAACAAATTCCTGGATTTACTAACTCATTGCTGATTCTAGCTGCAATTTTTGCAATTACCATATACTATACGAAAAGCAAAAAATGAAAGAAGTAAATTGTTAGGTTAAAGTAAGTGAACGAAAATACTTTATAGATTCTTTCTTTATAATTTATAAACTCAGAAAGCTTGATTGGATCTATAAAGTTTAAGGTAGAATCCTTTCGTATCTATATGTTGAGGGAAAAATATGCAAATAAGAAAATATCTAGGCCTGGGGATTATTGCTTTATTGTTATTGGGTAGTTGGGGCTTGGGCTTAGGATCGTCTGAAACTATAGAAGGAATCGAAGTTGGGATCGAATCTACACTAGAAGAAGATACTGATGAGTATACTCTCTCCGTGAGAGAACCTGTTGGGGAGGGGACTGTAGAAGTTGATGGCCAGAGAATAGAAGAATGGCCATATGTCGGAGTTTATGAAAATAATACTGAAGTGAATTTAAAGGCTGAAGCAGAAGAAAATTGGGGATTCAATTATTGGGGTGGAGATGTAACTGGGTCGAAAAGAAGAGAATATAATATAACTTTAGAGATGGACGAGGATAAAGATGTTCAAGCGTATTTTGGGAGAAAAGAACTTAAAGTAAATGTACAAGATGGTGAGGGCATTGTAATTGTAGAATGGGATGGAGAGAGCCATACAGTTGAGGGTACAGATACACTTTATTTTGCAGAAGGAACTGAAGTTACTCTAAAAGGAGAACCAGAAGGTAGTTGGGCTTTTGATTATTGGGGAGGGGATATAACTGGATCTAAAAGAAGAGAGAAGGATATAACTTTAACAATGGACGATGATAAGACATTGTCTGCGCACTTCATCGAACTCTTTGACTTAACAGTGGAGATTATAGGAGAAGGTTCGATTGAGATCGATGGTGAAGAAATAGAAGACGATTGGATAGAACAATATAAAAAAGACACCGAAGTTGAATTAGTGGCTAGTCCATTTGAAAACTGGTCCTTCAGTCATTGGAGAGGAGATTATCCTGAGGGTGAAGAGAGAAATGAATCCATTACTATAATGATGGATACTGATAAAAATATTCAAGCTCTCTTTTCAGAGAATTATACGGTGGATATCTATCCTACAGAGGATCAGACTATCACAGCTGGAGACAGTATAAATTTTACTGCGGTAGCTTATGACGAATACAATTATACGGTGGAGGAGAGTGTTGATGAATTTACTTGGAATAATATCTATGATATTAATGAAACCGCAAATGTAGCAATATTTTACCAGGAAATGAAGGGAGAATATTACGTAACCGTTGCCTATGAGAATTTTACTTCACAAGCAACTACGGTCACGGTTTTACATTCGGATTTGGTGGATTTTTGGATAGAACCCAAAGAAAATACAATAACAGCAGGGGAGATGAAGGAATACACTGCTATGGCCGTTGACGAATTCGGCAATGAATTCGAAGTTACGGAGGAGACCACTTGGGCGATAGAAGACGATGCAGGTGGGCAGTGGGATGATAACGTCTATACCTCAGAATACTCTGGTGATTGGACAATTGAAGGGGGATATGGTGGACATACAGACACGGTGGATTTAAAAGTAGAACCTGCGGCAGAAGATTATATCGAAATATCACCAGAAGATTCTACAATCAAGGCAGGAGAGCCGTTGGGATACAACGCTATCGTATATGATCAACATGGTAATGAAATAGGAGATGTGACTGATGAAACAGAATGGTCTGATGATATCCCTAACTCCTCTTGGGAAGGAAATGAGATTACAGCTTATACCGCGGGAGAAGATTGGGAGATAACGGGTGAATACGATGGATTTGAGGACACTACAACTCTGACGGTCGAACCTGCAGAGGTTTACCATGTACTGATCGTCGAACCCGAAGAGGATCGAACTATAGAAGCGGGAGATACAATAGAGTTCTCTGCAGAAGCATACGATGAATACGATAATCTCATAACCGATGACGATGCTGAGTTCAGATGGGTGAATACCGAGGATACTGGATTATTTGATGAAACAGAAGCAAGTGAATATGATGTTACAGCGACTTACGAAAATGTGACTTCAGATACAGTTACGGTTACAGTAAAACCAGCAGAGGTAGATTATGTGCTCATCGATCCTGCTGAGAATCAGACAATAAGGGCAGGTGAAATAATAGAGTTCGATGCATCGGCTTACGATGAATATGACAATCTGATAACGGACGATCCTGAGGAATTTGACTGGACTAACGCTAAAAATGGTATTTTCGAGAAAATTGAAGCTGGTGAGTATGAAGTAAAGGCAGGATATGACGGTGTTTTATCAGAACCTGTTGTTGTTAATAATTTAAGTAACGTAAAACCATCAATAATATTCTTTTCTGGTATATTGACAGCCGTGGTAGGCTTAGCAGTTTACAAGAAAATGGGAGGGGTGATATAAATGGACGAAGAGTCTTTCGAGTGTCCTATATGTGGGGCAGAATTAGAAGAAGGTATTGAGGAATGTCCTGAATGTGGAGAACCTCTTATTGACGAAGAGTCTTTCGAGTGTCCTATATGCGGGGCAGAATTAGAAGAGGGGATTGATGAATGTCCTGAGTGTGGAGAATTCTTTACAGATGATAAAGATAAGAAAAAAGCTGTTGATCGACTTATGGAAATATCTGGTCTTGGCAAACAGAGAGCAATAAAACTTTATGAAGAAGGTTTTGAAAATCCTGAAGATATTTTAGAAAGAGGTATGGAAGGAATAGCAGGAATTGATCAGATTGGGGTTAGAACTGCTGAAAAAATAATAGATGGAGCAGAACAGCTCGTCGAAAAAGAGGGAAAAGATGAAGAGGAGGTCCAGAAGGAATTCGATGAAAAAGAAGAGATCTCAGAATCTGAAGAGCTTACAGATAAGAGTGAAGATGAAGTTGTAGAGTCTATAACAGAGGATATTAAAACTACCGTTGAAGAGGATTTAGAAGAAAAACCGAAAAGGGTGATTATTGGAGAAAATATTAGTAAAAATCTTGGAGATTTTATTCCTATCTTAAGTGCCTTTCTGATACCTGTCTTTCTCTTGTTATTAGTGGCATCAGAATTAATGGTAACTTTATTAGATTATACTTCCATTTATCCAGCTCAATCTATTTATTATCTTACTCCTTCACCTTTCGTAGTGTCTTCTTGGTTTGCTTCATTAGTTTTCTCTTTTTTGATTGTTTTAGCTCTTTTCGTCACGACTTGGATAGGATTTAAATTTGGCTCAGTACCCAGTTTGAAACTAGATAAAAATATGATCTTCTTTTCTGGATTATTTTCTTTGATCATCTCTGTTTCTCTCATATCTCACCTTTATCATAGTCAAATTTACTCGGGCATAGTTTTGACTATAATTTTGTTGGTTCTATCTCTATTCATGTTGATCTCCCAGTTTGAAATCCTTAGAAAGAAAAACATATCGTTTCCTAAAGTTATAGAAAAAAAGGCATGCTTCGAGTGCGGCGGAGTTATGGCATTAGAACTAGAAAATTGTCCACGATGTGGAGTAGAGATATCTGTTCTAGAAGAAAGTATATCTCCAAAAGAAGATGATTGGTCTTTAACTCTCTCTAGCTTGACTAACAAATTCCGGAAAGAACAAAAATACGTAGAAGAGGAGACTATTTCGGACATACAAGAGGTACCAAAATCACCGGAAAAAGAACCAGAGGCTATTGAGGAGATGCCAGAACAGCCTGAAGAGGAAGTAACAGAACCAGCAAAAGATATACCTCCGGAACCGCCTGAGCTTGAAGGGGAGGAACCAGGAGAAGGGGGAAGAATCTTTAGACCTATTAGTAAGGTGGCGGATTCGATTCGAGAAGGTTGGTCCTCAACCGTATCTTTCCTTCAGAGAAAATTAAGCAGAGGCTCAGAAGAAGAGGGGACGGTAGGAGAGAAAGGCGTATGTCCAAGTTGCCATGCTGTTATATCCGCTGAGTCAGAAGAATGTCCGGAATGCGGTGAAGAACTTGAACCAGCTACAGAAAGATTAGAGGACGAAGAAGTTTTAGATAGCAAGCTAAAAGATTTAGAAAGATCGTTAGAAAAAGTAGAGGAAGAAGAAACTGAAACGAGCGAACTAGTTTGTTCTAAATGCGGTGCAGAGTTAGAAGAGAGTGTTGATGAATGTCCTGAATGTGGAGAACCTCTCGAAAGTGAAGAAGATAAAGCAATTGAAAAACTCACGGAAATTTCAGGCGTGGGTAAAAGTAGAGCAAAAAAGCTTTATGAAGAAGGTTTTGAAAGTCCTGAAGATATTTTAGAGGGAGGCATAAGAGGCTTAGCGGGCATTGATCAGATCGGTATACGCAGAGCTGAGCGATTAATAGACGAGGCTGAAAAACTTATTGAAGAAAAGAGTTCTAGGGAAAAATCTGAAGAGGAAAAGGAAACGATAGAAGCTGAGGATCTAGAAGAGAAGATACCGGAATCGGAAGGCGGAATCACTAAGACCTTTAGCGATATTGGGGACTCTGTACGAAAAAAATTGTCTTCTTCTTCCTCTTTCTTACAAGAAAAATTTCGAAAACTGACTAAAATTATAAAAAATTTAAAACCTTCCAAAAAAGAAGAATTCGAAGAGATAAAAGAAATAGAGGGTGTGGAAGAAAAGACAGAGGAAGAAGAGGAAGTAAAGGATGAGGAAGAAATAGAAGAGGTTCCCGTGGACGAAAGAGATCATTCTTTCCATTCGTTTTCCCCCCAAACTTATGAAATAGAAGAGGGAGAAAAATTTGATGAAGAAACGGAAGAGATAGTGTTCGTGTGTCCAATATGTGATGCTGAATTGGAAGGGGATGTTGATGAATGCCCGGAATGTGGTACAGTGTTTATAGAGGAAGAAGAAGAGGCTGAGGAAGAAGGAATTGTTGAAGAAGTTTTGAAGGAAGATTAGAAAATTTAAGCATATAGTTCACATAGTGAATTTTGGATAAGGGATAGATATCAGAGAGAAGATAGTCAAATCTAAGATATCTAACGTTATGAAAAAAATTTCTAAATCATTTTTGAATAGTGGACTCATTTTATTTCCCTTCAAGAATGATTGATCAATAATTTAATCCTAATATAATCATAGGCCTCCCCCAAATTCTGAAAAAGAAAACTCAGCTAATCCTTTGAACTTTACACCCTTAAGATCAATCTCCCCTCCAAACTTCACTCTTTGGAAGTCTGCTTTTTCTTTGAATTTTACACCTCTCAAATCTATATATCCCTTAAATTTTGTTTTAGAAAAGATAGAATCAGCCCCAAAAACAGCATGGAAGAAGTCAATTTCTTCTTCAAATACTGTTCCTTTAAAGGTAGCTTCGCCGATAAATTCTGCATAGGAGAAGTCTATCTCACCTTCAAATTTCGTTTCTCTAAAGTCTGCTTCTTTTTCAAATTCAACCCTTCTAAAGTCCGCATTTTCATTAAATTTAACATAAGAAAACTCAGCTTTTCCCTCCAATTTTGCCCATCTAAAAGCGGCAGTTCCTTCAAACTCCACTCCCCTAAAAGAGGTGTCTTTCTTAAAAGTAGCATAAAAAAAGTCAACATCTTTGACAAAGTTACCACCTCTAAAAGTTGCACCTCTTTTAAACTCTACATGAAAGAAATCTGCTTTTTTTCTGACTACCATATAAAAGAAGTCAGCATCTTCATGAAATTCAGCTTCTCTAAAGATAGCAGTTTCTTCAAACTCTGCATGAAAGAAATCAGCTTTTTTCTTAAATATTGTATAAGAGAAGTCCGCCTTTTCAACAAATTTTGTTCCCGAAAAGTCAACCCCTCCCTGAAAGATACTATTTGAGAAAAATAAAGATTTATTTGTATTTTCAGGAATTTTAGGGAACACAAATTCTCGCCAATCTTGTTTTTCGTCAAATATCAATCTTTCTTTTTTATTACTTTCTTCGTCTTCAAATTTTTCAATTTTTCCTATCTCTTTTATTTTCTTATAAAATCTTTTAGCTTCTTCTTTATTTTTGTTTGGTTTATGGAAGAGGCAGTAATCTCCTTCTACCTCAGGTCCACAATTATTGAATCCAGATTTACAATTAGAGGACATATCTTTGTTTTCCCTAATATAATAGTACATCCTTCCTATTTAATTTATTTATCCTATAGGATGGTACTTTTCCTAATAAAAGATTATGTGTTAGATTTGTATATTTTGAAATCGATCTTTAAAGTAAAGGAAATATATGATTATCCTGATATGGAAGATAAAAACATATTTACAATGTAATCTAAATTTTGTTTTTGTATTTATCAGTCATCTGTATTTATATATTTTGAAGGAATATACTCGGTCAAATACAAATCACCTCTTCTAAAAAATTCGATACCGTCTTTCCAGGCTTTTGATGAATCGATTTTAAGTAAAACGGGCTCAGGATGATGTCTTTTTCCTACCTCTATCGCTTCCTCTTTTGATATGGAAAGATGTACGTATTTTCTCCCCATCGGTTTTAAACCTTCATCCAATATCGAAGATAAAGCGTTAGGAGAAGTTCCATGATACAATTTAACCGGAGGTTTTTCACTCTGCTTGATTTCTACATCAATGGAATGTCCATATAGCGCTCGTATCTTTCCATTTTTAATCTCAAATCTTTTCTTACTGCTGTTCTCAATCAGGAATTCAATATCCTTTTTAGATGCCCATGAATGTTTTGTAGCATCTAAAGAATCAAGAACTTTATCTAGTTCAGCGAATCCTTTATTGTCAATAGCAAGTTCTCCCTTTTCTGGATGATGTCGGAGTAAATAAGAAAGATGTTTACTTAATTCTCTGTATCTCCTAGATAAATCAGACATTTTATTAAAAATATCTAAACCGTAGTTAATATTTTTTTTCAGTTTTCTTACTTTTTCCATCTGTAAATTTGATTTTCATCTTCTCTTTCAATTTCCAATAAATCTGTATTTTCTTCGATAATATCTAAAGCAGATTCACTGATTTTCCACATCTCCTTTTCAGTTAGATTTTCATTTTGCTTCAATATCTCTCTTATTACGTTTCCACTTGGATCATCTAGAAATTTTAAATAAATAGACATCTTCAAATCTCTACGATGCACTTCTTTTTCATCTTGAAGATATTTCATGCACAAAGAAGTTACTTTTTTGATAGTATCGTCTTCATAAATTTCTTGTTTTCCTTTTAAACTTTTCAAGGCGTCAGAGACAGATGGATGTAGATCTAATTCTCGTTTAGGATTCTTATCATTTTTGGATTCATTGCCATATTTACCTTCTTTATCTCTCATTTAGTTCTCCCCTTTAAAGTGTCGGAGGCTCACCCTTCTGATTACTAATTAAGAATTACATTATTATATCTTAGGGTACTTTAAGTTAATTTAACTTATTCTGCTATGATAGTTTAGGAATAGAAAGATTCAATAACTCTAATTTATGTAAAAAAACTGAGGAATGAAATATGAAAAGCGTAATCATAGACCAAGATGCTTGTATAGCATGTGGTATGTGCGAATCTACCTGTCCGCAAATATTTTTGGTCTCCGGTAACTCAAATTCTACTATAATAGGAGAATTCCGAGAGAATGGTGATGATCAGGGAAGAGTGCCAGAAGATATACCCTGTTTAAAAGATGCAGAAGAGAACTGCCCCGTTGATGCGATAGGTGTAGAGTGATAGACCTGAATAGATTCAAAATAAACTTTGTCTCTTCTAGAACAGTTAATTTATTTTGGATATTTCTTTTTTACTTCATCCATATTGTAGAGAACAGGCGCTTTTCTTATTCTATCATAAATGTGCTTCATCGCGATCACATCATCTTTAGCGTAAGTCTTAAGTTCTTTCCAGTTGGGTTCTTTTTTCCTATCTTCCATATATTCAGAATAGATTCTTCCGACCTCTCCTCCATCTAATCCTATAATATTGGATTCGAAACCTAACCTAGAAGCAACACTTTCGAGTTTTGAACATCTACAGGGAATGGCCGCGTGTTTATCTACCCAATACATAAAGTCTATCTTTTCAAGCTCCTTCCAAATATATTTTCTGCCAGGGATGTAGTCCTCAATAAATCTATTCAGATGTTTAAAGTCGAATTTCTTTCCATACCAAGCCAGCAAAACACTGTCTTCTCTAGCATTGTTTTCAAGGTACTTAACAAACTGTTTTATCACCCTCATTTTCTCACTCGGCCTTTTCTCTAAAAAACTATGATATTCATCTTTTCCATCGTCGTATAACCCTATGTGCCAGATTATGGAAGGTTTCAAAGAATCAGTTTCTATATCGATAAAAATTCTATGTTTTTCTTCAAGGTCGTTTTTATTTATACGATATACATTTTTATCTTCTATTGCTTTAGCGGAACTTATCCATTTAGTGCTTCTATACGGGCCTATACCTTCACACTCCAATATGCTCTCGGGATCTATAGAACAAAGATCTTTTCGAGATTCAATACCTCTGCTTTCAAGTTCGGTAGAGAATCTTTTTCCAAGTCCAGGGACTGCAGAAAGACCTACTTTGCTCGCATTTAATGTTTCGATATAGGGACGTTCTCCAATTGTAACGCTAGGTATTTTCATCCCTTCTACACCGTTAGATAGTCCGAAACCGTAGATTCTGTTTTTTTTATAAGCTAATTTTTTCCCACTCTCTATTTCGGTAGATAAGACGTGAAAATCGTCTAATTTATCTTTTATATCTTCTATAACAGAAGTATTAGTTAGTTTGAAATCGAAGGAATTGGGATCTAAGTCCTCCTGTATAATATCAGTGATAATGGAGGTTCTTTTATTCCTGTAATCACTTAAATTTATTTCAGATAGTGATCCCCTATCTTTCAATAATAATAAAACTTCGTTACCTAGCCGTCTCTCTTTAAAATTCTTCACATCATCCATATCTATAGATTCGTAGGAGAAATTTCTCTTTATATTTATTCTCTCGCGATCCCTGATTTTAGAAGTTATTGTTATATCTGGTTCAAAGTACGTCAAAATATCTTTTATTTCCTCTTCTGAATATCCCCAGATTGCCCTGCCCGGTAGGTGCAGTATCTTCATCTATGTAAAAGAGTATTTCAAACCATAAAAGCCTTATCACTAAACGAAATTTTTGGTTTAATGGACGAATCTTATCTTCGATCAGCTTATCACGAATATCAAGGACAGATTGTTTTTTCAACAACTATTCCTGAAAGGAAACCTGATTATCGAGAGAGCAAGATGTTAAATAACTCTCTCAAAGAAAGGTTACGGGAGAAAGAAATTTTTCTTTACTCTCATCAATCTAAAACTATAGATTCTTTCCTGAAAGGCAATGACGTTTGTTTGACCACAGGGACAGCTAGTGGAAAGACGCTTGCATATGCGCTTTCTGTGGCACATCTAATATCCCAAAAAGAAAATTCTAAATCTTTACTCATATTTCCCACAAAAGCTCTCACTAGAGACCAAAAAGAAGAATTACAGGAGATTTTCAATTTATTGAATCAAAAGGTGCATCTAGGTATTTATGATGGAGATGTTCCCTCTAACAAGAAAAGAGGAGTAAGGAAAGAAGCTGATATTATTCTCACGAATTTCAGCGGCTTGAATCTATATCTAAGCCATCATGAGAAATGGTCAGGATTTTTTGAACAATTGGACGTAGTAGTCGTTGATGAGGCTCATCACTATAGAGGTTTGCTAGGAATCCATGTAGCTTGGATAATAAGGAGATTGAGAAGGATATCAAAGTATTATTCGAGTGATCCTGGATTCATATTGACTAGCGCCACCCTAGGCAATCCAGAACAGCATTCTGAGAATTTAGTTGGTAAAAAATTCGAGGTTGTAGACCAGGATGGAAGTGATAGAGGGAGAAGAAATCTACTATTTTGGAATCCTCCAAAATTTCATGAAAATATAGGTGAGAGAAAGAGCACTCATAGAGAGAGTAGCGAGCTTATGGCTTTCTTAGTAAATGAAGGTCTTCAAACTCTGATGTTCGCCCCGTCAAGGAAGATGACCGAGTTGGATGCTTTATGGGTCAAAGAGATCCTTGAAGAAGATTTCGACAATCAAGCAGCAGAGGTAAGTTCATACCATGCAGGACACTCAAAAGAAGAGAGGAGAAAGACGGAGAGGAGTTTAAGAGAAGGGGATATAAATGGTGTAGTTTCCACGACAGCACTTGAATTAGGGATAAATATTGGTGGTATAGATGTTACTCTCCTTTCAGGATATCCTGGTTCGAGGATAAGTTTTTGGCAGCAAATAGGTAGAGCGGGAAGAGGAACTGAAGAAGTTATGTCCGTTTTAGTACCTTTCAATAGTGCCCTTGATCAGTACATCGTAAATGATCCCGATCATTTGCTCGGAGAACCGATCGAAGACGCGGTAATCGACCTATCTAATAATCATGTATATTCTAAACATTTACTTTCTGCGGCTCAGGAATTGCCGCTTAAGAAAGAAGACGAAGAGTTGTTGACTTCAAGACTAAAAAAAGCGGCTAAAATGTGGATAAAAGAAGGAAGTTTAGCCGGAGATTTTGGATCGAGATACAGATATGTGAGGAACGATTTTCCTCAGAGAAAGATCGATCTTTACTCTTTAGGGGAAGATATTTTCGAAGTACAGATAAAAAAAGACGGATCAGTTGAAAGTTTACCGAGTGTTGAAAAAAACAGAGCTTACAGAGAATTCCATCCAAATGCGATTTATCTACATCAAGGTGAATATTACCAGGTTGTAGAGTTCCAAGAGGGCCCTCAGCCTAGAGTTATCTTGGAGCCGGTAGATACAGATTATTACACGGAAACACTTAGGGACACTAGTATCTCTAACATAAAGATTGATGAAAGCAAAAACGTGGGTGGATACAGAGCGTTTAAAGGAACCGGTGATGTGAGCATACATTACTTCGCATATAGAAAGAAAAAGTTGGAAAACGATGAGATATTATCTACAAAAAGATTAGATTTGCAACCTGTTCCTATAAACACGCATGTCAGTTGGATCGAAATTCCAGATCATATCGAGAAAAAACTGTTAAAAACTGCAGAAGAAAAAGTGAATTCAGGAGAATGGATGGGAAGTCCTGAGAAGTATTACGCAGGGGGTTTACACGCGGCTGAACATTCGCTTATACATATGCTGCCTCTTTTGATGCTCATCGACGAAAAAGATGTTGGTGGCGTATCTACGGATTTTCACCAGGAACTTGAAAGTCCTGCGATCTTTATCCATGACGCGGTTGAAGGCGGTGTTGGTTTCTCTCACGACGCATACTCTCGATTTGAAGAGTTGGGAAAAAAAGCTGTGAAGAGGTTGAATAGTTGTTCTTGTGAAAGTTTGAAGGGCTGTCCCGCATGTACCTTTTCTTCGGATTGTGGAAATGATAACGAACCATTGAATAGGCTATTAGCTGTAGACCTGCTGAAGAGATTGTGTCGGGTTATAAAATAAAGTTTTAATCAGATAATAAAACCCTAGCTCTTCATCATAAAGGTGCGGAACCTGGGGGCTTCGGAAATAATCTTGTGTCCACTATCTCCTCTAAACCACAGATAAATCTTGTAAGTCTTTCTACACCTAAACCGAAACCTCCTGAATCAGGGATACCTTCTTCGACCATTTTGAGATAATACTCGAAGTCTGTTGGATCTATTTCTTGTTCTTTCATCCGCTCTATGATTTTTTCCTTCTTAGATTCTCTTTCTCCTCCGGAAAGCGCTTCACCGAATCCCTCTGGATAGATAAGATCCATGTCTTTCAGTATTCCGGGTCTTTCCGTATCTTCTTTATCATAAAATTCCCTCTGTTCGGCTGGGATATCTATTAGCCAGAAAGGATTATCTTTTTTTTGTGATAGCACTTCCTCAAATATTCTACCGTATTCATTGTATGCATGATGATATTTTATTCGTTCGAAGGGTCTATCGGGAATCTTCAGGACTCTATCGAAAAAATCTAGTTGTTCATCGCAATTTTTCTTCACGGTTTTGATAACGTTTACTAGGAGTTCCTCACCAAGTTCTAACAAATCTTCTCTTCTAGCGCCTGAAACTTCTAGATCAAGTTGAGTGAATTCAACGAGATGTTTACCCGTATCTGCTAATTCTACAGGCTCTAATCTGATATTGGGTGAAAAAACGAATATCTTGTCATGAGTCAAAAGAGAAATCTGTTTATGCAGTATCATACTTTTGGTCAACTGGAATTTTTTCCCATAGTACTCGATCTCGGCTTTACCAGTGGAATGGTATAGAGGATCAGTCTCTGGAGAGATTATTACAGGTGAAATCTCTTTGAATCCATTGTTTCTCAGATAATTCCCTAGTGCTTTTTTGATCTCAGTTTTCACTTTGACTACATGTTTCATCTTATCCCCTGTACATCTTTCTCGAAGCTTTTCCGGGCTTATTCTTGGGTTGGTCGAAGGTTTTTCTTCCAAATTTCCACCAATATTCTAGAGTGTAAAAGAATCTATTTAAGTCTTTTAGGTTATTTTTACCGAAAAAAGAGATCACTTAGAAATTTTAATAGATGGGCTCAGCCGGATTCGAACCGGCGACCTCCGCCATTTTGAGCGTCAGCACAAAGCCTAATGGATTCCATTGAGATCCAACGCGTGTCAAGGCGACGTCATGACCAACTAGACTATGAGCCCATAGATTCATTCATTGATTACCGTAATCCGTTATATATCTCTTTTGCTTTTGCAGTTTATTAGGGAAAAGATTGTTATAGGCATTCGAAGAACTAGATTATCGATGGATTACTTTCAGGAGATAATCGAGGAGATTGTTGAAGGCAAGATAACCACTCCAGATGATCTGCAGAAGGCTAAGATCAGGATCTGCAAAAAATATAATCGAGACGAACTTCCTAAAAATACCACTATATTGAAGAAAGTTGATGAGATGGAAGACGTTGATAGAGAAGATGTTCTTCACGTCCTTCAGAGAAAACCATCTAGAAAAAAGTCTGGTGTATCAGTTATTGCCGTAATGACTTCTCCCGAGGAATGCCCACATGGAAGATGTAGGATGTGTCCTGGTGGTCCTAAAAGCGAGGATCCGAGTCCTCAATCCTATACTGGGGAAGAGCCCGCCGCTTTAAGGGGTAAAAGGAATGATTTTGATCCTTATGAGCAGGTTAAAGATAGATTGAAACAGTATAGAGCGATCGGGCATGAAACCGATAAAGTAGACCTTATAGTGATGGGTGGTACCTTCCCAGCGAGAGAATGGTCTTATCAGAAGAATTTTGTGAAAGGATGTTTAAATGCATTGAATGATAGAAAATCAAATTCTTTAACTGAAGCTCAAAAGATGAATGAGACTTCGAATATAAGATGTATCGGCTTGGCTATCGAGACTAGGCCTGATTACTGCGGGAATAAAGAACTCGATAGGATGCTTAAACTCGGGGCTACTAAAGTTGAGATAGGTGTCCAATCTCTTAGAAACGATGTTCTTGAATACATAAGAAGAGGACATACAGTTGAGGATTCTATAAAAGCGACGAGATTAGCTAAACAGAGGGGATTCAAAGTCTGTCACCATATCATGCCTGGACTTCCCGGCATGGAAATGCAGAATGACTTAGATGATTTTCTCACACTTTTCGAAGATCAAAGATTTCGACCGGATATGTTGAAGATATATCCTGCGTTGGTAATCAAAGGTACCGACATCTATGATGAATGGAAAGAAGGAAAATACGAGCCGTTATCTACCAAAAAGGCTTCAGAACTCGTTGCCGAGATGAAATCTAACGTACCAAAATATGTGAGAATTCAACGAGTTCAGAGAGATATTCCATCACCTATGGTAGAAGGTGGTGTTAAGAAAAGTAATCTGAGACAGTATGCAAGGAAGGAACTCGAGAAGAAGGGAAAAACATGTGAATGTATAAGGTGTAGAGAAGCCGGCCACTCTGATAAGAGCATAAATATGGATTCGCTTGAATTGAAGACCATAAATTATGAAGCTTCTGAAGGTGAGGAATGCTTTTTGGAATTGAGCGATGACAAGGACATACTTTTGGGATATGCTAGACTCCGTTTTGAGGATGATTTTACTCCGATAATTAGAGAATTGAAAGTCGTAGGAGAGATGACTCCGGTACACGAGAAGGGGGAGGATTTCCAACATTCGGGCTTTGGGTTACAACTCCTTGAAAAATGTGAATCAATGGCTAAAGAAAGGGGGGATAAAATAAGGGTGATAAGTGGTGTTGGAGCGAGGAATTATTATAGAAAATTCGGCTATCGGTTGGAAAGACCCTATATGGTAAAAAGATTTTAAACTTAATATACAAGAAAAAATTTTAAATAAGATTATTCGATTTATAAGCTGGTGTAAATATGAATGAAGAAGGACAAATAGGTGAGGAACCTCCTGAAGAAGATACTGGACAACAGGGATGGTCACAGCAACAACCACAGTCTCCGCAGGGATATCAACAGGCTCCGTCGGCTCCACCACAACATCAAATGCCTCCAAGGCAAGATACTTTTGAAGGACTTTCAAAAAATAGTACATTAACTACAGTGGTGGTAGTAGGTCTTATAATAATGATGGTGGGCGCTATATTGATCAACTCGGCCACATTTAGTGATGACATGGGCACGATCAACGATGTAAGAAACGTAGGAAATATCTTGCAAGACATAGGAGTTTTCTTAGTAGCTGGATTTATGGTGATCGCATCTATCTATAGAGATGACTGGCCCAAATGGATGAGAATTGGAACTTTGACATTTAGTCTTTTGCTGATTTTGGTCGCATGGTTCAATTTCTTTGCGCCATTGATTCAAGCATAGAACAATAGAACTATCTTCAATGGAATGCCAAACTCACGCGCTAAACTGACTTAAAAACCCCTTCCTCTGGTTCATATATTTCTTCTAATTTTTTTACTTTTTTATATAGGTCATCGGCGTCTTCTCTACCGAGTAATTTATGGACTTTCTTGACGTCATCCTCTCTAAAAGAACCTAACTCCTTACTGAGAACTCTACATATAATCTCTAGCCTTTCTCTCTCATTATCTGCTATCTCCGCTTCCTTAGAAGCTTTGACATAGGGACTTTTCTCTTCTTTTTTTCCTTTTTCATCAGGAAGTTCTCCCCCACTCATCTCAGCGTTCAATCTTCCTATCGCCCATCGTGCTTCTTCTTTGGAATCAGTCTGATAATGAATCTTCATTTTTTTTAGATCCAATCTCTTCCCACACTGATGACACTTAGTGGTCTTATTGGTGAGAAGGGCTGTTTTCGGAGTTCTGCAATGAGAACAAATTATTACGGCATACTTTCCTTCTCCTGCTTTCATGGGAGGTACACCAACCCTGCGATAACGCAGCCAAATTCTTCTTCTCTCACATCTAAATTATCATACACCATATTCACATCTTTCAATGTCACACCTCTAGCTTCCCCCATCTCTTTCAATTTTCCTCTAAGTTCTTCTTTGAAATCATCCATGTCAAATTTCTCTTCTTCAGCGAAATGCTCGATCACATAACCTCCTTGATCATCTTCTCTAAAACCCCATGCTAAACCGGCAATTAGTCTTTTATCTGAACCAGTCGCTTTACTAAGAACGGCATGCCTGAAATCCCCCGTCTTTCCTGATATTTTCTCGACTTTTTCTATATCTTTTGGTAGAACGGAGGAAACTTCGATTATGTTCAGATCGCCTATCTCTGCATCTAGCATAGCCCTATCTATAGCGTTCAAAACAGATAAAGAACTAGTAGCTTTTCCCGTTTTGACCGTAAACTTAGTGGTTTTTTCCAACATCGTTATTGAGAGCATCACTGATTTCCTATAATCTTTTCGCTTTTAGCTTCAAAAAAGGTTTATATTTCATATATTTAAGGAAAAAAATATGATTGTACCTCGCCCATATTGATCCTGTTAGGACTTCTATTTATCATTCCAGTGGCGTGGTTAATCTAGCATATGATAAAACTGACTATTGTTCTTATGATGTTAGCTATAATATTTGCTGTCCTTTGGTACTTGGGCGGGTTAGAAGAGTTAATCCCTATTTTTCCACTCTTATTTTAAATAGATAATAGACTCAATATCTCTCATATTTTCCAGATTTGTGTTCGTCTCTCAATTCATGATAATGCTGAGCATTTTCCTTTGCTCTTTCTCTCAAATTTTCATCCCCCTCTTTCACTATATCTGCAGGAACTCCGACAGCCATGCTGTAATCAGGGATCTCTTTTCCAGGAGGTACAAGAGCATTCGCACCGATTATACATCCTTTTCCGACTTTAGCACCGCTTAAAACGGATGCGTTCATGCCTACTATAGTTTCATCACCGATCTCACATCCGTGTATGACGGCCCCATGTCCAATTGTAACATCTTTACCTATAACTGTGTTGTTCTCGTAGTCTACATGGACCATCACGAGATCTTGAATGTTAGCTCCTTCTTTTACTAATATAGAATTTTGATCTCCTCTCAAGACAGCTTGAGGCCAAACACTAACACCTTCCTTCAATTCAACATCTCCGATGATAGTCGAATCTTGGGCAACGTAACATGAATCATCCACTTCAGGAGACAATCTCAAACCTCCCTGGGTTTCTTAATCCGATTCTCCTGAGATCGAAATTCTTTCGGGGAAATGTTTCAAAATGATGATATCGCCTATAGCTGATACCCATCTATAAGGTATCAAGGTACTTTTTGAAGCCTCAACTAATAGAGGGTTTGTTTCTCCTACGAATATCCCATTCACTTCCCCTTCTTCTATATCCATGACTACATTATCCACAGTGCCTAGAAAGATACCTTGTTTTGTATATACCTGTAATCCTATCAATTCAGATGACTCCTCTAGCATGGTAATCATGAGGAGTATTGAATTAAGTAATTTAAATCTTTTTATGCTAAAGCATGTTTAATCAATCGATAGATTTATAGCTTGCATCATTGATAATTCAAACATAGGATTTGTCAGACAGAGGTCAGACGATGGATGATGGGGTCTCGGAAGAGGATGCACTCAATCGGCATTATGCACTATTGGATGTGCTTTTAATTCTGTTCTGGCTTCTTCTAACAGGAGAGCTCATCAAGGTATTTCAGGGAGGTGAGATATCTATATACACATTGACTTCTGGATTGATAGGAGCCAGTATCGTAACGTTTACCGTACATAGATTTGTCATACGAGGGGAGGAAAGGAAGAAGACCAGTCTTGCCGAATATTTGAACTCGTTGAAGAACATACTAGCCCTTTTTGTGGACGTTACGTTCAAACTCATAATAGCAAACGGCATACTCATCTATCAATCTTTAACGATGAATATAGAACCAAAGGTTGTAAGGACCAAGGTCAGTCTGACTTCGGAGAGTGAAGTCACGCTCATATCACTCCTTATAACTTTGACACCTGGAACCCTTGTCATCGATGTGGAGGAGGAAGGAGATACCTATTTCTTGTACGTGCATTTTTCTTATCTTAAGGCGGAAAATCTGAGTGAAAGTATCAAAGAATCTATCACTAGCTGGGACCAGATGATAAAGGGGGTATTCACTTGAGTTTATACACTGCGGTCTCGATAATCTTATTATTTATAGCTCTTCTAGCATCTTATAGGCTTTTTGTTGGACCTACCGTGTATGACAGATTAGTTTCTTTGAATGTTGTAGGGGTTATAATCACCATAATACTGATATTGATAAGTGTTGAGACAGACCTTGGTCTTTATTTAGATATAGCTCTTTCTTTTGTGATGCTCGATTTTGTAGGAACAATAGCTTTGGTCAAATATCTTGAGGGAGGTGAATTCGTTTGATCATGAATATAATTTCTTTGTTTTTTATTTCACTCGGTTCCGTGATGATGTTCACAGCAGCTTTAGGAATTCTACGTTTTTCAGATATATATATGAGATTGCATGCTAGCGGAAAAGCGGGCACGGGCGGAACCATAGCTATACTAGCAGGAGTTTTGATCCGAATTGGCCTAAATCAAATATCCGGTAAAATCGTGCTGGTGATGGTCTTTATATTGTTCACAGGACCTATCGCCGCTCATGCTATCGGAAGAGCGGCACACGTTCATTCTGGAGCTACGGATAATGTTCCCTTCCATGATATAGAAAACGAAACTGAAGATGATAGAGGTGAAGAAAATCATAATTGACTTATTTCTTGTGCTTTTCCTTGTTTCAAGTTTATTGGTTGTTCTAGAAAAGGATTTGATAAGGGCTCTCATATTCCTAGGTTTAGCTTCAGTATTTCTTATCTTACTTCTTTATCTTTATAGAGCACCAGATGTTGCTTTAGCTTTTTCGATAGTAAGTACAGGAGCTACAACGGTCTTGTTTCTCGCCATAATCAAAAAACTAGAGAGGTTTGGATATGAAAGAAAACGTGCTTAAGAGGATATTTACCGCACTGTTGGTAGTCACTATTTGCATACTATTAATCCAGGGTATGGACCTGGGTCATGAGGATAAATCAGAATCACCACTGACTGAGTTTTATGTTGAGAATTATGAAGAGACAGGAGCAGTTAATCTTGTA
>Ga0207421_10002341_pt1 | contig 23565 bp, 20 predicted proteins | sample SodLakKL_010_SED_4_FD_187542 | JGI IMG/M metagenome (GOLD analysis project Ga0207421, IMG submission 187542) | Alkaline sediment microbial communities from Lake Tanatar, Kulunda Steppe, Russia - 8KL_010_SED (SPAdes) (version 2) | ecosystem: Environmental > Aquatic > Non-marine Saline and... | reverse complement strand
AACACCAAACAACGAACACCAAACAACGAACACCAAACAACCCGTCACCCGTCACTCGTCAAAGCCAAACCTGTAATAAGCGTTACACGCGCCTTCATGGGAAACCATGCAAGCACCTACTGGGTTTGTGGAGGTGCAGATTTTACCAAACAATTTACAGTCGTGTGGTTTTTTTAAGCCTTTCAATATTTCGCCACATATACAACCTTTTTCTTCTACTGTTTCTTCTACTTCAACAGGTATCATTTTTTCGGCATCAAACATTTGATATTTTTCGGCTAAGCCATGTCCGCTCTTTGGGATAGTGCCGAATCCTCGCCACCAGTCGTCACGCAAGGTGAACACATCTTCCATGGTTTTTAGTGCTATAGTGTTTCCTTCGGGTTTAACGGCACGGCTGTATTGTATCTCAACGCTGAACTTTTTCTCTTTTATCTGTTTTAATAACATATATATAGACTGCAAAATATCAACCGGTTCAAAACCCGAGATAACACAACCTACACCATATTTTTCGGGAATACTTTGATATATTCCTGAGCCTGTTATTGTGCTGACATGTCCCGGGGCAATATATCCGTCAATTTTAACGCCTTCATCAATGAGTGCGCTCATGGCGGGTGGCATTATTTTATGGGAACTTAACACAAAGAAGTTTTTGATATCTTCTGCTGCACAATTTTTAATTCCTGCGGCGGTTGCCGGCGCTGTAGTTTCAAACCCTATGCCCAGAAAGATAACTTTTTTATCGGGGTTGTTGCGGGCAATATCTATAGCATCCAGGACTGAATAAACGATACGGACATCATTTCCTTTGCTTATCTCCTTTTCGAGGTTTGAGGCAGAGCCGGGTACGCGGATCAGATCTCCGAAGGTTGTAATGATAACATCGTTTAATTTGCTATAAGCCACTGCCTGATCGATGAACCGCTTGCTGGTGACGCAAACGGGGCAGCCAGGTCCTGACATCAAATTAATTTGTTCAGGCAACAGAGATGGTATACCAAACTTCTGTATTGCCCATGTGTGGCCTCCGCATACCTCCATCAATGAAACCTCACGGTCAGTAATACCGGATATCTTATCGACAAGACTTTTTACCAGGTCTTTATTGCGAAACTCATCTATGTATTTCATTCGTATCTGTTCAGTTCTTAAAAATTAAAAGGGGTATAAAAGTCAATCAACCCTTGTCAACTGCTGTCTTGTCGAGACAAGGCATCCCTTGTCTTTACTTTTAAGTTGCCGACTGCCTACTACCAACTGCCAACTGCCAACTGTAGTTGGGCATATTAAAAATTCTAATCTGTTATATTTCCTTTTTGCTAGATTCATCCTGGTTATTTGACTCCTCCAGTTCGCTGAAAAGACGCAAGGTTTCCAATGCTTCTTCTTCGTCGAGCTTTTGAATTGCAAAGCCCGTATGAATAAGCACATAATCATCAACCTTTACATCTTCGAGAAGCTGCAGTGAAGTTTCATATTCGGTACCGCCAACTGAAACAATAGCCTTGTCGCCGTCGACAGATTTAACTTTTCCGGGGATACTTAAGCACATATGTTGTTAATTATTTATGATAAAAATTTTTTTCTGAGTGCAAAATTAATCAAATTTTGTGGTTTGTTACCATCTCTTCCTATTTGCCCCGATTATCAATTGTCCCAAAGCTATACCCGCATCATTGGCAGGTATTTTTAATTGTGAATAAACATTATAACCGTTTTGTGCAAACTTTTGTTCAATATTTTCGGTTAGAAATTTATTTTGAAACGTGCCACCAGACAGAACTACTTTTTTGATATTGTGCTGAGAACTTATTTTGCTTACAGTTTGGATAATCAACTCAATAATCGTATTATGAAATTTGGCAGAAATGACCGGAACAGGAGTTTTGTTATTGATATCACTCACTATTTGCTCAATAGTGGTATTGAAAGATATTGTCTTATTAACATTAAAGCTGTACTTGTCAGATATATTTTCATCAATAACTGATTCGAGGCGCATCGGTGCTTCTGCATGGAAACGGCTTTCGGGACATAGGTTAATTAAAGCGCTAACAGCGTCAAACAAGCGACCTGCACCTGATGAGAGAGGGGTGTTTATCTCTTCATCAATAGCTCTGCATATGAATTTAATCTTCTCGTTATCAATATTTTGTAAAAATGGCAGATTAAATTTCAGAAAATTCAATCCAAATGTTTTATACAGATATGATACTGCCATTCGCCATGGTTCATAAGTAACCATGTCACCACCGGGCAGTGGCATATATTCAAAATGTGTTATCCTGTTATAATTGGTAAGATCACATATCATAAATTCGCTGCCCCATATTTTACCGTCATCTCCATAACCTGTTCCGTCCATTGCCACGCCTATTACCGGTTCGTTAAGGCCATTTTCTGCCATACACGATGCTATATGTGCGTGATGATGCTGAATACGAAGTACGGGCAGGTCGTGTTCATCTGAATACCGTGTTGACAAATAATCGGGATGCATGTCGGTAACAATGCGAGTTGGCTTGAACCTGAAAAGTTTTTTATATTTTTCTATGGTTTCGGTAAAAAACTCATAAGTTTCAATGTTTTTAAGGTCGCCTATGTGCTGGCTTAGTATAGCCTGGTTGTCTTTGCCTATACAGAAACAGTTTGCCAGTTCAGCTCCTGTGGCAAGGATGGAATCAACATTTGTGTCAAGTTTTACAGGTACCGGTGTATAGCCACGTGAACGCCTGAAAATACGCTCTTTATTGTTCATTATCGTTACTACCGAATCATCAGTACGATTATGAATATCGCGATTATATGTAAGTACTCCATCGCATATATCTCCCAGCACTTCAACTGCTTTTTGGTTATCGGTGATTATGGGTTCATCAGAAATGTTGCCGCTGGTGAGAACGATTGCTTTAAGCTTTGACTTTTCAAACAGCAAGTGGTGCATAGGCATATATGGCAACATAGCGCCTATTGTGTTGAATCCGATGTTTACCGAATGCGCAAGCTTTGCTTTTTCTTTTAGCAGCACGATTGGCCTGCGGAGAGAGAGAAGTGACTTTTCTTCTTCATTATTAATTTTTGTATAATGTTTTGCTGTGTCAATATCGGCAAACATCACTGCAAACGGTTTACCTTCGCGACTTTTGAGCTTTCTAAGCCGTGCTACTGTTTCTTCGCAAAAAGCATCACATGCTATAAAGAATCCACCAAGTCCCTTTATGGCAACAATTTTTTTGTTCTCCAGCAACTCTACCGTTTTGTCAAGTATTAGGTTTTGGTCTTTGATAACTTCGCCGTTCAGATTAAGACTGTACTCTGGGCCACATACTTTACAGGCAATAGGCTGTGCATGAAACCTGCGGTCAAGAATATCGGTATATTCATTGCGGCAATCATCACACATTTCAAACTTTTTCATTGTTGTTTTTTCCCTGTCATAAGGCAAATCCTTAATAATGGTAAAGCGAGGGCCACAATTTGTACAATTTATGAAAGGATAATCAATACGGTTATGTTGAGTTTTTATGTCATTTAGGCAGTCATTGCATACTGCAATATCAGGGCTTACATCAGTGATATTTTCTGAAATTGATGTACTTTTTACAATGTCAAATTCCGAAAAATCAATATCTCCAACTTCCTCAAAATTAAGAGAGTCAATTTGTGAAGCAGGAGGAGCAGTCGCTTTAACATTGTCAATAAAATCCGAAAGCTGTTTGTTTGTGCAATTCAGCAATATCACTACACCATCATTCCGGTTTTCTACGCTTCCAACCAGTTTATGTTTGGTTGCCAGCTTATAGATAAATGGTCTGAATCCTACACCCTGGACTAATCCCTGAATTTCAATGCGATATGTTTTATTTATGTGGTTTGGATTTCCGGACATTTATAAATAATTGCTTATATTTTTTATAATCACCTTTTTTGAATTTGCAAAGATAAAGAAAAGAGGAAAGAGTTGAAATTTAACTTTATAATGGTTTTTTATTATTTCTTTAGGTGATTTTAAAAGAAAACGGATAATTATTAATATATTAGTTATCATTAAATTTGGAGAAACAAACAGACTATTAAAAAGATATTTAAGGGAATTGACTTTATTGAGTAATGAGAAAGTTAAAACACAGATCATGTATAAAAAAGCTACTGCTATAATTCTTGCAGGTGGTAAAAGCTCAAGGATGGGTGATGATAAAAGTTTTTTGATTGTAAATGGTGAGCCTTTAATAAAAACCATTGTAGATCAGCTTAAAAGCCATTTTGGTGAAATAATTATAGGGTCAAATGAGATAGAAAAGTATAGTTTTCTTGATATACCCGTCATCCCTGACATTGAAAAAGATAAAGGTCCTTTGATGGGAATATATTCCTGCGTTAAAGCTTCGTCCAACGATATCAACTTTGTTACTGCCTGCGATATTCCGGTTATCAACGTCAACTTTATTAATAATATGATCAATTTATCAAGCAATGCTGATATCGTTATACCAATAAAGGACAAAGATAAATATGAGCCCTTGTTTGCAATTTATAAAAAAAGCATAATTCAGGAAGCTGAAATGCTCCTTAAGGGTGGAGCAAGAAAGATAACGGAATTACTTAATAACTTACAATACCATACAGTCTGCTTCAATGATCAAAACTGGTATATAAATTTAAACAAAAAAGAAGACTATATAGAATATCTTAAGAAATCTGAGCAGGGCAAAGGTAATAAAGGTAAAAGACATTAAATTTCTTCAAATACTACCTTGCCGTCCACGATAGTCATAACCACTTCAGTATCTAGTATTTCACTATGTGGTATTTCTAAAAGATTGCGATCGAAGACTGTAATATCAGCTAGTTTTCCTGTTTCAATAGAGCCTCTTATATCGTCGTCAAAAGCAGCATAAGCATTATTTATTGTGTATGCTTCTATTGCTTCTTCTACAGATATTCGTTCTTCAGGGAACCATCCTCCTTCCGGTTCTCCTGTTACAGTTTTCCTGGCAACAGCTGCATATATTGTATATTTTGGATGCACGTGATACTGTGCTACGCTTGTGCCGGGCCAGTCAGAACCGAAACTAAGTGTTGCCCCATTGTCCAGCAGTGATCTGAAAGCATATGCTCCTTTACAGCGTTCATAACCTATACGTTCTTCCATCCAGCGCATATCGTCCGAAATGTGGAAAGGATTGACTTCTGCAATTACATTTAAGTCATTGAAGCGTGAAAAGTCTTCGGGGCGGATAACTTGTGCATGTATAACGCGGAACCCTTCAAGATCAATGTCTTCGTTTTTCAATCTTTCATAAAGATCAAGCATTTCAGCTACACCTCTGTCACCTATGGCATGTATATTTGGAACAAATCCGGCATCAAGCCCTTCGTGGATCAGGTTGTACATTTTTTCCATATTTCTTTCTTCTAAATCCGGGCAATCGCTTGTGTGACGACGCCAGTGACCATAATTGCCGGGCTGGTCTTCGTAAGGTTCAAAGAAAAGAGCTCCATGAGTGCCCATAATTCCATCGATATATCCTTTTAATGCACCATAGCGCAACCAGTTACACTCCTCTTTGGTCTTTGGGTGAAGTCCCATTGTAAAACCTTTTTCCCCCAACTCTTCACCCCTGGAAAGGTCGGGCCTTAACCATATACGACTTGTAAGTTCGTTATTTTCATGCAGTTTGATAAACCTGTCTTCCTGCCCAGGTGTTGCTATATCCTGAACCTCTACAATTCCTGCTTCCCTTAGGGCTTTTAGTGCAGCCCTGTTTTCATCCATCAATCTTTCATGGGATTTTGGTTCAATAACATCGTTTAGTTTAGTATAAGCCGGAGTGTTACTGAAAATAACCCCGGTTGGATTACCATCTTCATCTAATTCCATGCCTTCCACATGGTTTTCATAAAGACCGGCAGCTTCTAAGGCTTTTTTGTTAGCAAGCCACTCTTCTTTATCAAAACGACATAAAAAGACAGGGTTATCAGTAGTAATATCATCTATCATATCTTTGTGTGGCCGCCATAACTCATTGTCTTCTCTTTCTTGTGCTCCTGGGTCTCCCTCAGCCCATTGTTCATAAGCCCCCCAAAGGCCTTCGGTGATCCATTCTCCATCATCGAGTATGTTAACCACTCTGTTGATCTCCTCTATTAATCCATCCTCATCCGAAACAGTCATAAGATTGACATCGTTGATCAAAGCTCCAGCCCTGTTGAAATGGACATGACCGTCGATCATACCGGGAGTTACGAAATTTCCTTTAAGATCAACAACTCTTGTGTTCCTTCCTATATGTTTTTCAACATCTTCATCATTTTTAAATACCCCGATGATCTTATTGTCGTTTATTGCCAATGCTTCAGCCCATGGTTTGTCTTCGTTAACAGTGTAGATTACGCCGCTGCGCAATACCAGGTCGGCTTTTTTTTCAGGTGCACAACCATAAAAAAAGGAAGCAATTATTCCCATAGCGATTATACTAAAAAGCATAATATAAGTAAGACCATATTTCATAATAAACCCTCCATGTTATTTTAGATTTGAGAATAGTAAATACAAATATAACTTTTTTGCATAACGAATTTAAAAAAGAAAGTGATAGTGAATATATTTTTTCAAAACTGCTTTTAGATATTAATTATTTTGATAATTTTGAATATGATTGTTATTGTTAATATATTTGTAAAACGATTTATATAAATATTATTAATTAGGATACATGGTTAGAGTTTTGTCAGACCGGGATTTATGGTTACTGATTGCGCAAAGTTCAGTTGCTGAAATGTACAGGCCTTTGAATTTGCGTGGTGCTGATTTGGAGGGTGCTGATCTTTCCGGGGCTGATTTATCCGGAGCCAATTTTTCAGGAACTAATTTAAGGGGTGTAAACCTTGCAGGTGCTAACCTTACAGGGGCTTATTTGGCTGATGCAATACTTGACGGAGCTGACCTTACAGATGCCAATCTTGACGGAATAGTGCTTGAAAATGCCGATATGAGTGGTTGTAATCTTGAAAAGGCAGATCTTACAGATGCTAATCTCAACAAGGCAATTTTAACTAAGGCATCTCTTGTTGAAGCAAACCTTTTTCGTACAGATCTTTCACAAAGCAAAATGGATCATTGCGATCTTACAAGGGCTAAGCTTTTAAAAACAAATCTCTCAGGTGCTGATTTATCCTATGCAGATCTGTTTGAAGCAAAATTTTCAAAAACTTATTTTAATGATACTAAGCTAAAGGGAGTAAAAAACGCTGAAAGGGCTAAAGGTTTTAAAGAATAGTAAACATATTTTTTTTGTCAGATAGGCTTGAAAAATTAATTTATTGTTTTTTCAACATTATTCCCGCAGCAAATCTTCCTGTGTTGCCATCAGTGGCCCTTGATGAAAAAAAATCTTCATTGTTACATTTGGTGCATATTGAAGCTAATTCTATGTGTTCAGGTTTAACGCCTATTTCTATAAGTTGTTCTTTATTGGCTTGCCATAGATCAAAATAGTATTTGCCTTGCTGTTTTGCCGGCGATATTATGTTTTTTTTAGTCCCGCCGGAAAACTTGTATTCTCTGTATACATCTTCACCAACTTCATAGCAGCATGGTCCGATTGATGGGCCTATACCTGCGAAGATGTCCCTGGCTTGACTGCTGCAAAAATCAAGTAGTTTTTCTACAGTTTTTTCGGCAATTTTATTTATTGTTCCTTTCCATCCTGCGTGAAGGGCGGCAGCTATGTGTTTTTCTTTGTCATATAATAAAATGGGAACACAATCAGCCACCTTTATGGAAATACAGGTGTTAAGCAGGGAGGTTATCATGCTGTCAAAGTTTTGTACACTGCTTTTTTCATCCGTAGCACCACAGCCACGCAATTTATTTCCAATAATGGCAATGTTAGAGCTGTGGCACTGACCGGAAAATGTAAAGCTTTCAAGTGGTATGCCTAATGCATCAGATAATAATTTGCGATTGCGAAAAACGTTCCAGTTATTATCTCCAATATTAAAACCAATATTTAATCCCTCGAATTGCCCCTTGCTATAACCTCCCTTTCGTGAAGTAACAAAATGAACTATATTGTCAAATGACGATAAATTTTCAAAATGGTATGATTTGATGCCTGATACCTCTGTAGTTTGCATATTTATATTTTATTGTTTTTAACAGAAAAATATATCTTAAAAATTCACACCAATTAACAATATATTCATTTTGTTACTCACAACTCACAACTTACTACTTACCTCTCTCTTTTCTCTTCACTTTCTTTTCGTACCTCATGCCATTGCACATCTTCATTCCATTCTATAAACTCATCATCGTTAGCAATATCTTTTCCTATGTTATAGAACAACCAAAGGTCCTGGTGGATTCCGTCATAATCCCACAAGTCGTGTATAACATCTGAAGGCTGATGGTAACGTCCTGCCATATCCTGGGACACAATTTCAGAGTATTCTTCATCTTTACCGATATAGTCACTGCCTCCACTAGCATATAGCACAGGAACACCTTTTCTTACAAAGTTGAAGTGATCGGAGCGGAAAAAACCTCCTGCTTCTGGTGAAGGATTTGGTTTGATTATGCGTTCCTGTTTTTCAGCATGTCGTTCAAGGTACTCATCTATTTCACTAAGCCTATAACCTACTGCAGTGACATCATGTGTAGGTCCATAAACATTAAGAGCATCCATATTTATACCCGCTACTGTTTTTTCTATTGGAAAGACAGGGTTTTCGGCATAGTATTGAGAACCTAAAAGACCTGATTCTTCTGCTGTTACTGCCATAAAAACTACTGAGCGTTTTGGTGGTTCATCAAGATTAGCAAAACGTTCACCCATGGTAATAACACCTCCTATACCGGTTGCGTTATCAACAGCTCCACTATATATCACCTCTTCATCATTTATTACATCTTTTCCAAGATGATCCCAGTGCCCCATGTAAATAACAGTTTCATCAGGGTATGTGCTGCCTTCAATGTATCCAATAACATTATAACAATCAAGTGATTGAATATCATTGTTAAAGCTTAATGATGCATATTGATTTAGAGATTCGGCGGTAAATTCACGTTTCTTAGCGTTTTCCATTGCTTCTTCTACACTTTTTCCGCCGGTTTCGAATATTTTCTCTGCTGCATCCAAATGTACCCAGCCTTCTGCTGTAAGTTGCTCATCACCATCGTTTTCAATTCCGTATTGTGTGCCTGTCCAGGAGTTTTCTACAACACCCCATCCATAACTTGCCGGTGCTGACTTGTGAACAATTAATGCAGCTTCAGCACCTTGTCTTGCTGCTTCTTCAAATTTATAAGTCCATCTGCCATAATAAGTCATGGCTCTTCCTGTAAACAGATCCTCATCTTCCGTTGCAAAACCAGGATCATTAACAAGTGTTACAACTGTTTTGCCTTCTACATCAATTCCTTCATAGTCATTCCAGTCATACTCAGGTGCTACTATTCCATATCCTACAAAAACCAGTTCACTGTCTTCAATAGAAATTTGACCTTCCATACTGCTTGTTACCACCATTTCATCTCTATAACTAAAAGAATGTCTTGCCTCAGCATTTTGAGATATTTGCAGGTCGGAGAAATTACCTCCAACAAATTCTCTTAATGGAACAGGCTGCCTGTAACTACCATTCACAGCGGGTTTTAAGCCAGCCTTTTCAAACTCTGACTCTAAGTATTCCACAGTTTTTCGTCCACCTTCAGAGGCAGGTGCACGACCCTCAAATTCATCAGATGAGAGAGTTTCAATATGACGTTCAAGGTCTTCGCTGAACTCTTCAATAGGTTCGGGTTCAACTTCACAACTAATTATTCCTAAAAGAAAAACAGAAATAAAAAGATAATAAACCGGATTTGTTTTAACACCTCTATTCATAAATTTTTGTTTTTTTTATTGTTTAAAAATACTTGTTTTAGTTTTAGCTTTAATTGTTTCTATATAAAAAAAGCTGCTGTTTGTAAAAAAACGGTTAATAAAAACAGTTTTTGTTAATTAAATTTGTTTATGATAAAAAATAAACAAAGCACAAAGTAATAAAAAAAATATAATTCATAATAAATTTATGACCTTTTTATTATTATATCTTTGCAACATTCAGCCAAAGTAAAGTCATTAAACCAATCAGATATAGCATAAACAGGATTAATTAGAGAAAAGTTTTTTATCAAAAACAATTATAACTTTATCTTTTTTAGTCAGTTTTTACAATTTTGTTTATTTATATTTTTAAAAGAATTATTTTTTTCCTTATCTTTGCACTTCATTTCAAAATAATGAATTTAAAGAAAACTTGTTAAATATTTACAGCCAATGTACGCAATTGTAGAAATAGGAGGTCATCAATTTAAGATTGAGAAAAATCAAAAGATTTATGTTAACAGGCTTGAGAGCGAAGAGGGTAGTAATGTAGAATTTGATAATGTATTACTTTTGGCAGATGGTGATAATATTAAAGTTGGCAAGCCATCGTTAGAAGGGGCTAAAGTGAAGGCCAAGGTTCTGGAGCATTTGAAAGGAGATAAGGTAGAGATATTCAAGAAGAAAAAAAGAAAAGGATACCAAACTCTCAATGGTCATCGTCAACAATTATCGCAAATTCAAATTGAAGAATTAATAGCATAAAAAATTAATAAAATTATACGGTTATGGCACACAAAAAAGGAATGGGAAGTACTCGTAACGGTAGAGATTCTCATAGTAAAAGACTTGGAGTAAAATTATTTGGTGGCCAGGCAGCTAAAGCCGGTAGTATTATTGTACGTCAAAGAGGCACTAAATTTAATCCTGGCGATAACGTAGGCATGGGTAAAGACCATACTCTATATGCTTTATCTGATGGAAATATTGTCTTCAAAAAGAAAAGAAACAATAAATCCTACGTTTACGTGGAACCGGTTGCTAATAGTTAAAAAAATATTTTTTTGACTTTTTACATAGGTTGAGCCGGAAACCCTGGTTCAACCTATTTTTATGTGATACAACAATACCAAGAGTTATATTGGTGCAAGCGTAATAAAAAATGATTAATGGGGATAAATTGTTCCAAAGACAGCTTAAGAATTAATCTTGCAACAAAAGCACTAATTATTTATTAGAATTTCTATGAACAGGTTATTATTATTATAAAAATATATTAAATTTTTGTAAAATTATGCTTCAGATAAATTTTGTAAGGGACAATCCGGGTAAGGTCATAGAAAGGTTGAAGGTAAAAAATTTCGATGCAACTGATATAGTAAATAATATAGTAGAGGTTGATGCTAAAAGGAGGGAGGCACAGAAGAATTTGGATAATAATCTTGCCGAATCTAATACTCTTGCAAAACGTATAGGAGAATTATATAAGACCGGTAAAAAAGAAGAGGCAGAAGAAATAAAAGAGCGCACCAGTAATTTAAAACAGTTAAACAAAGAGTTACAGCAAACTTTGGATAAGTATAAGGAGGAACAGAATAATTTGTTGATGCAGTTGCCAAACCTGCCTCATGAAAGTGTTCCTATGGGAAACTCCGAAGAGGATAACCAGGTTATATATGAAAATGCTGAAAAAATATCGGATTCAAAAAATTTATCACCCCATTGGGATTTGGCAACAAAATTTGATCTTATAGATTTTGAATTGGGGAATAAAATTACCGGAGCCGGATTCCCTTTGTATAAAGGTAAAGGGGCTATGCTACAGAGGTCTCTTATACGTTTTTTTATAGATAAGGCTATTGAAGCAGGTTATACAGAATACCAAGTACCATTGCTGGTTAATGAGGCATCTGCTTTTGGAACCGGACAATTACCTGACAAAGACGGGCAAATGTACTATATACCACTTGATAATCTTTATTTGATACCCACTTCGGAAGTTCCGGTGACAAATATTTTTAGAGATGTTATCCTTAATGAGGAGGCTTTTCCAATAAAGTGTACGGCTTATTCAGCTTGTTTCCGAAGAGAAGCCGGTTCTCATGGTAAGGATGTAAGGGGCCTTAACCGGTTACATCAGTTCGATAAAGTAGAAATTGTGCAGGTAGTTAAACCGGAGTATAGTTATAATGCTTTGGATGAAATGGTTAATTATGTTGGTGAGCTGGTTAATCTTTTGGGCTTACCTTATCGTATTTCAAGGCTTTGTGGTGGGGATTTGGGTTTTGCAGCTGCCATGACATATGATTTTGAGGTGTATTCCGTTGCCCAGGAAAAGTGGCTTGAAGTAAGCTCTATTTCAAATTTTGAAGGGTATCAGGCTAATCGTATGAAGCTTAGGTATCGTAATAATAAAAGTAAAACAGAACCCGCTCATACCCTTAACGGAAGCGCTTTGGCACTCCCCAGGTTAATTGCAGCTTTACTGGAAAATAACCAGTCAGATAAAGGAATAAAAATTCCTGATGTGCTCGTTCCTTATACAGGGTATGAATTTATTACGTGATTTTTTATTATAATCAAAACATGTTTTGGTAAAAAACGTTTTTGCATTAGAACCATTTAATGTAGATTTTCTTTTGATTTTGGTAAAAGTAGTTTCAGAAATCAATACAACTGCCTTTTTTATATGCAAAAAAGAAAAAAAATAATAAGTGTTTTTTTATTTGTATTTCTTTCAGCCTTACCAATTTTGGCTCAAGAGGATAGCAGTGATGAAAGACTTGCTGCACAATATTTCCGTAATGGTGAGTTTGAAAGGGCAGTATCTTTATATGAAGAACTTTTTGAAGAGAAGCCAACGGAAGTTATTTATAATAATTATCTTAAATGCTTACTGGAGCTTGAAGAATACGGGCAGGCTGAAAATGTCGTGAAATCTCAAATAGAGGATGAGACTGGTAAAGTCAGGTATAAGGTTGATCTGGGTTATGTGATGAAAGAAGCGGGAAATACAAGGAGGGCTAACAGGCACTTTAACCGCTTAATTGATGATATGCCTGGTCGGCATCAAGATATCACTGATCTTGCAGAAGCATTCTTAAAGCGTGATATGACTGAACATGCGCTTGAGACATATGAAGAAGGTCGAAAAATCCTTGGAAGCGCTTACCATTTTAATATACAAATAGCTGAAATATACGAAAAAACAGGGGAATATGAAAAGATGATGGAGGAATACGTTGACCTTATAGCCAAGGATTCCGGTGAAATGGAAAAGGTGAGAGGTATTTTGCAGGATGCTCTTGATGATGATCCTGAGTTTGAAAAAAACGATGCCTTAAGAAGGGTTTTGCTAAAAAGTACACAGAAAGATCCAGACAGAACACTTTATTCTGAAATGTTGTTATGGCTTTCGTTTCAGCAGAAGGATTTTGAAATGGCTCTTAGGCAAGCAAAGACACTTGATCGTCGTTTACAAAGAGGAGAGGAATTTGTACATGAGGTAGCAGAATTAAGCTTAACCAATAACGATTTTGATGTATCCGAAGAAGCTTATAATTACATTATAGAAAAAGGACCTTCCGGTTCTTATTTTCTGGAAGCCAGAGTTGGGTTGCTTGAAGTAAAGTTTGAAAGATTAACTGCTTCATATGACTATGAATTGCATGAGTTGAAGGATGTTGAAAAGGCATACCATGATGCTCTTGATGAATTTGGAGTTCATGCTAATACAGTTCCCCTGATACGTAATTTGGCCAACATAAAAGCTTTCTATCTTGATAAGCCTGGGGAAGCAGTAAATCTACTTGAATCGATTATTGAAATGCCTCGTGTATCTAATAGAGTTAAAGCTGAGTGCAGGATTGAAATGGCCGATATATTAGTCCTTAATGGGGAAGTATGGGACGCTAAACTATTATATTCAAGGGTTGATAAATCATACAGTGATCACCCTGTAGGTCATGAAGCTAAATTTAAAAACGCTCGTCTTTCCTTTTATATGGGTGAGTTTGAATGGGCTAAAGCACAACTTGATATCCTAAAAGCCGCTACATCAAAGCTTATTGCTAACGATGCCATGGCTTTATCATTAAAAATACAGGACAATATTGGCTTTGATGAGGATACACAACCCCTTGAAATGTATTCCAGGGCAGAAAAAAAGGCCTTCATGAACAAATTTGATGAAGCGTTTAAAATTCTTGATTCAATAAAAATTAAGTTTCCTGAGCACCAGATAAATGATAATGTGCTTTTTACAAAAGCTGAACTGAATATGCAGACAGGAAATTATCATGAGGCTGACAGCTTATTGGAATTAGTTGTTGAACAATATCCTCAAAGCATACTTGCTGACGAGGCTTTGTTTAAAAGAGCGGAGCTAAATGAAAATGTATTGGAAAGGACCGATAAAGCAGGAGAAATATACCAGGAAATCATGGTTGATTTTCCGGCTAGTATATATAATCGTACTGCAAGAACAAGGTATAGAAATTTAAGAGGTGATTTGATAAACTGATGTTGATGTGAATATAAAACCAAAAAAATCTTTAAGCCAGCATTTTTTGCGTGATGACAATATCGCAAGGAAAATTACAGGAAGTCTTACAGGCTTTGGAAATTATAACAAAGTACTGGAAGTAGGTCCGGGCATGGGCATATTGTCCAAGCATCTTATGAATAATTCCGGTTTTGATTGGTATGGAATTGAATATGACAAGGAGTTAGTGGATTATTTCATCCACCAGTTCCCTTATGCTGTTTCCAGGATAAAACATGGTGATTTTTTAAACTATGATCTTGACTCTATTTTTGAAAATGAAAAATTTGGCTTGATTGGCAATTTTCCATACAATATTTCTTCGCAAATAATTTTGAAAGCTCTTGAACACCGTAATCAGCTACCTGAAATTGTTGGGATGTTTCAAAAAGAAGTTGCATTACGTATCTCATCAAAACATGGGAATAAAACCTATGGTATATTGAGTGTTCTATGTCAGGCTTTTTATGATGTGGAAATACTGTTTTTTGTTGGGGAAAATGTTTTTATACCACCACCAAATGTAACTTCTGCTGTAATAAGAATGAAAATTAAAGAAGGTGTAGCTGATTTTAAAAACGAGAAACAATTTTTTCAAATTGTGAAAAAAGCTTTTAACCAAAGAAGGAAAACACTGAGAAATGCTTTAAAACAATATATTCCCCCGGAAGCAATGAAAACACCTTTATTTGACAAAAGAGCTGAACAACTCTCAGTTGAGGATTTTATTTCTTTGACAGAATATATGGTACAAAATAGATGAGAGAATTGTGATTACATGCATGCGATATGATATCGCTTTTATCTATATAAGACTGGAGGTATACTTAGTTCTTTAAAAATACTTTAAAAATTAAAAGCTTCATTTGTTTTATAATTGTTAATTTTACTCTTTGTTTTTAACAGGTAGTAAAAATTAGCTATATTAAAAATTTAAATTGTTATTAAACCTTCGTATTCATTGCTAATTTTTTGGTTTATTATATTATTGCTTTGGAAGGAATAATATGCAATTTTAATTTAATTTTTGTGCCATAATAAATAATACCAAGTAATAGATGGCAATTTGAAAACATAATTTATGGTAACCAGGAAGTTAAAATATTTTGAATTTGGTAGTCATACCGATAAAGGAAAAGTAAAGCCAGCAATTTATGATGGTTATGCGGCCTTTGACTCACCCAATGGTTATGTATTTGTTTTATGTGATGCTGCCGATGAGTTTAGTACGGAAGCAAAAGATATTGCATTGGAGAGAATAAGGTATTTCATGGAAAAAGAATATGTTGAAAGTCCTTATGAAGCAGTTCAATCAGCATTAATTTATACCGGGGGATATATATATAAATATGCAAGGAAGTACGAAGGGGAATACAAGGATATGGCAATTGGTTGCTTGTGTGTTTTAATCAGGGATAATAAAGTATATTATTCTTCTATAGGCAATTGTCACATGTTTCTTTTTGATGGTAGACGATTACATTTGCTTACTCAACAAGAATCGGGAGAATTACCTGAAACTAAATTATTGGGAACGGAGAGAGTACCTTCTCCTTTTGTTTGTCAACAGGCGCTTGTTCCTTTAAATGGGGATATGATCCTTATGTGTACGGATGGGCTCTATAATTATGTTAGCGAAAAAAATATAAAGAAAACCTTATCAGATCCAATGCCTGTATATACAAAAGCATGCCGGTTGGCAGACATTGCTAAGCAGGCAGGTAGCGATGATAATGTGACTTTACAGCTAGTTTCCTTTTATAATCTTGACCATTATACGCGTGAATTTGTAGAAGCTGAACTTCCACCGGAGTCAGAAGATGAAGAATTGCCCGGAATTGTTAAAGGAGAATTTACAAAAGACTCGATTTTGAATAAGATAATTATTGGTGTATTAATTATAATTGCCGGTTACATGTTTTACGATTTATTGATTTTTAATCCACGACAGGCAAAAGAATTAAGTCAACATCGGGAAGTTCCGGTTAATGATACTATTCCCGAAACAACACCTGAAGACACACCTGAAGCAACACCCGAACCAACTCCAGAGCCAACACCTGTTGAAGTTGAAGAAACGGGAAAATCAGTTAATGTTATTGATTTTTTAAATTTTTTTGGTCCTGATGATACTGTTTATGTTGTACAAAGTGGAGATACCTGGAGTACCATTTATCAGAGGTTTGAAGTTTGTTCCTGGTTTATACGCAATCATGAGGAGAATGTTGGCAAATTTGACAGAAGAGAAGACCCCGTTACCGATACCCGGATCACTATACCTTTAAAATATTCAGCAAATTCACAATATAATCCCAGGTTTTATCAAAAGTTTACTACTGATGAGGTTGGTAGTGCATGTCAATATGCCGGGGAAGAGTTTCTCAACAACTTACACGAATCTATTAAAGAAAGATATTCTGAGCAATAGAAAATAATTGATCACTTTTCACTTATGAGCCGAATGGAAGAAATAGGGGGGATGGTACTTTTTGTTGATAAAATCCATCCTGTTTTGAAACAAAAGCTTAGGAAACTTGGTTTTGATTGTTTGGAAAAGCTTGATATTACTTATAATCAATTGCTGAAAGAAGCTAATGATTATGCAGGCTTGATTATCCGCAGTCGTTTTAGTTTGAATGCAGAGTTTTTTAATGAAGCTAAACACCTTGTTTTTGTGGGAAGAGTGGGGAGTGGATTGGAAAATATAGATACCGATTATGCCAGGAAGTGTGGTATATATTGTATTAATTCCCCCGAAGGTAATCGTGATGCTGTTGGTGAGCATGCATTAGGTATGTTGCTTGCATTGATGAATAATATTTGCAAAGCAGATAAGGAAATAAGGGAAGGATTTTGGTTTAGAGAACAAAACATGGGTCATGAAATAAGTGGACGCACTGTTGGCATCATAGGATATGGTAATACAGGCAGCGCTTTTGCAAAAAGACTCTACGGTTTTGATGCTAATGTTATAGCTTATGATAAGTATAAATCTGGTTTTGGCAACAATTTAGTCAAAGAAGTTACTCTTGACGATATAATTAAGGAAGCAGATATTCTTAGTATGCATGTGCCACTTACCGACGAAACACATTATATGGTTAATGAAACGTTTTTAGAAAAATTTAAAAAACCAATATATTTTATAAACACCTCACGTGGGAAAGTAGTTGATACAAAAGGCCTCGTTAATGCTATTAAAGCCAATAAGGTGCTGGGAGCAGCGCTTGATGTTCTCGAGTATGAAAATACATCATTTGAAAATCTTGACCAGGGGAAAAGTGCGGGTTGCTTGGAATTCCTTGTTAAAAGTGATAATGTTGTATTGTCGCCTCATGTAGCAGGTGTTACTTCCGAGTCACAATATAAACTTGCGGATGTTTTGTATAACAAAATTGAAGCACTTTATTCCAGCTTTGATCTATCAAAAAAGTAGAGTTGCTAAAGGTTGAGGCTCCCCGGAAATTTAATGATCCTGGTTTTTAACCAAAAGTTGCAGTGTATCACATGTCTTTTGTTCAATGATCACTTGCCGGTTTTTTATGAAAGGTGTTATGTCGGCTTTTCCATAGTGTCTTATGGTTAGTAATTCTTTGTGATAAATACTTTCAACATTAAATGATTTTTCCAGGCCTTTTATTAAAGCAGGCGTTTTAATCTTGTCAAAGTCAAAGCATACTAAAAAGCTAATAGCAGAGTTTTGCATCATATTTATTCTTAAGTTTTGTTTTGCAAATTCTGAAAAAATAAGCGAGAGATTATGCTCGGCAATAAAGCTGAAGTCTTTGGATGAAATAGACAACAATACCTGGTTAGATTTAAAAATATATGAGGGGATTTGGTTATCCAATTTATTATTGTCATTAATCAAGGTTCCTTCCTTACCAGGTTCATAGAATGATTTAACCCGTAGTGGTATATTTTTGTTTAACAGTGGCTTAAGGGTTTTGGGATGTATTACTTTTGCCCCGTAATAAGCTAGCTCAATGGCTTCCTGGTAGGATATATTTGGCAAAAGAGTTGTTTGTTTAACTTTTTTCGGGTCAGCGTTTAACAAACCGGGAACATCTTTCCAAATATTAACTTCGTCGGCATTTAATGCATAAGCAAGGATAGCTGCTGTGTAATCCGAGCCTTCACGACCAAGCGTAGTAATATATCCTGCAGATGTGCCGCCAATAAATCCCTGTGTTATAGCTATAGGTTGTTTATCATTGTTATTGGTTTTATTTAAAAAAGGTAATAATTTACCTTTAATAGCTTTACATGTATTATCCCAGTATACGTTGGCATCACGATACCTGGCATCTGTTATTATTATCTCTTTAGCATGAAACCAGTGATTTGGAATATTTGCTTTGTTAAGATAATGGCTTATTATTGTAGCTGATAACTCTTCTCCCAGCGATACTATCCGGTCATATTCAAAGTCGTAATTATTGCCCGGAGATTCTTTTAAAACATATTCTATGACGGCAAACTTTTCATTTAATAAAGAAACCAGCTCACAATTTTTACTATTAAAAAGGTTTTCGGCTATCTCAAGGTGATAATCTTTTATTTCAGAAAAAAGTTTACCAAGTTTTGCATGTTCACAATTAAAATAATATTCCGTGAGTTGTTCAAGTGCATTGGTAGTTTTGCCCATAGCTGATACCACAATCATTAAAGGGGTATTGTTATATTTTGAAATTATATCAGATGCGTTTTTTACTTCTTTTGCGCTTCGTATTGAGGCACCTCCAAATTTGAATACATACATTTTAGAATAGTTTTTTAATATTTTTATTTTTGGCAAAAATAGTTAAATAGATGCAGGTAAACAATTTCTAAAAAAACACCTTTAGATTACTATTTTGTTTAATATGTTTACGAGTTCAACATTTAATATGAATAAGTGACCGGTTTTTCTTTAACGAAATCAGGTTGGAGTTTATAATTTCAAAGGTAGTGATAATGTAATAAAAAAACCCGGCTAGCAAAATAGCCGGGTAAAAACAGGTAGAATTATGATTTTAATAGAAGTGATTAATATTCTTTTAATTCTGCCATTAATTTTTTGCGAGTGAAAAAAATACGACTTTTTACTGTGCCTATTGAAATATTAAGCTTGTTAGCAATTTCTTCGTACTTGTAACCGGTATTATACATTTCAAAAGGTTTTCGTTGCTTTTCACTAATGTTATTTATCTTTTTTTCGATTTCTTTAGCGGATAATTCGGCTTCTGGTAACCCTAAATTACTTTCCCTGGAAAGATTAAGGTAATACAAATCATCCGTATTATCCATTATGGTCTTGTTTCTAACTTTTTTCCTGTAATTATTAATGAATGTGTTTTTCATTATAGTAAAAGTCCAGGCTTTCAGGTTTGTATTTGCAGTAAACTTATCGCGATTATTAAGCGCTTTCAGGTAAGTTTCCTGCAAAAGATCCTGAGCGTCATCATAGTTTGATGTAAGAGTATATGCAAAATATTTCAGATTTTTCTGAAGTCCTAATAGCTTATAATTAAATTCTATTGCTGTCATAATGATTAAAATTTGTTGTTCAACAATTTTACTTTAAAATTAAACAACAAAATTTAAATGACAAAATTTTTGTGAAAATTTAACAAATAGATTGCTCGTTTATATTAAGCTTTTAAGCGCTAAATACAGCTATTTTGTGTAAATTATGTAAAAATATACCTATTTTACTGTGATTGTAAGTTTACCGGGATTTTGTTTAATGTTTTGTGAAAAAGTTTTATACAGCAGGGTAGTTGGTAAAAATCTTGTTTAAATATAATGATTGAGCATTTCTTTAAAATCATCTGTATTTTTTATTATAAAAACATTTTCAGGAGTATCTTCTTTTTGATTACAGGCTTGTTTTCCTGTAACAAAAATGGTTTTTTCGGGAAATGTCCTGGAAAGATTTTCTATATATTCACAAGATTTGTAAGGCACTGATGCTGTGACAAGATGTGTCAACAAGAAATCAGCATTCATAATTTCTTGTGTTTTTATAAGGTCTTCAAAGGGTGTGTTTTGTCCCAGGTATATAACTTTATGTCCGTATTTGTTTAATAGATAGTTATAAAATAGTAGTCCGATTTCATGTAGCTCCTCATCCGGAAGAAATAACAAGAAGGTCTTTGCATATTTTTGTGTAATTTTTCTTTGGGCGACAATAGCTAATATGAGCTTCTGACGTATTAAATTACTTATGAAATGTTCTTGTGCCGGAATAATTGACCCTACTTGCCACAAAATACCAATTTTTTCAAGAAACGGGTATATGATTAAAACAATGGTTTTTTCAAAACCTATCTTGAGTATAGAATCAGTTATTATTTTTCCGAAACTATCTTCGTTAAGTCCTATCATTGAAACTAAAAGACTATTGATTGTAGTCTCGTAATCTTCCGAAATACCACTACTTGCCAGCTCAACAACCTTTTCATTTATCTCCTCTGTCTTCATATTTCTAACTTCTGATATTTTAACACCGTATTTTCTTAGAGTACATATGTTCAGAAGTTTTTTAATATCTTCATCCAGATAATAGCGAATATTTGTCGATGTCCTCTTTGGAGTGACTATACCGTAACGTTTTTCCCACATTCTGATAGTGTGGGCTTTTATTCCGGTTATTTTTTCAAGGTCATTTATTGAATATTTGATCATACTATAATAAAGCATTTTGGTTTTAGTAACCTAACATAAAACTTATAACAATGTTTTATTAAAAAAGTTCACATAAGAATATTATCGAAAATTTATAATAAATTTGAATAAATACAATTAAGAGCTGTTTATATTATAAAACAAACATATTAATTGTATTGTGTCTAATATTGTTGATATAAGAAGTATTTTTAATGAAGCGCAACAAATAAACTTTTAAGCGAAATAAAGGCATTGTTTGTATAAATATTATTAAAACTTGAATATTATAATTAAATTGTAATAAAATTTTTATTATATTGTGCTAATTACTAATTTGGTAAGAAATTTAATACTTGAATAAATAAATTCATGTATAAGCGTTAGCTGTAATGCTTTTTACAAAAAAATTAATTATAGGTATTTAAAATTACTTAATTCAATATTGTGGGAAATAAAAGAAACTATACTATTTTTTTATTATATGGTAATCAAAAGTAATTAAATTATAATAATAAAATTATTTAATATAATTATGGAAAATATTACAATTAGCCCAACCAAAAAATCCTTTGGAATTATATGTAATGGAGAAAAAGGCACAATAGATATAACGGGAATATCGTATCCTGAAAATGCTATAGAATTCTTCAATCCTGTTTTAGACTGGGTAAAGCAGTTTATTGAAAATAAAAATATGCCTTTGCTTATACGGTTTAAAGTTAATTATTATAACACAAGTTCTTCAAAGTATTTGTTCAAAATGCTTGAAATTCTTGAAAGATATTACAATAAAGGTAATGAAGTTGAGGTAAAATGGTCTAATTCTGAGGGGGAAGAAGATATGCTGGAGTCGTGGAGGGAGATGATGGATGAATTTAAATTACCTTATAATATTGAAATGGATTGATTTATGGTTTTTTTAATAAAAAATGATTAGTTGCAGGTCTCACGAATATTGGTATTAGATGTTAAACGTTAAAATTGTATAATTATGAAAGAAAACACTTTAGATGTAACTGAGCAGTCAAAAGTGTTTGAGTTTATGAGTATAGGTGATATCGTAAACCAAACACTTCAAAAAAACATAAAAGATAAAAGTGCACCTACTAATGGTCTTTTAACCGGATTTAATGAAATAGATAGAGTAATATCCGGTCTTCAAAAAGGACAATTGGTCACTGTAGCGGTTAGACCGGGAATGGGTAAAACCGCTTTTTTATTATCACTTACAAACAATATTGCAATTAAGAATAATCATTCTGTTGCAATTTTTTCTTCGGAGCGATCAAACCAAAAAATTACAAACCGTATTATAGAAAGTGAAACGGGTATGTCTATTGAGAAACTGAGGTCGGGAGAGGTTATAGAGAATGAAAACGATCAGTTGCATGCCATTATAAGTAATATTGCAAAAGCAAAAATTTACCTTGATGACACACCATCTCTCTCTGTTGAAGAGCTAGTGAAAAAATCTCGTCAATTAAAGTTTTTCAATAGTGTTGATCTTATTATAATTGATTATCTGGAGCTTTTAAGCACAAATGATGTTGAGGCTGATAGTCGTGAAGAGCAGCTTAATAATATTGTACATACTGTTAAGGAAATAGCTAAAGAACTAAATGTCCCTATAGTACTTTTTTCTCAGATCCAGGGACAAGGTTTTGGGTACAATTCTTTTCGAAAGCCTGCAATAAAAGATATACCAGTGTTTCTTAGTGAATTATCTGACGTTGTCATGTTTTTACATAGAACTGATTTAATGGGCCAAAGTTGTCATATAAAAGAAAAAGTTGAAATGATTATTGCAAAATATGACAATCAAAATCATAATACTTCTGTACCCTTAAGATATATTGAAAGTATGGCAAAGTTTGCAAGTACTTAGTTTGAAATATTAAAGGTTAAGTACTTGTGTTCAAATTATGTTTTTTAATAAATAAAATCATCATTTTATGGCTCTTATTAAGGAAATAGAAATTACAAGACAGGCGCTTCTGGAGATCGCAAAAAAAATGATCATTGCAGCGCGTACAGCGCCCAAGGCACGAGGTGTTGATAACCTGGAAATGGCTATTCTCACAGACAACCATATAAAAACTCTGGCAACAAAAATGAAAAATATTGGTCAAAAAGAGGAAAATAAAATTTTTCTACGAGATGGAGGTAATGTGGGTGAGTATGCTGATGTTGTGGTACTGATAGGTACAAGGTTTCAGTCAATAGGATTAAAATTATGTGGTTTTTGCGGTTTTGGCAATTGCGAAGAAAAAGATAAACATCCTGAAGTCCCATGTGCATACAATACAGGTGATTTGGGTATTGCTATAGGTTCAGCAATAAGTATAGCAACAGATTACAGGGTCGATAATAGACTAATGTACACCATTGGTTATGCAGCCAGAGAAATGAGCTTAATGAATAAGGATGTGAAAATTATATATGGAATTCCTATGAGTGCTACTTCCAAAAATCCTTTTTTTGATCGGAAAT
>Ga0207421_10002340_pt1 | contig 23581 bp, 21 predicted proteins | sample SodLakKL_010_SED_4_FD_187542 | JGI IMG/M metagenome (GOLD analysis project Ga0207421, IMG submission 187542) | Alkaline sediment microbial communities from Lake Tanatar, Kulunda Steppe, Russia - 8KL_010_SED (SPAdes) (version 2) | ecosystem: Environmental > Aquatic > Non-marine Saline and... | reverse complement strand
TCGTTCGCCCCCCCCCAACGCGGAATCGAGGGCGTCAGGCCGCCGCGCATCTCCGGGCCGCCCTCGGGCACGGCGATTTGGCTGCCCCAAGCGCGAAGCTTTGATCTAGCTCGGATTTGGCTGGCATAAAGTGCTATAAACCGATGGGCGATCGCCGCACCGCGGCCCGACGTTGCGCGGCTTGGTGCTTTTCATTCCAATCCGCAAACACCTCAAATCGACGCTATACCTGCATTGAGCTGGTTCTGGCAGATGCCACCGCTGCTCGGGTCGTCAGTCCGTCATCCATTCCCCCCGGCAAACCGTCCGGCATCTTCTGCCGCGCGGCGCAGGGCGCGGGATTTGTTTACGGTTTCCAGATACTCGGCCTCCGGGTCGCTGTCATAGACGACACCGCCGCCCGCCTGAATATACAATGTCTCGTCTTTCAGAACGGCCGTGCGCAGGCAAATGCACATGTCCATTTCGCCATTGGCGGCGAAATAGCCAGCCCCCCCACCATAGACACCGCGCTTTTCCGGCTCCAACTCGTCGATGATCTGCATCGCGCGCACTTTGGGCGCGCCGGACACCGTGCCTGCAGGCAGGCCCGCCAGCAGGGCCGACAGCGCGTCCTGCCCCTCGGCCAGTTCACCCACCACGTTGGAGACGATATGCATCACATGGCTGTAGCGCTCGATGATGAATTCCTCGGTCGGGTGCACGGTGCCGATCTTGGCCACACGCCCCACATCATTGCGCCCAAGATCGAGCAGCATCAGATGCTCGGCCAGTTCCTTTTCATCGGCCAGTAGATCGGCCTCATGCGCGCGGTCTTCCTCTGGGGTGGCACCGCGTGGGCGTGTGCCCGCAATAGGCCGGATTGTCACTTCACCGTCGCGCAGGCGCACCAGAATTTCCGGGCTGGCCCCGATAATCTGAAAATTCCCGCCACTGGATGCAAAGTCGAAATAGAACATAAAGGGCGAGGGGTTTGTCCGCCGGAGGGAGCGATAAAGCGCGAAAGGCGGCAGCGCGAAACGCTGCGACCAGCGCTGCGAGGGCACGACCTGAAAGATATCGCCTGCCCGAATGTAATCCTTGGCCTTCTCGACGGCGGCCAGATAATCGGGTTTGGCGAAATTCGAGACGGGTTCACCTATTGGCGCTGTGTCGCTGCGCAATTCGCGTGGCACTTGCGGGACTGCGCGTTCCAAATCACGCACGGCGTCCATGACGCGTTCTGCCGCCTGCGCATAGGCTGCACGCGCCGACAGGCCCGACCCTGCCCATGCAGGCGAGACGACAATCACTTCGCCCTTCACCCCGTCCAGCACCGCCACCACCGAGGGGCGCAGCATGACCGCATCGGGCACGTCAATCGGGTCGGGGTTCACATCGGGCAGATGCTCAACCAGCCGGATCATGTCATAGCCCAGATAGCCAAACAGCCCGACCGAGGCCGCAGGCAACCCCTCTGGCATGGTCACACGGCTTTCGCCAAGCACGGCGCGCAGTGTATCCAGCGGGTGCCCTTCAATATCTGACCATGCGTCGGGATCAAAACGTGCTTCACGGTTGATACGGCTTGCGCCCCCGCGACATTCCCAGATCAGATCCGGCTTCATTCCGATCATGGAATAGCGCCCGCGCACCTCTCCGCCAGTGACGGATTCAAGAATGAAACTGTCCCGGCTGGCCCCTGCCAGTTTCAGATAAAGCGAGACGGGCGTGTCCAGATCGGCGGCCAGCCGCGTATAGACAAGTTGGTTTTCACCGCTCCGCCAGCCTGCCTCGAACGTTGCGAAATCCGGTGTGAACTGGGCCATGGCGTTTCAGAAATTGGCCTGAACAGCATCAATCATCTGCTGATCAATCTGGATTGGTGTGGATTGACGCAAACTGCCCGAGAAGTAGCCGAACAGGTCTTGTGCGATGCTTTGCTCGATCTGCATTTCCAGACCTGCGCGCATGTCGGCGACATCTTCCAGCATCAGATCGGGGCGTTGAACGCTGTGCAGTTGCAACACATGCACGCGGCTGTCGCCCTCGACAATGCGCACCTCGCCCTCGTCCATCTCGAAGGCCGCGCCAACAAGATCACGGGGCAGATCGGGCAGTGTGTCGTTGCGCCGCAACCCGTCGAAACGGACAGGTGCTACAGTCAGTTCCGGCGCGTCCGTGTTGTCGCGCAGGCTGGCGGCAAGCTGCTCTGCGACCGAGCGCAGCCCTTGCAGGGTCTGTTCATTTTGCCAATCAGCAATAACCTGCGCCTCAATCTCCTCTAGCGGTCGGGGAGTTGCGGGAAGGGTGTCGAGATATTCCAATGCGAACATTCCACCATCTTGCATGAACTGAATTTCTGGAAACTCGCCTTCTTGCAACTGCTCTGCCGCATCGCGGAAGCTTTCGTAGGCGGCGATGCCATCGGTCACGCCGGGGCGCCAGTCAATCTGGCCGCTCTGCATTTCGGTTTCCTGTGCCAGTTGTTCGACTGTGGCCCCGCCTGCCAGCAAATCCTCGTACAGGTCGTAATCATCCGACAGGGTGCGGCGCGCAAGATCGGCCAGCTGTTCATCGCGCAACTGGTCGCGGGCATCTTCAAAGCTGACTTCTTGTGCGGAAAGGATGGCATTCATACGAAAGATTGCAGGGCCAAGGGAAGTCTCGGCGGGGCCAGCAATGCCCGGTTCCTCCAGATCGAAGACAACATCGCCAGCCGCGCCAAGCTGGGCACGGGTGACATCACCCATATCGGCATCTTCCAGTTCCAACCCGCGTTCGCGCACCAGCTCATCAAAGGTCACGGCATCAGAGGTAAGGCGCGCAAGCGCCTCTTCGGCGGCGTCCATGTCAGAGAAAACCAGACGCTCGACCAGTCGCCGTTCGGGCTGCGAGAATTGCGCGCGGCGGGCCTCATAGGCGTCACGCAGGATCGCTTCATCGACCTCAATCGTGTCGATCACCATCTCAGGGGTGATCCATGCATAGCGAATGCTCTTGCCTTCTGGCTGGGTGTAGTTGTCCAGATTTGCTTCGTAAAAGGCTTGCAATTCTGCCGTGTCGGGCAATTCGACAGGGTCGGGCAGCGTGTCCGCGCTCAGACTTTGTACTGTGACATCGCGGGTTTGTGCCTGATATTCCAGCAAATGGGTCACAATCCGTTCCGGTGCGGCGGCCCCGCTGATAACCGACATTTGCAGGATCGAGCGCGCGACATCCTCGCGTACCGAAGTTTCAAACTCTGCCTCATTCATACCGGCATTCTGAAGTGCGAAGCGATACGCCTCGCGGTCGATGTTACCGTCCAGCCCCTGAAACGACCCGATTTGCAAAATCTCGCGCTGCACGGTCGTGTCGCCTACGGAAACGCCCAGTCGTTCGGCCTCATTGTCAAGAACGGCACTGGTGACAAGCTGTTCGAGCACCATCTGGTCAATCCCGAACATGCGGGCTTGCTCCATGGTTACGGCTTGTCCGACCTGACTTTGCAGGGCGCGTAATTCGTTTTGCAGGGCGCGTGCATAGGCATCGGCGTTAATGTCACGATCCCCGACAGTGGCGACATTTTGTGAGCGGCTGCCAAACCCTTCGACCCCGAACCCCAACAGGCTGAGCGCAAGCAAGGCCATCAGAAAACCCGCGGCAATGTTCTTGGCGCTCATTTTCTTTTTCGGTTGTGTCTTGGCCATGCCGTTTCTCTTACCTGTCTTGATATGGAAAATATGTGTGCGTGTGTAAGCAAAGGTGCTGGCGGGGGCAAGCGCTCAGAGGTCAAGTTTTCCCAAGCGCTGCGTGAGTTCGGCAATCCCGTCGCAATCGGCATTTGCAAAGGCGATGCGAAGATGGCGCGCACCTGTCGGGTCATCAGTCGGGGTGAACATGCTGCCCGGCAGCACAAGCAAGCTGGCTGTTGTGACCAGTTTCTGTGCCAATTCCGCTGCGTCCATCGTAAAGGGATGCGCGACATAGCCGAAATACGCGCCGCAGCCTTTCAGCCCCCATTCGGACAGATGCGCAAACCCGTCTTGCAGAGCTGCGCGGCGGTGCAGGATTTCAAGGCGCTCGCCCGCCAGCCAGTCCCCCAGATGCTCCAGTCCCCAAAGTGCCGCGCGCTGACCCAAAGCCGTGGGGCAGATGGTGACAGTATCGAGGAATTTCTCGATCTGCGCCAAGCGTGCGGGGTTCGTGGCGAGCGCGCCAACGCGGTGGCCTGTCAGCCGGAAGGACTTTGAAAAGCTGTAGAGGTGGATCAGCGTGTCGTCCCAATCGGGGTCTGTAAACAGCGTGTGGGGCGCGCCGTCCTGACTGTGAAAATCGCGGTACGTCTCGTCAATGATCAGGGCCAGCCCGCGTGTGCTTGCAAGATCCCGAAACGCGGCAATAAGGGCCGGCGGGTATTCAACCCCTGTCGGGTTGTTGGGTGTGACCAGCACAATGGCGCGCGTGGCGGGTGTTATCAGCGTGGCGGCAAGGTCAGGGTCGGGCAACATGTCTGACCCGCAAGGCAGTGAGGTTGCGTCAATCCCTTGCATTTGCAACCACATGGCATGGTTGAAATACCACGGCGTCGGCAAGATCACCGCATCCCCCGGTCCGGCGAGGCTGGCAATGGCCGCACAGAATGCCTGATTGCAGCCAGAGGTAATGGCGATCTGATTGGCGGCGATCTGACCGCCGTAATGGTTGCGCATGTTCCGCGCCAGCGCATCGCGCAATTCTGGCAGGCCAAGCACAGAGCCATAGAGATGCGTGGCGGGGTCGCGCAACGCGTCACGCATCGCATCTTGCAACTCTGGCGGGGGCGGAGCTACGGGCGCGGCTTGGCTGAGGTTCAGCAGCGGGCGTTCCGGCGGGAAATTCACGCCTTCAAGCCAGGTGCGCGCCTGCATAACCGGAGGCGAGAGTGTCGCAGCTAGCGCAGGCAAAAGATGCATGTGTGTGATCCTTTCATCAGCCCGGACATCCTATGATCTTCTGCGCGCGGGTGCCAGAGTCGTTTGGCAGATTTAGGGCGCGCGCTGTCGACCCAAGCGCCTTGCGTCGGTGCTTGTCGCACGCGCATAAGGTGGATTGATGTTCTGCGCGCGACATGCCACATCCGCGCCATGCTGTCGTATCAACATAGTTACCACGCCGGAAATCTGGCAGATGTTCACAAACATGCGCTTCTTGCATGGGTGCTGGCCTATCTGACAGCCAAGGACAAACCGCTGAGCTTTATTGAAACGCATGCAGGGCGCGGGTTATATGCACTTGATGCGCCCGAAGCCCGCAAAACGGGCGAAGCTGCGGCTGGTATCTTGCGTGCAGGGGCGGCTTTTGGTCCGGACCACCCCTATGGTCGTGTGCTGGACGCGGTGCGTGCGCGCTACGGGGATATGGCCTATCCTGGGTCACCCTTGATTGCCGCCAGCCTGTTGCGCGTGCAAGACAGCATGACATTTGCCGAATTGCACCCACAAGAATACAGCGCGCTTCATGGCGCGTTGGTTGAATATGGTGCGTCGGTGCAGCGCCGCGACGGGTTCGAGTTGGCGCAAGCCATCTGCCCGCCCAAGCCGCGCCGGGGTGTACTGATGATCGACCCGTCATACGAAGTGAAGGCCGATTATGCCACTTTGCCCGGTTTCGTGACCCAGATCCGGCGCAAGTGGAATGTCGGCATACTCATGCTGTGGTATCCGGTGCTGAGCGCAGGATTGCATCGTGATATGATCGCCGAAATCCGCACGGACCACCCCGACGCCGCCGTTCTGGAAACCGCCTTTCCTCCGATCCGCGAAGGGCGCGGGATGCTTGGCTCTGGTCTGGTGGTCATTAACCCGCCTTGGGGTATGCTTGAAGAAGGCGCGCGTCTGGATGCCATGATCCGTGCGCTTGGTGGTTGAGAGGCGAAGGCCGCGCGCCTTTATTGCCGAAGTAAACAAACGCTTAACGCGCTTTCCTCAAGAAAGTGACCCGCCTGATCCCCTACGTTTTAGGTCGCATCTTCCGTCGTCAGCAAGTGGCATTCGGCGGTGCCGGTCGCAGTTGTTGTGATGCGGGGAACTTCTCGACGGCAGATATCCATCACCTTTGGGCATCGCGGGTGAAAGGTACAGCCAGAGGGCGGGTTTATCGGGTTGGGGATTTCGCCTGTTACCGGCATCCGTCTGCGACCCGACAGCGCGAGGTCTGGCACCGCGTCCAGCAACATGCGCGTGTAGGGGTGCTGCGGGTCAGTAAACAGGCGCTTGGATTCTGCAACCTCGACCAGCCGGCCCAGATACAGCACGCCAATGCGGTTGGCCATGTGGCGCACCACGCTCAGGTCATGGCTGATAAGCAGATAGGTGAGGCCGAATTCATCCTGCAAATCGCGCATCAGGTTCAGGATTTGCGCCTGCACCGACACATCCAGTGCCGAGGTCGGCTCGTCACAGACAATAAATTCGGGCTTCGAGGATAAGGCCCGCGCGATGGCGATGCGCTGGCGCTGCCCGCCAGAGAATTCATGCGGGAATTTCGTGCCATCTGCTGCCGACAAGCCCACCAGATCCAGCAGTCGTCCCACCTCGTTGCTGACTTCGGCCCCGCGCAGCAACCCGAACGTATGTATAGGTTCCGCGATAATATCCTCCACGCGCCAACGCGGGTTCAGGCTGGCGAACGGGTCTTGAAAGATCATCTGGAAACGGCGGCGCAGGGTGCGCATGGCAGCTCCTGATGCAAAATCCATCTCTTGCCCGTCAAACTTGATGACACCTGCCGACGGCTCCAACAGGCCTACGATCATCTTGGCGATGGTCGATTTGCCAGAACCCGACTCGCCCACCAGCGCGAATGTCTCGCCGCGTTTGATCTCGAATCCGACGTCCTCTGTGGCGGTCAGGAATTGCTTGCCCTCACGCTCGATCACACGGTTCAGCCACGGTTTCGAGACATCAAACCGGCGCGTCAGCCCCTCGACCGACAACAGCACATCAGCCATTGGACACCTCGCTTTTCGCGGTTTCATATAGCCAGCACGCCACCTGTCGCCCATCCGCGCGCGGGATCAGGTCCGGCTGGTCGCGGAAGCAGCGATCAAATGCCTTGGTGCAGCGCGGGTTAAAGGCGCAGCCTTGGGGGATCGCATTCAGCCGCGGCATGGAGCCGGGAATTTGCGTCAAGCGCTCTGCCGTCTGGGTCAATGTCGGGATCGAGCCCATCAGCCCTGCCGTGTAGGGGTGTTCAGCGGCTTGAATCACGTCGCGCACGGGTCCAATCTCGGCCAGCCGCCCGGCATAGAGTACGGCCACACGGTCAGCCGTTTCCGCAATCACCCCCATGTCATGTGTAATCAACATCACCGACGCGCCGCGCTCGGCGCAGATTTCCTTCAGCACATCAATGATCTGTGCCTGAACCGAGACATCCAGCGCGGTCGTTGGCTCATCCGCGATCACCAGTTCCGGCTCTGCGCAAAGTGCGAGGGCAATCACCACACGCTGGCGCATTCCGCCTGAGAAATGATGCGGGTAGTCGTCAATCCGGCGTGCCGCTGCGGGAATGCCGACACGGTCCAGCAAGGCGACCGCGCGTTTGCGCGCTTCTTTATCGGACACGTCCATATGCGTGCGGATCGTCTCGATCAGTTGCTCGGCAACCGTGTAAAGCGGGTTGAGGCTGGTTAGCGGGTCTTGAAACACCATGCCAATCCGCCGCCCGCGAATGCGCCGCATCTTTTCGCGGGGCAGGTTGTCGATCCGCTCGCCCCGCAGCCAGATTTCGCCGCTGGCCACGCGCCCCGGCGGCTCCAACAAACCGATAATGGCGGCCCCCGTCAGCGATTTGCCTGCGCCAGATTCGCCGACCATGCCCAGAACTTCCCCCTCGGCAATGTCGAAAGACACATGATCAAGCGCGCGCAAGGTGCCGCGACGGGTGGGAAATTCGACCACCAGATCGCGGACGGACAGAATAGGGGGCTTCATCAGCGCAACCTCGGATTTAGGGCGTCGCGCAGCCAGTCACCCAGCAGGTTAACCGACAGCGCCAGCGCCAGCAGCGTCAGCGACGGGAACAGCAAAATCCACCACTCGCCCGAAAACAGAAAGCCCTGACCAATGCGGATCAGCGTGCCAAGGCTGGGCTGTGTCGAGGGGACACCGACGCCAAGGAAGGACAAGGTCGCCTCGGCAATAATCGCCAGCGCTAGGCCAATCGTAGCAATCACCAGCACCGGCCCCATGACATTGGGCAGGATGTGGCGGATCAGGATCTTGGCCGGATGCGCGCCAATCACGCGGGCGGCCTGCACATATTCCTTGGACTTCTCGACCATCGTGGCCCCGCGCACAACGCGTGCATATTGCACCCATTCCGACAGGCCGATCGCCACGATCAAGACCCAGATGGCCATCGCCTCTCGGTAGGCAGGGGGGATGAAGCCGCGCGCCACCCCGAAAATCAGCAATGCCAGCAGAATAGAGGGGAAGGTCAGTTGCACATCGGCAACCCGCATCAGCAGGCTGTCGACCCAGCCGCCGCGATAGCCTGCAATCAACCCCAGCGTGATGCCCAGCACCATGGCAAAGGCCACCGCCATGAAGCCTACAAACAACGAGATGCGCGCGCCATACAGGATGGTCGAGAACACATCGCGCCCCTGATTATCCGTTCCCAGCCAATAGGTGTTGCCGGTAAACTGGTTCGGCTCCATCGGGGGGGTAAAGCCGTCCATCAGGTTCAGCGTGGCTGGGTTGAATGGGTCATGCGGCGCAATCCAAGGGGCAAAGATAGCCGCCAGAATAATCAGCAGCGATACACCTGCCGCGACAATCGCCAAGGGCGATTTGCGAAAGGAATAGGAAATGTCACTATCCCATGCACGCGCAACGCGTCCCGGCTCTGGCTTTTTGATGATGTCACTCATAGTGTTTTCCCCTCAGTGCCGCGCATTGGCCCGGTCCACGCGCAGGCGCGGATCGACAGCGTAATAGAGCAGATCAACGATCAGGTTGATGACGACAAAGACCAGCGCGATCAGCATCAGATAGGCCGCCATCACGGGCACATCGACAAACCGGACCGAGTTGATGAACAACGCACCGACCCCCGGCCATTGGAATACCGTCTCGGTGATGATCGAGAACGCGATTATCGAGCCAAGCTGCAAACCCGTGATGGTGATGACGGGCACAAGCGTGTTTTTCAGCGCATGGCCGAAATTCACAGCGCGGTTGGACAGCCCGCGCGCGCGGGCGAATTTGATGTAATCGGTGCGCAAAACTTCCAGCATTTCGGCGCGTACAAGGCGCATGATCAGCGTCATCTGGTACAGCCCCAGCGTGATCGCCGGCAAGATAAGCGAGGCGCGTCCCGATTCGGTCAAAAGCCCGGTGCGCCACCAGTCCCCGATATAGACAGTGTCGCCGCGCCCGAAGGACGGAAGCCATTGTAATTCGACGGCGAAAACCCAAATCAGCAGAACACCGATCAGGAATGTCGGCAGTGATACCCCGATCAGCGAGACTGTCATGATCGTGCTCGACGCCCAGCCGCCACGGCGCAACGCAGTATAGACGCCAAATCCCACCCCGAACGCGAAGGCCAAAATGCCCGAAACCATCGCCAGTTCCAGCGTGGCGGGCAGGCGTGACATGATCAATTCCATCACCGGCTGTTGCAGGCGGTATGATATTCCGAAATCCCCTGTGACCGCGCGGGCAACGAAATTCCCGAATTGCACAAGGAACGGTTCATCCAGCCCAAGGGCAGTGCGCAACTCTGCCCGTTCGGCCAGCGTGGTTTCCTGCCCCACCATCGAGGCAATGGGATCGCCCACAAACCGGAACAGCGCAAAAGCCACCAAGGCCACGGTCAGCATCACAATGACCGATTGAGCCAGACGACGCAGAATGAAAGCAGCCATGCAAGACCCCCGTGCCTGCAGAAAAAGTCAGCATTCCTGCCCTAAAGAATGCCCGCGCGAGGTACCCCGCGCGGGCAAACAGGTCAAGGCCGGATCAGTCGAACGTGACAGTTGTCATGCGCGGCTGGTTCTCTGGGTGAACATCCAGATTGATGTTGTCGCGCATCGCATAGGCCAGAACCTGATTGTGCACGTTCAGGAAGATACGCTCTTCCATCACCTCTTCCCAAATTTCCGCGATCATGGCGTCGCGCGCTTCCAGATCGGTCATCGTGGACAATGACTGGATTTTGGCGTCCAGATCAGGGTTCGAGTAGCGTGACCCGTTGAACGAGCCGTAGCTGCCTTCGCGCGTGTGCACGAGGAAATCGAACACATACTGGCTGTCAAATGTCGGCACACCCCAGCCCAGCAGATAGAAGTCGGTTTCCCAGTTCTCGATCAGCGGGAAATGCAGTGACCGTGTCTGTGCGTTCAGGTCCACGCGAATGTCGATGCGCGCCAGCATACCGACCAGCGCCTGACAGATCGATTCGTCGTTCAGATAGCGGTCATTCGGGCAATCAAGCTGCACCGAGAACCCGTCTGGATAACCTGCCTCAGCCATCAACTCGGCCGCGCGTTCCAGATCAGGGTCGCCGAACGCGTCCATCTCTTCGGTCCAGCCGTTGACGAAAGGGGGCAGGGGTGCCGCAGAGGGCTGCGATTCGCCGCGCATCACCACCTGACGGATGGCGTTGCGGTCAATCGCCAATGCCATTGCTTCGCGCACTTCGGGCTTGGCGAAAGGGTTGTCATCCGCATCCGAGCTGGCCAGCGTTTCCGAGCTCATGTCATAGCTGAAGAAGATATTGCGGTTCTCTGGGCCGCGCACGACGCGCACGCCATCCGTCTGCTCCAGCCGCGCGATATCCTGCACCGGCACGTCCTGCACGATGTCCACTTCGCCCGACAGCAGAGCGGCCACACGGGTCGCAGCTTCGGAGATCGTGGTGTAGATAACTTCGGTTACTTCGGGCGCGTCGGCCCAATGGCCGTCAAAGGCCTGCAGGACAGTGCGCACTTCGGGGTCACGCTCGACCATGACATAGGGGCCAGTGCCATTGGTGTTGCGCACGGAATACGCTTCTTCACCGGCGGCAAAATTCGGCGCTGTCTCAACACCGTTTTCCTCGGCCCATGCTTTCGACATGATGAAGGTGTTGGTCAGGTTCTGCACATAGAGGGGGGCAGGGCCGGACATGCGCACATGGACTGTGCTGTCATCTACCGCAGTCACTTCTTCAACGGCGGCATGAAGGGCGGCCATGCCCGATGGGGGCGTGCGTGCCCGGTCCAGCGAGAAGACAACATCTTCCGCAGTCATGGGCGTGCCGTCATGGAAGGTGACACCTTCGCGGATCTGGAACACCCAGACATTCTCGTCATCTTCACTGATGCCCCAGTCGGTGGCCAGACCTTCTGTCAACGACCCGTCGACAGCACGGCCCACCAGCGTTTCATAGATATGGTGGTTCAGTGTATGTGTGGGGCCTTCGTTCTGGCTGTGGGGATCCAGCGTCAAGGCGTCTGCGACCCGTGCCCAGCGGACAGTTTCGGCGCTGGCCATTACGCCCGTCAGCGTTACCGCTGCCGTCGCGATTCCCGCCATCAGGCGCGCGCGTGTCTGCGCTCGGTTGGTTTTCATGAACATGGTATACTCCCTGTGTTGTATCTCTCACTTTAGGCCGTTCACTGCCGAGAGACCTGTTCAATTCATGTGTGGTTTCTCACAGTGAGTCAAGCAAGCGCCGTGGGGGTGGCGGGGCGGCACAACGTTTCAGGGAATATACGTCATCACAGTGGGTTGCGCGCAGCGCTGCCTGTGACCGCGCCAGTCAACAGACCGTGACAGCAGCGCATTTCGTACACCTTGTCGCTGGGTCAACTTCGGGATGCTGTGGTTGGGTTATGACGACTCGGATGAGTAGAGCGCAGCGACATCGCCCGTTTCAGCAGGGTGCAACAGCGGCGTTGTATCTTCTGCGTCGAGCATTCCGGCCACACGCTCGGTGACAGCCATAAGCATCGCTTGCTCCCAAGGTGACAGGTCGCGAAAGCGTGCGCTAAACCGCTCGTATAACGGGTCTGGCGTCTGATCCAGCAGGTTGCGCCCCGTTGCGGTCAGGATAACCCAAATCGCGCGACGATCGGCCTGTCTGCGTTCGCGGCGCACAAGGCCGCGCGCTTCCAGCTTGTCGATCTGGATCGAGATTGTCGCCTGCCCGACCCCCAGTGACCGCGCGATGTCGCGCGGCATTTCTTGCCCGTTGCGCGACAATGTGTGCAGCACAAGCAGTTGGGCCTGCGTCAGGCCCGACGCACGCGCCATCTCGCGCGCATTCGCCTCAAGCGCATGTACGATGCGGCGTAGGGCAATCAAAGTTTCAGAAGATCTATCTAACACTTGGTCCAGCGAAGGCTATGAAAGGTGGCGATGACTGTGCCCCGCCAAATGCGAAAAGGCAAGCTGCCCTGCGCCGCCTTTCGCAATAAAGTTCGTAAGACTAATCAATCTGTAAGCAAACTAAATTTTTCATATACCCGCGAATTTGTGGGGTGGTTCGTTTGTAAATCTTTGTAATAGCGCATTAAAGTCGTCAACGTTGGGTCAAATATTCTTTGTGTTGAAATATAAATCAGACCTCTTATATTGAGCGCTCACAGATGGGACAACGGAAAAGAATTTACATGTCAAAACAAAATCTGACCTTGCACACGAACCCGAAGGGCATGCTTGCACTGCGCATGCCGTCGACAGCTGATGGCTCAGAGGTGTGGAAACTTGTATCCGAGTGTCCACCTCTTGATCAGAATTCGATGTATATGAATGTCGTACAATGCGATCATTTTGCGCAGACCTGCGTCATAGCAGAGCGTGATGGGCAAATTCTGGGCTGGGTATCGGGCCATATTCCACCTGACAGCCCCGACACAGTGTTTGTCTGGCAGGTTGCGGTTCATGATGATGCGCGCGGTCTGGGTTTGGGCAAGCGCATGCTCAAGTCATTGCTGGAGCGCCCAGCCTGCGCGAAAGTGACGAAGCTGGAAACCACGATCACCAAAAGCAATGCTGCTTCATGGGGTCTGTTCAAAAGCTTCGCGCGCGACATGGGCGGAGAGTTGACCGATGCACCGCATTACGAGCGCGAAGAGCATCTGGATGGCCAGCACGCCACAGAACATCTGGTGACGATCTCGTTGCCACGCAAAAAGCTGCGCTCTGTCGCCTGACCGGCCGACGTCACAGCTTCTTTAATCGAAATAACCGAAAGGCTTATCGCCATGACCATTGGTACACATACCGATATCTACACGCGTCGCGAATCGCAAGCACGCAGCTATTGCCGCGCATTTCCTGTCAGCTTCTCGAAGGCGCAGAACGCAACCCTGACCGATTCCGCGGGGCGCAGCTACACAGATTTTCTAGCGGGCTGTTCGTCGCTGAATTATGGCCATAACGACCCGGACATGAAAGAAGCGCTGATCGCGCACATCACGCGCGATGGCGTAACGCATGGTCTGGATATGCACACTGACGCCAAGGCCGAGTTCCTTGAAGTTTTCGAGCGTGTCATTCTGAAGCCGCGCGATATGGACTATAAGTTCATGTTCACCGGCCCCACAGGCACAAACGCGGTCGAGGCCGCGATGAAGCTGGCGCGCAAGACAACGGGGCGCGACACGATCATTGCGTTCACCAACGGCTTTCACGGCATGACGATGGGCGCACTGGCCGCGACCGGCAATGCCGGCAAGCGGGCAGGGGCGGGCACAACGCTGAGCGGCGTTGCACGCATGCCATATGAAGGGGCAATCGACGGTGTTGATTCGCTGGCGATGATCCGTGCCATGCTGGAAAATCCGTCCAGCGGCATCGAGGCACCTGCGGCTTTCCTGATCGAGCCTGTTCAGGGCGAAGGTGGCCTTAATGCTGCTTCTGGCGAGTTTCTGAAGGGTCTTCAGGAATTGGCGCGCGAACATGGCGCTCTGATCATCATGGATGACATTCAGGCCGGAATCGGGCGCACGGGACCATTCTTCAGCTTTGAAGGTATGGGCATCAAGCCTGATCTGATTCCGCTGGCGAAATCGCTGTCCGGCATGGGCCTGCCCATGGCTGGCCTGCTGATCCGCCCGGATCTGGATATCTGGAAACCGGCCGAGCATAACGGCACATTCCGTGGCAATAACCACGCCTTTGTCACTGCGCGGGTCGCGTTGGAGAAATTCTGGTCTGATGATAGCTTTCAGCGCCAGACCGAAGCCAAGGCTGCATTCCTGACCGAACGTCTGCAAGAAATTGCAGCACTTGTACCGGGGTCCAGCCTCAAGGGGCGCGGCATGATGCAGGGCATTGATGTCGGGGCAGGTGACATGGCGGCAGACATCTGCGCGACCTGTTTCGAGCAAGGTCTTATCATCGAGACATCGGGCGCCCATGACGAAGTCGTCAAGGTTCTGGCCCCTCTGACCATTCCGCAGGAACAGCTTGCGAATGGCCTGGATATTCTGGAAGCTGCCGTCAAGGCGCAGCGCGCGTCCTATCAAATAGCAGCGGAGTAAGCACAATGATTGTCAGAGATTTACACGAAGTCAAACATACCGATCGTCGCGTGAAAGACCAGAAATGGGAATCTGTGCGCATGTTGCTGGCCGATGACGGGATGGGCTTTTCATTCCACATCACCACAATTGCGGCAGGCAGCGAACACACGTTCCACTACAAGAACCACTTCGAGAGCGTCTATTGCATCTCGGGTGAGGGGAGCATCGAAGACCTTGCAACCGGCACGGTCCATGAGTTGCGCCCCGGTGTGATGTATGCGCTGAACCTGCACGACAAACATACTTTGCGGTGCCGCACCGAAATGGTGTTCGCCTGTTGCTTCAATCCGCCTGTCACAGGCAAAGAAGTGCATCAGGCTGACGGCTCTTACGCACTGGAAACTTCCTGATCAAAGGGCGGGCAGGGGTGAAAAGCCACCTGCCCAAGCTGACGATGACGCATACTGTTGAAAAAATTGGCGGCACCTGCATGAGCCGCGCGCGCGAACTTGTTGATACGCTCTATGTAGGGCCGTTTGCACCCGACGCGGTCTATGGCCGGGTCTTTGTGGTGTCGGCCTTTGGTGGCATCACGAATATGCTGCTGGAGCACAAAAAAACCGGCTCGCCCGGTGTGTTTGCACGCTTTGCTGCAGATGATGGTGGCTCTGGCTGGCAGGACAGCTTGAGCGACACTGCCGCCAAGATGTGCGAAATCCACGCAGAGATTTTGGAGCATGACGCAGACCGTGAACGCGCCGATGCTTTCGTGCGTGACCGGATCGAGGGAACGCGCGCTTGTTTGCTGGACCTTCAGCGCCTTGGCTCTTACGGGCATTTCCGTATCTCTCAGCAGATGCAGACCGTCCGCGAATTGCTGTCGGGCATGGGAGAGGCGCATTCGGCCTTCGTGACAACACTGTTGTTGCAACGCCGTGGCGTGAATGCGCGGTTTGTCGATCTGTCAGGCTGGCGTGACGAGAATAACCCGACCTTGGCAGATCGTCTGGATCAGGCGATGTCTGGCATCGACCTGACAACAGAAATGCCGATTGTCACGGGCTATGCGCATTGTGCCTCTGGCCTGATGAATGAATATGATCGCGGTTATTCCGAAGTGGTGTTTGCCCATCTTGCGGCCCAGACCGGTGCGCGCGAGGCGATCATTCACAAGGAATTCCACCTCTCCTCGGCAGACCCGCGGATTGTGGGGGTTGAAAACACCGTCAAGATCGGGCGCACCAGCTACGATGTGGCAGACCAGTTGTCGAATATGGGCATGGAAGCCATCCATCCGAATGCGGCACGCGTGCTGCGTCGTGCCGATGTGCCCTTGCGCGTGAAGCACGCGTTCGAACCCGAAGACCCCGGCACCTTGATCGGTCCCGAAGGCGGCACTTCCGGGCGGGTTGAAATGGTAACAGGACTGCCCATTCATGCGTTCGAAGTGCACGAGCCGGACATGGTGGGTGTCAAAGGGTATGACAGTTGCATTCTGGATGCGCTGACGCGGCATAACCTGTGGATCGTGTCCAAGCACTCCAATGCCAACACGATCACGCATTACCTGACCGGGTCTTTCAAGGCCATCCGGCGGGTGGAGGCAGAAGTGCTGAAAACCTATCCAAATGCCGAAATCAACACACGCCCCATGGCGATGGTGTCGGTGATCGGGTCTGACCTCAGTCAGGTGTCGGTTCTGGCGCGGGGGCTGGATGCGTTGGAGACGGGTGGCGTGCGCCCCTTGGCCGCGCAACAGGGCTTGCGCCGTGTCGAGGTGCAGTTTCTTGTGCCACGCGACAAGATGGATGATGCTGTAAAGGTCTTGCATGAAGCGCTTGTGGACACCAGCACCGAGCAACACGCAGAAGCACGCGTGGCGGCCTGAGGCGGGGCCGCCCCTTGATGCCAATGTCTGAACCACGCTGCGGCGTGTGTGAAGCGGGCGCCAACTGGGCGGGCGCGCGCATTCATTGGCTTACAAGGTGCGGATACGCCCTCAAATTGGCAAAAACCCCCCGATTTGGATGCGAAACCTGCCAATACAGCTTGTCAGGCGCGCCACACGCGCCTATAGAGCAGCCAATCAAGAAGACGTCGAGGTCACATAATCGGGATGGGCAGGGTCGGGCGCAAGCCGCGACCCTTTGTGTTTGTTGCTCGTCTCGTGTGGAATTCGTCGATTTCTTGAACCCGAAACCAAAGACCGGCGGAGGCAACCGCTCGGCCAGAAACATGAATGTAAAGGATGCAGAACTGAATGTGCGCTAAAGCAACCATGGAAGAATTCGAGGCAATGCTCGCTGAGAGCCTCGAGATGGACACACCCGACGAGGGTAGCGTTGTCACAGGCAAGGTCATCGCCATTGAGGCGGGACAAGCCATCATCGATGTCGGCTACAAAATGGAAGGCCGCGTCGATCTGAAAGAATTTGCAAACCCCGGCGAGACCCCACAAGTTGAGGTCGGCGACGAGGTTGAAGTCTATCTGGAACGCGTCGAGAATTCCCGCGGCGAAGCTGTCGTCAGCCGTGAAAAAGCCCGCCGCGAAGCAGCTTGGGACCGTCTGGAAAAAGCCTATGCGGATGAAACCCGCGTCGAGGGTGCAATCTTTGGCCGCGTCAAGGGTGGCTTTACGGTCGATCTTGGCGGCGCTGTGGCGTTCCTGCCCGGCTCTCAGGTCGATGTGCGCCCCGTGCGTGATGCCGGCCCCCTGATGGGCCTCAAGCAGCCGTTCCAGATTCTGAAAATGGACCGTCGTCGCGGCAATATCGTCGTGTCACGCCGCGCCATTCTCGAAGAATCGCGCGCCGAACAGCGCGCCGAAGTTATCGCGCAGCTGGCCGAAGGTCAGATTGTCGATGGCGTCGTGAAGAACATCACCGAATACGGCGCATTTGTCGATCTGGGCGGTGTTGACGGTCTGTTGCACGTCACCGACATGGCATGGCGCCGGGTCAACCACCCGTCGGAAGTCGTCACAATCGGCGAGACGATCAAGGTGCAGGTCATCAAGATCAACAAGGAAACGCATCGCATCTCGCTTGGTATCAAGCAGCTGCAAGCCGATCCGTGGGATTCGGTCTCGGCGCAATATGCGCTTGGCACCGTCCACAAAGGCCGCGTGACCAACATCACCGATTACGGTGCATTTGTTGAACTGGAAGCAGGCGTTGAAGGTCTGGTCCACGTCTCGGAAATGAGCTGGACCAAGAAGAACGTCCATCCCGGCAAGATCGTGTCCACCTCGCAAGAGGTTGATGTGATGGTGCTGGAAATCGACGGCGCGAAGCGTCGCGTGTCGCTGGGTCTGAAGCAGACCATGCGCAACCCATGGGAAGTGTTCGCCGAATCCAACCCAGTCGGGACGCAGATCGAAGGCGAGATCAAGAACATCACCGAATTCGGTCTGTTCATTGGTCTGGAAGGCGATATCGACGGCATGGTTCACCTGTCCGATATCAGCTGGGACCAGCGCGGCGAAGAAGCGATCACCGAGTTCCGCAAGGGCGACATGGTGCATGCGGTTGTGTCCGAGGTCGATATCGAGCGTGAGCGTATTTCGCTGTCGATCAAGGCGCTTGAGAATGACAACTTCTCGGATGCCGTCGAAGGCGTCAAGCGCGGCGCAATCGTCACCTGTGCGGTCACTGCCATCGAAGAAGGCGGGATCGAGGTCGAGTATAACAGCATGAAGAGCTTCATCCGTCGCTCTGACCTTGCGCGCGACCGTGCCGACCAGCGCCCCGAGCGTTTCCAGGTCGGTGACAAGATCGATGCGCGCGTAACTTCGGTAGACAGCAAGACACGTCGTCTTGGCCTGTCGATCAAGGCACGCGAAATCGCAGAAGAGAAAGAAGCTGTCGAGCAGTATGGCTCGTCCGACGCAGGCGCAAGCCTCGGCGACATTCTGGGCGCTGCTCTTAAAGATCGCAGCTAAGCTTTTCGCATCTGCACAGAAACAAAAAGAACCCCGGCATTTGCCGGGGTTTTTTATTTTCCGGCGTCAGATCGGCAGGAATTGCGCAGTTCCGCGCAGTTGCGCTTTTTCTGTGTTCCTTCGGAAGATGATTCCGCCTATAGTTCCCGACAATTAGGCAATACCCGTCAAGGGTTGCCGCTTGCGACCGGGGGAAGACCACGATGATCCGATCAGAATTGATCCAGATAATAGCAGACGAGAACCCGCATCTTTATCAACGCGATGTCGAGCGGATCGTAAACACTGTCTTTGGCGAAATCACAGAGGCGCTGGCCCGTGGCGAGCGGGTGGAGCTGCGCGGCTTTGGCGCATTCTCCGTCAAGAAACGGGACGCGCGTGTTGGTCGCAACCCGCGAACCGGCGAGAGCGTCGAGGTTGATGCCAAGGCTGTGCCATTTTTCAAGACCGGCAAGCTGTTGCGCGACCGGTTGAACGGGCTGGAGGTATAACGCGCCATGATGGCTTATTTGCGCTATGGGTTTGCAGCACTGGTTGCGCTGGTGTTTGTCACGATTGCTTTGGCAAACCGCTCGATCGTGACGGTCAAACTCTTGCCGGACACGCTGGCCTCTCTCACGGGTATTGATGTATCGGTGTCGCTGCCACTTTTCATCTTGCTTGGCCTCGCAATCACCATCGGGTTGTTGCTGGGTTTTGTCTGGGAATGGTTCCGCGAATACGGCTACCGCGCCGAGGCTGCGCGTCTGCGCCGCGAAAGCGAGGAGATGCGCTCGGAGCTGAAGCGCGTGGAAAAGGTTGCGCCTCAGACGCGCAAGGACGACGTGCTGGCACTGGTCGAAAGCAAGTGATCTGACGTTATGACAGATGCAGTCCGTGTGAAAATCTGCGGTGTGACCAACGCGGCGGCAATAGACAGTGCCGTTTCGGCAGGTGCGCACTACTTGGGCTTCAATTTCTATCCCCCATCCCCCCGCTACCTTACGCCAGAGCGCGCCAGCGCCCTTATGCGCGACGTGCCGGCAGGTGTTACGAAGGTCGCACTCGTGGTGGATGCGCAGGACGATGAGCTGGAGGCGCTTCTTGACGCCGTGCCAGCGGATGTCCTGCAACTTCATGGACATGAAAGCCCCGAGCGCGTGGCCGAAGTGCGGGTGCGCTTTGGCCTGCCTGTGATCAAGGTTGTGGGAATTGCCGATGCAGATGATCTGGCGGAACTGGACAGATATCTTGCGGTAAGTGACCAGATCCTTGTCGATACCAAGCCCCCGAAGAATGCACGCCTGCCCGGCGGCAATGGGCTGGCATTCGACTGGCGCTTGTTGCAGGGGCGGCGCTGGCCTTGTCCATGGCTTCTGGCGGGTGGGCTGACGCCGGAAAATGTCGGCGCGGCCATTCGGTTGACAGGGGCGCGGCAGGTCGATGTCTCGTCAGGGGTGGAAAGCGCGCCGGGCGTGAAAGACGCGCAACGCATGGCTGCTTTTATTCAGGCAGCACAAGCGGGCTGAAAGCTGTGTGCCAGGGTTTATTCGGCTGCCAGTTGCGGGCTAGGCTGCACCGCACATTTCGCAGGCGCACGCGGCCCACTTATGCTCAGCAAGGCCTCTAGCCCAGAGTTGCTGCAGACCAGTTCATCTAGGTACAACTCGTCCAGTGCGGAATAAAACGCATCGACCGCGCGGGACAAATGCGGGCGCATGCCGCAATGCGCCTTTAGCGGGCAGGTGTTTTTGTCAGAGAAACACTCGATAAAGGGCAGGCCGGATTCAAAGGCCCGAAACACCGCCCCCACGCTGATTACGTCCGCAGCGCGTGCCAGATGAAACCCGCCATGACGCCCGCGCAATGTGGTGATGAACCCTTCTTGCGACAGCTTGTTGATGACCTGTGCCAGATGGTTTTCTGAGGCATTGATCGCCTTGGCCGCGTCTTGCTTGCGCACCAATATGTCCTTGTTGACCGCGCAGAACATTAGCGTGCGCAGGGCAAGATTGGTCTTGGTCGTCAGTCGCATGGTGGCCGCTCCTCAACAACACACCGCGTATGGTCCGTTGTATAATGGTTTCCCTCTGGTGCCGAATATCAGCCATTCAACCGCTTCGGTCCTTGATCCGTGTCAAAGTGGCAGCGGTCGATGTGGGATAATTTGTCACATGCCAGATTGCCCGGTTGGTTTTGATATGGATCAAAGATACGTATAATCATATATGGCATTGTGAACATATGTATGCAGAAGAGATCGGGGGAGCGCATGAAGGAACTTGAACAGATCACAGCCAGCCGAAGGGGCTTTCTTGGCCTTGCAACCGGCGGCGCAGCGCTGGCGTTGGGGGCGGGGCAGCCAGCGCGGGCAGCACAGGTGCGGACCAATGCGCGCATCCTGATCCTTGGGGCTGGCGCCGGTGGTGCCGCGATAGCCAACCGTCTGTCTGAACGGCTGGATGGTGCAGAGATCACGGTTCTGGATGGACGTCCGCAGCACTGGTACCAGCCCGGCTTTACGCTGATCGCCACTGGCCTGCGCAAGGCAGATTACGCCATTACCTCGACCGAGCAATGGCTGCCACGCGGGATTAGCTATATCAACGAATATGCTGCTGAACTGGACCCCGAGGCCAACCGCGTCACCACAACCGGCGGCACGCGGATCGAGTATGACTATTTGATCGTGGCAACCGGCCTTGTGCTGGATTGGGACGCGATTGAGGGATTTGACCTGAACATGGTCGGTCCCGAAAATGGCATATCTGCGCATTACGCGAGCCCCGAACTGGCAGAACTTAGCTGGCATGCGATGGATAAGTTCACCAGTGAGGGCGGCGTCGGCATGTTCGGCCGCCCCGCGACCGAGATGAAATGCGCGGGCGCGCCGGTCAAGCTGTGCTTCATGGCCGAAGATATCGCCACCACCAAGGGCAACCGCGACAAATGCGACTTTGTCTATAACGCGCAGGCAACAAACCTGTTTGGTGTGCCGGTCATCCACCATCGCGTGCGCCAGATCATGGACGAGCGCGACATCACCTACCGCTATCAGCATGTTCTGAAAGGGATTGATCTGGGCGCAAAGACCGCGACCTATACCACACCCGAAGGCGATGTGACGGATACGTGGGATTTCATCAATGTCATCCCGCCCCAGCGCGCGCCGCAAGTTATCCGCGATTCTGGCCTGTCTTGGGCAGATCGCTGGACAGATCAGGGCTGGATCGAAGTGGATATGCAAACTCTGCGGCATGCGCGTTATCCCAATGTCTTCGGGATCGGCGATATTGACGGCGTGCCCAAAGGCAAAACTGCGGCTTCGGTCAAGTTCCACATACCTGTCGTCGAAGATCACCTGGTCAGCGAGATTGCCGGGCGCGAAGGCACCCGCATCTATGACGGCTACACATCTTGCCCGCTGATCACACGCATTGGCCGCGCGATGCTGGTGGAATTTGACTATCACGACAATCTGACGCCGTCCTTTCCCGGCGTAATCGCCCCGCTGGAAGAGTTGTGGATTTCGTGGCTGATGAAGGAAGTTGCGTTGAAAGCCACCTATAACGCCATGCTGCGCGGTCGCGCTTGAAGGCAACCGTAATGAGGGGACTGCCGCCCCCTCGGCGGGCAAGCCCGCCTCCCCCGCGAGTATTTGAGGCAAGAAAATGAATTCTTGTCGGCAGAAAGGTTAAGAGAATGGAAGAATTCAGTTTTCTGACGATCATCGCCGTGTTCGAGGAGATGTTCGGGCGTGGTCTGTTCTGGGCCATGGTTGCGGTCGCCGCCGCGATTACAGCGGCATATCTGTATGTGTTGATCCGGGATCGGGCGATGTCGATGCGCAAGTTTCTGCTGGCGCAACTGTCAATGCCTGTGGGCGGTGCCCTTGCCGTGTGGTTTGTCATGCTGATGACGAATTCGGGCTTTCGCGATATCGGCGGGCCGATTGACTGGCTGGTGCTGCTGGGTGTGTTTGGCGCAGGGGCGGTCGGCTTTGCGATCCTTGTCTATGTGGTGCAATCTTTTGTGCGGGGCAGGATATCCGACATCTGAGCCTTTGCACCGTAAGAGTGGCTGATCGCAGTTTCTCCCAGTGCTGATCGGCTTGCCTGCCCGCGCCTTTCCTTCCAAAGGCGCGGGCATTGGTATTTTCGGGCTTGGCAGGCCAGTTTCGCGCGCATATGGTCGCACGCATGAAGACCTTGACCCGCATCATTACCTGCTGCATTTGCCGCTGAGTTTCTCGGCGGTTGGTCTTTTTGGCATTCTTCCTTGTCTGACAGCACCTTCCGCCGGGCCCGCGCGCCTAGAGAGGATGGCATGACCGAAATCAGACTGCACAATTCGCGCACCCGCCGCAAAGATCCCTTCGTGCCCTTGGACCCTCAGAATGTGCGGATGTATGTCTGTGGCCCAACGGTCTATGACCGCGCGCATCTGGGAAATGCGCGGCCTGTGGTGGTGTTTGATGTGCTGTACCGGTTGCTGCGCCATGAATATGGTGCGGATCATGTGACCTATGTGCGCAATTTCACGGATGTCGATGACAAGATCAATGCGCGGGCGCGGGCCTTGCAGGAAGCGGGCGATACGCGCCCCTTGAACGAGATCATCCGCGCGCTGACGGATGAGACGATTGACTGGTATCATGCGGATATGGACGCCTTGGGCGCACTGCGCCCCGACCATGAACCGCGCGCGACCGAGTATATCGCCCAGATGGTCGAGATGATCGAGGGGCTGGTGGCCAAGGGCCATGCCTATGCGGCAGAGGGTCATGTGCTGTTCGATGTGCGCAGCTACCCCGATTACGGCGCGCTGTCGGGCCGGTCGGTCGATGACATGATCGCAGGCGCGCGGGTTGAGGTCGCGCCGTACAAGCGTGACCCGATGGATTTCGTGTTGTGGAAGCCGTCAAGCGCGGAGGAACCGGGCTGGGACTCTCCGTGGGGCAGGGGGCGTCCGGGCTGGCATATCGAATGCTCGGCCATGGCGGATGATCTGCTGTGGCAAAAACCGCTGGCAGAAGGGCGGCTGAGCGCAGAGGCGCTGGCGCATCCGCATGGGTTTGATATTCATGGCGGCGGAATTGACCTGCAATTCCCCCATCATGAGAACGAGATCGCGCAATCGTGCTGTGCCCATAAGCATGAGGGGGCCGCACATGGCGAATTCGCGCGCTACTGGCTGCA
>Ga0207421_10002338_pt1 | contig 23592 bp, 19 predicted proteins | sample SodLakKL_010_SED_4_FD_187542 | JGI IMG/M metagenome (GOLD analysis project Ga0207421, IMG submission 187542) | Alkaline sediment microbial communities from Lake Tanatar, Kulunda Steppe, Russia - 8KL_010_SED (SPAdes) (version 2) | ecosystem: Environmental > Aquatic > Non-marine Saline and... | reverse complement strand
ACTTCGACAGCCGCTGGGAAGCCATGCTGCCGTTTCTGAATGGCGAGCGTCCGGTCGTGGTGCAGGCGAACGAGGTGCGCCAAATCCAGGACGCCATGATCTGGGCCGGGGAAGAGGATCTAAGGCTGATCATACTTGGCGGACGCGATGCGCATCTGGTATCGGCAGAGCTGGCGGCCAAAAACGTACCGGTCATCATCACTTCGGTACTCAGCGCGCCGGGCCGGATGTGGGAGCCCTATGACATCAGTTACCGGCTGCCTGCGCAGCTTTACGAGGCGGGGGTGACGTTTGCCATTGCCGGCGCTTCCAATCCCGCCAACGCTAACCGGCTATCGTACGAGGCCGGCGGAGCGGCGGCTTTCGGCTTGCCCATGGAGGAGGCGCTCAAGGCGGTTACGCACTATCCGGCAGCCATACTAGGCCTGGACGATCGCGTCGGTGCGCTGGAAGTCGGGATGGATGCCACATTGCTGATCACCGACGGCAATCCGCTGGAATATGCCACTCAGATTGAGCAGGTCTATGTGCGGGGACGGAAAAGCGACATGTCCGACATGCACCGGCAGCTCTACGAAAAGTACCGGAAACGAGTGGGGGAAGGATTGTAATATCTGCGTACTCTGATGAAAATCCAGATTACAAGGTTCTGTGTCAACTCAAAGTAACCGGATACCCTTGCCAGAAATAATTCATATGAAGAAGATTGCCATCATCATCCTGCTTGCGTTGGCCATGCCTCACACTGGCCATGCACAGCAAATCGTCATCCCGGAAAGGGTTAAAAGTGAGTGGAACCGTGCCGGAGCCGAATCAGTGACGCCCGATCGGTTTGATTCAACGTTTACCGTCGATTGCGGTCCGGGATTTGTGCGAGATCACAGAGAAGTCATCCAGCAAGCTATTGATGCCGCGGGCGAAGCTGCCGGCACAAACCGGGTCCATCTGAAAGGAGAATGTGCCGTGTACGGCAATCTTCGACTGGTGGGAGGCCGGCATGACAATGTGTATGTGACGGGCGACGGGCCCGGAGGCACACATTACCTCCTGAGCGACGGACCGTCAACCGTGATCAGGTTCATGAACATCAAAACCGATACGGTGGGATACCGGGTGGATGAGCTCCATTATAATTTTTCAGCCGGATTTGTCCTGTACGGTCCGCAGCGGGAGCGGAGCCTGGGAGTCATTGAAGGGTTTGATCCCGGTAGAAACGAAATCGCCATTTCACAAAGGGCGGCGGTTTCGGCAGGCGATCTGCTTGTGTTGCGTGCCGCAAGTGTCGCCGGACCCGACGGCTCCATATTCGACCACCTTGGGCAAATGAACAAGGTCCGTGAAGCCGGGGACAGCACCATCGTCCTGGAAAACGATTTTCGCCTGACTTGGGACCATCACCAGGCACAGGACAACGGCAACGATATCCAGGTCTTCAGGGTGCCAGCTCCCTTGCGCAATGCCGGCATATCCAATTTGGGAATCATCAACGACCTGGAGGGTTTCGAGGACAGGCCGTCGCTTTGTGATGCACGGGTGTATCCGGAAGTGCCTGATTGCCCGCAGCATGTAAGCCACATTACCCTGTTCATGGCGTACAACATCCACATCCACAATATATACAGCTACAAGCCCCTGAGCCGGCATGTGTACATGATGCGCACCCTGCACAGCACCATCGAAGGAAGTTTTTTCAATGATGCCTATTACACGGCAGGGTACGGAGGCGCGTACGGCTACGGAGTGGACATGAGGCACTACTGCACGCTGAACCTGATTGAAGACAACATCTTCCGTCACCAGCGCACTTCCATGAACCTGGGGACAGGATCGCATAAAAATGTCGTTGCATACAATTACTCAAGGGAGGCATTCGCCCTGACCGGAAATATCAATCGTCCCGATCTGCGCTTCAGGAACCTGTCCGACAGCGGCAATTTGTTTGAAGGAAACCGGGTTGACCGGATAAGGATAGATGCCTACCACGTAAGAGATGTATTGGACTCGTTCAGTTACCGGAATGTGATCCTTCGCAACCACTCCCGTTACAACTTCCTGCAAATTGATGATGGCAGGGGAATCTATGTAATCGGGAACGAGGCCCGGCTGCGTGATACCGATCCGCGTCTGCTGGCCATGGATGTGTATGGATTTGATGTGGACTCCAACTCCATATCCCATACGGCATTTGAGTCCCCCGGTTCACCGCAGGCGTATCTTGGCATGATCTCGCTTTTTCGCTCTGAAAAACCGGAATATTTTACCCGGGCCATTGCAGCTGTTACATCAGACACCACAATTGATGCAAACGGGCTGAATACTTCGGATGCATCAGATAACGGGGAGAATTTCGCCACCCGTGAGAATCAGTTAGATCAAGATAATCGAGATGACGAAATCCTGGAGTACTCGTGGCCGTCGTTTGGCCCCCCTGTGAGCCTGGATACGGATGCCGTCCCGGGATCGCTGGCCAGTAGCAACCCTGCCCGTGACAGATACTGTCCGGCCTACCAAGATTTCAAGAACCCGCGGTATCGTTGCGGTGATCGGAGGGTCAATGCATTTGCTTTCATAGAAAATGACACCCTGCATATGCCGAGGACCTTTGAGAATGCCGTGGTTTACATCGCGGATGGTGTGGAAGTAACTTTTGCCGGTCCGGTCACCTTCAAAAACAGCCGGGTGATATTGGGCAGGGAAGCGGACATCAACTACGCTGAGGGAAGTGAGGTCAGAATAACCAATACCACCTTCCGCGGAAGCATATCTCCTCCCGATTTCCCGTGATTCTCAAGTCTTGCGTGTTGGGTGGGCTACTTTTTCCAGCACATCCAGCATTTCGGCAGCCAGCTTTTTGCGATCGAATGCCAGGGCCAGTTTTTTTCCGCCCTCTCCTAGCCGCTTCTGCAGCTCTTTGTCCCCGGCCAGTTGCTTCACCTTGTCGATGAAATCTTCGGTGTTTTCCGGCTCGAAATAGAGGCCGGACCCGTACTCTTCCACAATAGATCGTGCCTGTCCGTCCACACCGAGCAGCATGGGCTTGCCCATGGCCCCGGCTTCAAAAATTTTTGAAGGAATTACGGTTTTGAATGTGTCGTTTTTTTTGAGTGGCGCCAGGGAAGCATCAATGAGATCCAGATAATGCGGGATCTTGTTTTTCGGTACCGGATCCAGAAAAGTGACATTATCCAGCCTCAGATCGCCGGCAAGTTGCATGGTGCTCTTCTTCATGGCACCGTCACCGATGAAGATGAAATGGTAGCTGCTGTCTTGCAATTGAGCAATGGAACGGATTACGAAATCAAGGGCGTGTGCCATACCATGTGTCCCAATGTAGCCAATCACAAATTTTCCACCCAGCCCCATTGACTCTCTGAGGTTGCCAGAATCTGTCCCGGGGTCAAACAGTTCCAGGTTCGCTCCATTTGGAATCACCGATATTTTCTCTGCCGGGATACCTCGCCTGATCAGATTGTCCCCAAATGCATACGTATTGGGTATGATATGATGGGCTCTTCTATAGAGGAAAAGCTCGATTTTTTCTAAAAAACGGTAGAGGAAGCCGTCGTGAATGGCACCAACACTTTTTATCGATTCCGGCCAAAGGTCACGCAGCTCAAAAATCCATGGCTTCCGTTTGATCATCGACAGTGCGAATGCTGTCCAGGTGGTGAAAAATTGGGGTGAGGTGGCAATTATGACATCCGGTTTGTGAGCCAGACCGGTCAAAAATGCACTCATGGCGAAACTCATATAGTCCAAGGTTCGGCGCACAAAACCCTCATTGGCCGTTATGTATGACCAAACCCTGATGACGTCGATTCCCTCAACACGTTCTTTCCTGATACACTGATTCTTGTAGCCTTTATATACTTTTCCTTGCGGGAAATTCGGGAAACAGGTAATAACGGTCACATGGGCACCCATCTGCACCCATTCCCGGCAATGCTCAAATGTCCGGGTTGCCGGTGCATTCACTTCCGGTGGAAAATTATCTGTTATAAACAAGATCCTCAAAATCCCTTTCTCCGGTATGGATTTGTAATCAGGCATCGAATTCACTGTCCTGACTCAGGTGATCGCTCTTTGCATCTGCCGAGTGGATTATTTCTTTAATAACGGGTTCCTGGGAATTCCAATTGAACAGTCCCGATATCGACTCGGAGTTCCCCCGGAACTCTTCGTAATGGCTGTTCATCTTCCGTATGCCATGAATAATCTCGGCACTGTCTTCTCCGAAGCCAGACAGCTTGACTCCGCAATGGTATTTATCGATGATACGCGCCAGTGGCGGATTGCCACCAACCAGCACAGGGATGCCAAGTTTCAGACTGTGATACAGGCGGTTGGGCGCGCACAAGTAATTGTTCATATTCTTGTTCGTGTAAAAAACAAAAGAATATCGGGCTTTTGACAGGTAGTAGTTTAGAAAAGCACTCGGTTTTTTTCCAAGTACAAGGATGTAACAGTCAAAGTCCTGAATCTCTTTCCTTGCCTTTCTGTACTCATCGTTTTTGTCGCCGGGCACAACAAGGCATTGTTTTTCATCAACGCAGGCTTTTGCAAGAGCCATGAAGTTCCTCATTGGATGAGTTGCGCTTTGGCAATAGGCAAAGGGACGTCCATCCACAAACTGCTCGAACTCGGTGTCACGGTACGAAAGATCCGGTTCTTGCTCATCACGCATCGGGAAATTCTCAAGTACCCTGAAGTCTGTGATGAGATCGCTGCGCATCATGTATTTTCCTCTTTCCTCATTGGCCGTAATGACGACATCGGCCAGATCAGCGGACCGTCGAAAATACTTTTTCAGAAAAGGCCTGTTAAAGAAAGCGGGTGGCGGGAGTTCGTGCAAGTCCCAGATCACAGGAGCTTTCGTTCTTCTTTTCAGAAAAGGAATCAGAAAAACCATGATGGGGTCATGCAGCCAGATTCTGTCAAAGTCCCGGAAGGGAAACCGGAAAATAAGACGAAGAAAAAGTTCTGCGATTTTCAGCAGCTTGACCGGAACCCATTCCCGGTTCGGAACAAGGAACCGTGGATTGACAACAGCAGCATGTCCGACCGAATTTTTCGAGCGTATTTCCTCTGATGCAAAAATAGTAATGTCCGTTACCGAAAGGTTGCCAAGACTTGTCACCTCTTTCCTGATTCGTTCGTCGAAATCAAGCGAGGAAGTGAATATGATCATCAGGATCTTCATGGGAATGTCAAATTTGGCAGCAGGCTTGAGCTGTCACGCTCAGTTATGGATGATATTTTCATACATACGTCCGATGTCTTGGATGATTTTCTCCGAGTCAAACTTCGTTTTGATGCTCGAGCGGATGGTTTCCTGCTGCAAGCCGGCTCTCCCGGTTAAAATCTGGCGGATGGCATCAGCAATCTGGCCGGGAGAATCTACATCCACAAGCTGGCCGTTATCTCCTGTGACTATGTCTTCCGGGCCTCCGCTTTTTGTTGCAATGACCGGTTTGCCGCATGCGATAGCCTCGGCAGCCGACAGGCCAAAGCCCTCCCTCCGGCTTGGCAGGACAAACAGGTCACAGGCCTTATAATAATCCGGAATGGTATCGTGGCTTGCAGGCGGATGCAAGATAACGTGGTCAGAACGGTTGATTCGTGAAATGATGCTCCGAGAATAGGGGCTGTCCGGCACATTGCCGATGACATGCAGCAACAGGTTTTCGTTCTGAAGCTTTTCCATGGCGTCCAGGAGTACATCAATCCCTTTTTCTTGGCTGATATTTGCAACACACAGAAGGTGTTTTTTCCCGGGATCCCATCCCATATGTCGGATGGCTGAATCGCGTGATTCCGCGGGAATAAATTTTTTAAAGTCGACAGGATTGTAGGTTACGTCCAGGCGTTCTTTCAGTTCCGGATAGGCCTCCTGTATGTCACGCTTGAGTTTGGTGCCGACCGTCATGATTTTGTCCGCGGCGAACAGGGATCCTTCAAGCAGTTTTTTGAGGTTTGGCTTATTGCGGGTATTGTACCAGTCGCTGCCGTGTATCGAAAGCACCACGGGTATGCCAAGAGCGTTCCTGATTTCCGGTATTGCAAGTCCGTCAGGGTACAGCCAATGCACATGCACAAGGTCGACTTTTTGATGTTTCAAATATGCCGTCACGGCACGCGAGATCGTCCGTGTGACCAGATGTGGAAACCGGCCGCCGGGGAAGGAGAGGTAACGCAAGCGAACGGCTTCTCCTTCTGTGACAAAGGGGCTGTGGGTATATGTCCACTTTTTCGTAAAAGGTAGTGCACGTACTGTAGGGACCACCATCTCCGTCTCAAAGAGCTTACTCAATCCGAGGAAATAGGACCGTATAAACGTTCCGCTGGCAGGATAGCTGCGGTTGGGGTAAAGATGGGATATGATGACGATATTCATGTAAGGATACGAACTGGCATGCCGGCTTGATCAGCAGGATCAAAAGTTAGTGAATAAAAGCGAAAACAGTGAATGAATCTGCATCTGGTTTGCAATCGGGAGTTTTTCATTGGCATTTCAGGCAGGCCACTATCCAAACTGGAGATTTCAAAAAAAACCTGAAATATCACCCGATATCGCGCGGACCAAAATAAAAAGTCTCGTGTTTCAATGTTAAAAGACGTAATTTCGTCTCTGTTCGAAATGTAAATATTTCGGTTTACATATCAACATAGTCATCATTCCCAGCATTTTCCCACATGATTTCGCTTATCGGAGGCGCCGGATTTATTGGAACGCGGTTGGCACATCGATTACGGCGCTCGAAAAAGGCGTTTGGCATCCTTGATATTGCAACCAGTCCGGATTTTCCACAGGAAACCACCCGGGTGGATATCCGTTCCCTGGATGCACTCAGAAAAGCTGTTCCGGAAGAGTCCCTCTTGATCAATCTGGCAGCTGTCCACAGGGACGATGTCCGTCCCAGATCCCTATACGATGAGGTCAATGTGGAAGGGAGCCGGAATATCTGCCAGGTAGCAAGAGAAAAAAAGTGTGATACCATCATCTTTACCAGTTCGGTTGCGGTGTATGGATTTACGCCCCCAGGCACCAAAGAAAATGGCGAAATCAATTACTTCAATGACTATGGCCGCACAAAATGGCTGGCCGAAAAGGTCTATCACGAATGGCAGAAAGAGGATCCGGAAAACCGGACACTGGTCATTGTCCGCCCGACTGTAGTTTTCGGGGAGCAGAACCGGGGTAATGTTTACAATCTGCTCCATCAGATTGCATCAGGCAAATTTTTCATGGTCGGCAGCGGCAGGAACATCAAATCCATGGCCTATGTCGAAAATGTAGCCGCTTTTCTTGAGTACGCGACAGGACATTTCAAACCCGGCATCCACACCTATAACTACATCGACAAACCGGATTACGATATGAACACCCTTGTATCCAGCGTCCGGGAAATCCTTGGTATGAAAAAAGGGGAAGGCATTCACTTGCCTTATACCATGGGCTGGATCGCCGGTTTGTTTTATGACATACTCTCCCGCATTACAGGGAAATCGTATACCATCAGCTCCATTCGGATCAAGAAGTTTTGCGCCACCACCCAATTTGAATCATCCACTGCCGAAACGGGGTTTACTCCGGAAGTATCCATGGAGGAGGGATTGGAAAGGACCGTGCGTTACGAATTCATTGAGGATAACAGTGACAAGCCCATTTTTCATACCGAATGACGTATGGCGTTGCAACAAACACCTAACAGAGATACCGACCATATCGCATTTATAACAAAAAGTTCATTTATTTACGCGACCGTATTTCTATTATGAAGTCTGAAGGGGTCTCACATTGCAGAGAAAGATGGATTGGTGCTATCGGCCGGGTTTTAAGGGCCACTCCTAATTTTCGGGGCAAATCCCGCTTGTCAGAATTGTTGCTGAAGAAAAGTGTGAAAAAATTCGACCTGGAATATGTCGTTCCTATCCGTCGTGGCAATCTTTTCATCGTCTGCAAACTAAGCGACTGGATCCCCTGGAATATATTTATTCATGGATGCTATATCACTGAATCCGGATATGAGACGTTCATGCTCGAGAAAGTATCCGGTGCGGATGTCACCATGGATGTCGGAGCCAATATCGGCTATTATTCCGTCCAGTTTTCCCGGCTGACGGACGGGAAGGTTTACTCTTTTGAGCCCATGAGCTATCAGTATTCGGTGCTGAAGAAGAATCTGGAGCTGAACGGCATTGAAAACGTAATCCCGGTGAAACGGATCGTTTCAAATACCAGCGGGAAGAAACGTATTTACTACTCGGGCCCGGACAATACGGGTGCCTCTTCTCTCGTCAAGAAATCGGGGGAGTACGAGGATGTTCAGGCAATTACCATCGATGATTATTGTGATGAGCAGAAAATCGCACAGGTTGATCTAATGAAAATCGATGTCGAAGGACATGAAATGGACGTATTGATGGGTATGTCCGGTTGTCTTCGGCAACAGCGTGTGCGCCATCTGTTTGTTGAGATCAGTGGTGAAAATCTGGAAAAGGCTGGGAGTTCAGTGCAGGAATTGTGCACTTTTATGCAAGCATTTGGCTACCATCCATATTCCATTAAAACCGGTAAAATGGAGGAATATCGGATTGGGGACGACGAATCGCTGGTATATTTCACAGTGCCGGAAGGCGACAGCTGACAGAGCGGGCGGGTGTTATTACAATTGAATAGTGAAGAATCTCAACCGGTTTCGGTTGTTCCCGTATCACACAATGACAGATACCAGTAAATATGATACAGCAGCACGAGTACTCCGGTAGCTGAATAGAGGATGAGTGACACTATGAACATGTCGTGCCATATCCCTGTGAAAATGGCAAGAACACGGAGCATAAGCGAAAAAAGGAAAAGGATGAAAGCCTGTTTCTGGCGCTCATAAAGTAGCGGTATGTAACTCAGAGGTTGAGTGATGAAGGTCAGATATACATAAGGGATGAGTATGCGGACGTAGTCACCAGTCACCGCCCAGTCGGTACCGAGTATGAAACCGAATACGGTTGGTCCGGCAAGGAAGAGTAATCCGAAGGGTATTATCCCGATGGCTGCAAAATGCAGCAACACTTTAATCACATACGCTCGGACATTGGCCCCTTCATGCTTTTTGTCAGCAAGCCTTTTCCCGAAGACCTGTCCGACTGCGGCAGAAACAATCTGCACAGGAGCATAGCTGGCACGAATTGCCATCGCGTAAAATCCGACAATCGCATCCGAGAAGAAAGTGATGAACAGGATGACAGGCAGATTGCTTGAAATGCTGGTTATCAGAGCATGTGGAGCGTTGTATTTTGGATAGCTTTTGAATTCGGCGGCCGTTTTTTTCAATTCAGCCGGCTTTACCTGTTCCAGAAACCGGGGTGCTCTTCGCAGTAGAGAAGTGATCAGCCAGCCGGCCGAAACAATAACACCAGCAGCTTTTCCGACGATCAGCCCCCCGACTCCCCAGCCGGAAATCCCTCCGAGGGTCTGTAGGACTGCCGTTGTACCGGTTTGGGAGACCTTTCCGGCGGCTATGGACCGATACTGCTTATTCCGGTTGAGGGCAAAGCTGAAAGCCATGAACAACCCCTGGGCCGTCACAGTAACCGGAAGCAGCCATAGCCAGGGTTCCAGCAGGGGTGCGTTGACTGCCCGGGCTATCTGGCCTCCAAAAAAAAGGACGAGCAAGACCAATATGAGTCCTGTGAGTACAGAAAGTGTCCCGGAGAGGTACAGCAGGTTTCTTCCGCTTCGATCCGATTCGGGCATTATGATGCCGAACTCATATCTGCCGCCTGCAATAACGGAGAAAATCGTGAACAGAGAGACGAAAGCTGCAAGTATTCCGATTTCGCCGGGAGTGTACAGTCGGGTCAGCACCGGGATGAGCATCACCGGTATAATCTGCGCAATGCCGGTGCCGGTCATCATGACGGCCGAGTTCCTTATAAATTCGGAACTCCGAAAACGTTTCAGAGTAGAAGTCAGCCAGGGAAACATGAGAGTGCTGAATTATTTCGGTAATGGCCCGATTCCGACAGTACCGCTACCGGAAGCAGGATAGTCCTGGTCGGGTTTCTTTCCGTAATAGTTTAGATAATAGCTGTGAGCAACGATAAGTCCTATGATCGCCCACAGGTTTGTGCTCACAAGAGCACCACCATAAAATTGGAAGAAAACAATATAGGCGGTAAGTGAAGAAATAAGGGATGTGGCAATAATTTTATCCAGATCGGTTCTGGATTCCCGGATGTTCACGGAGGCCATCCGGAATATTCTGAAGGCAAGAAAGAGGAATAGTCCGAAGCCGGCAATGCCGAGTTCCGCCAGGATTTCATAAATGATGTTATGGGGCTCAACAACACCAATCGATTCCTGCGTCGTGAAATAGTCGGTGAAACGCTCGGGAAAACCTCGAAATCCCACACCCATATACCAGGAGTCGAAAAACATGCGGATGGCGGCAATACCCAGAAGGACTCTGATGCGCGAAGAGTCATCTTCGGAGCCAGCAAAAATGTCGAGCAGCCGGTTAATGATATTGAATGTCATGCTGCGCAGTTCCGGGATGGATAAGATTGTGACCACAACGGCAGCCGACAGCAGGAACATCAGTTTGTATTGCCGGTAATAGACAACGAGCATGAGCAGCATGACCGCTGTGGCAATCCATGCGCTGCGGGAATATGTGGATGCAAGCCCGGCAGCCAGAAGCAGGCCCGTGATCAACGAATAGAACCGCCATTGCAGCCTGATCTGTGACAGAAATGCCGAAGTAATGAATGCTATCGGCAGGAAAAATAGACTGGCGAATACATTCGGGTCCTCTATGGTTATGGCGCCCCTTCCGAAAATTCTGGTGCCACCTGCGCGGATATTAAGCACTTCTATGACCGGATTGAGCAAGGCATTACGGAAGGAGAGGACTCCCAGGACAACAGTGATCAGGGTCAGCAGAGAAAATGTGGCTAAAAAATGACTTTTTTCCCGTATGACGTTGATGATCAGATAGGCAAACAGGATTAAAAACAGGATACGTGAAAAATTGATTAGTGCGCTTTCGCGATTCGGGCTGTATATGATGGAAAAACTGATGAGTGTCAGTATCAGTAAAAGCTCCAGCTCAAAACCCATGGTTCGGATTTTCTTCTTTTCGAGAACCAGGTAATGAAACAGGTATATGACCAGGCCAAGGAGCAGCAGTATCTGAAAAAGCGTCAGGGGCACAACGCCATCCGGAATGATTTTTATGATGTTCCCGAGGTAGATTGCCCCCAGCATGGGAACGAGGATCAAAGTGGGCTTGATTACCGATTGAAACAGATACCAGGCAACCAGGGGCAGCACCAGCAGCAGGGGAATGGCGTAAATGAATCCCAGGAACCTGACCACAAAAAATGAAGCGAGATACAAAAGTATTCCCACAGCTATCAGCCAGGCTTCAGCCGGAATTTTCTCCAGCTGTTTGGTCAGGACAGGAAACACCGAATCGGGAGTTTAGGAGTCGTTATCAGATGTGGAAGTCTCATTGCTGTCAGAGGTTCTTTTCCGGAACCGGAAGTGTCCGGCAAGTTCCTGCATCTTTCGATAGTTCTCTGTGTCGTTTTTACGCCCATTTTCCAGCATCTCACGGAAAAAGACAATTGTCAGGGCCAGAAATATGCTGAAAAACATGCCGCCGAGAACGATCAAGGCACGTTTCGGACTGTCCTTGTAGGTTGGCACTACAGGTGGGTCAATGATCTGAATGCCCCGCTGATTGGCATTCACGATCATGCGCTGGCTTTCCAGCTGTGGGAAAATGGTTTCCAGGATTTTTGCCTGAATCTGCACCTCGCGGAACAGCCGAAAATATCGGATCCCCAACTCCGGCATGTCCAGCAGTGGATGAAAGGCATTGGCCCGGATAGCATCGCCATCGCTTTGCCGGAGCAGACTCTGGTACTGCCGGTCATACTCCTCCTTCATCCTTCTCAAGTTGACCAACTCAACGTTGTCGGGACCAACGGAATGGCTCAGCACAGCCATGCGCATCTCGGTCTCAATACTTGAAGCCTTGAGTTGGCCCAGTTTCTGAACGAGCTGTTTTGCCTGCTCTTCCACTTCGAGGATTCCATAGGTTTCCTGAAAACGCTGCAGAGAATCCTCTGCCGCCTTCAGGTCCGAAAGGTTCCGCTGATAGCGTTCTTCAAGCAAATGCAGATGCTCCACCGCATTTTCAAGGTTTATCTCCTGAACTTTCCGGTTCAGGCGCTCCAGTATGTACTGGACAACATCACGGGAAAGCTCCGGCTCCTTGCTGGTAAAAGAGAGATTTATGGAAAAGATAGGATTGAATCCGAAACCACCCTCCCGGTTTTCTGCAATCTGGATGTCACTGTCAAGTTTAAGCAGCAACTCTTCCATAAGGTCGGTCTCGTAAATCTCGAAGAAATTAAATTCGTTGATCACATCCTCACGCAGCTCCCGGCTTCTCAGGATGTTGATGAAAACTTCGGTGTTCACACGCGGAAAGTCCATGGGAAGTGATAGCGTACCGCCAAGCATGCCGGCCATGCCGGACGGCAGTCCGCGCTGCTGAGTGACCGGAATGAATGTGCTGCTGGATTTGTACGTGTGCGGCCATACCAGGCTGATGATCAGCGCGATCAGCGTGATGGAAAACACCAGCTTGATGATGAAGAACTTGTGCTTTGCCAGGGCTATGAGAACATCCAGGATGTTGATCTCTTTCTGATTTTCTGTGCTCATTATTTCAGTTGGAATTGCGGGGGATCCGGGTTGAGGCTTAACGGGTAACGGCAATGTAAGCCGTGATAATACTTGTGATGGTGGTAAGGCCGGTCATGATCAGCTGGATGTTGCTGTTGCGCTGGGAGCGTTTCTGCAAGTCATAGGCTCTCGCCGCCTGAAGTTCATCGAAGGGGACCCGGTCGACAAAAACAAGATCGCCGGGTTCCAAGGTAACATCATCCGGATGATACCATGCTTCATTTTTTGCCTTGATGACAAAAATGCGATCCTGGTCAGCGGCAAGCGCAAAACCACCGGCCTGACTGATATACCCGTCAGAGTTTCTGCCCGGATCAAAATTGTAATAACCCGGATCATTGACCTGCCCGAAGACAAATACTGTGCCTTCGCTCTTTGGGATATGGAGACGGTCACCATTAAACAGTTTTACCTCTTTGAGCTGGTCATCGTCAGTTAAGTCAATATTTACACGATTTTGAATCAATTGTGCCTCAAGATCGAGATATGCAAACCCCTCTGCAAACTGGTCGGATGTCCTCCTTAATCTGGACGGGCTGAATGAAGGGCGTGTTCCGTATTCGGTCTGTCCGGGTTGCGTGCGCAGCATATAGGCGGCATGAGGCATGGCCTGGTTGGTCAGACCACCGGTAAGCTGCATAAGTTCATATAGGGTGGTTGCGCCATCTTCTATGGGAAAGCGTCCGGTGAAATTGGCCTCGCCATATACCTGGACAGTATGAGTTGCCCGTTTTTCCCGGTCATAGGGAATGATTAGCCGGTCATTCGGCTGGATGTCATAGCTGGCAATGGCTGTGGAGTCGTCCAGTATGAATTCCTGAAGGCCCTGGTCGGTCCGGCGCACCACCCGCAGGTGATGATCGGTTGCATCGTAGGTTTTGCCGCCGGCCATGCGTGTCAATCGATCCACACTGTCATCTTCCCGAAATTCCAGTTCGAGGTCCCGGTGAACGGCCCCACTGATGGAAACGCGCGGATTGTAAGCATAAAACCGGTTGATATGGATGATGTCACCCTCTTTAACGACGGGGTTGGCTTCCTCATCACCGGTCCTGAGGTAGCGGATCAGGTCTGCCGTCTCCACCGTACCGTCTATGCGGGTGATACTGATGTTGCGAAGAGCAAACTGGTTGCTGCCAACAAACTCATCCGGATATTTGTTGGCCAGCATCCTCATGGGCGAAAGGGGGTCATCGGCTGCAAGGACCTGCTCTTCCTGACCCTCTGCCATGGTTGGCTGGAAGAAGGAATGGTATATGGCCTGGTCAACCCGTGTCTGTGCCAGTACGAGATGCGGACCGGTATGGGGTACGTTGCCTACTACATGGATTTTCACCGCCCGGGGCTGCTCCAGGAACAATTCGACCCTTGTATCGGGCAGCTCCCTCTTGACCCGTTCCGCGATCAGTTCGGCCGCTTCATGAAAGAGCAGGCCGCGCACCGTTACCATGCCGGCTTGGGGCAGAAGAATTACTCCGTGGCTGTTAACGCGCAGGCCGCGATAGGTGCCGGACACGTTTCCTTCCAGGGAAAGCCCCAGAAGATCACCGGAATCCAGCCGGTAGGTTTCAATGTCAAGGTGCGATTCGTAAAGCCTGGTCATGGCCATCTGAATACCTATCTCATCGAGATAGAAAAACCGGTCAAAGTTTCGGCTGAACTGAATGGTCATTGGCCGTTCATCGTCCTGCGCCATGGCAGGCGCCGGCAGGATTCCCGTCAGAGCGATGGCTGCGAGTGACAGAATGGTAATGTGGACTCGGAAAGACATATTGGGGAGTTTGGTTATATGAACGATTCTGGAAATAGCATCCTGAACAGGTGCCGCCGCTCTGATTGCTACGACAAGGCTCGTCCTCTTTTCTGGCGCGAGAGCATGATTCCGGCAATGGTTAACAAGCTTCCAATATACTGCAAAACGTGCAGTTTTTCACCCAGAAAAATGAGTCCGAAGAGCACGCCGAGCACCGGCACCAGGTTCTGGTAGGTTGATGTGCGGATGGCACCCACGTTTTTGATCCCGAAGTTCCAGATCAGGTAGGCCAGGCCTATCGCAAACAGCCCGCTGTATGCGGCGCCGCCCCAGGAGACCAGGGAGACGGCCTGGTAGTCGAGCCGGATAAGTGACGGTATCGCCACCAGGATCAGCAGCGTCCCGCCGGTCGTCATCACCATGGTGGCGAGCGTGAGCGGCGAGTAGGTCTCCAGCAGGGAGCGCGAAAGCAGCGTGTATACCGCAAACACCATGGCCGCCGAGACGATGATCGCATCACCCAGGACCGATTCGGCACGGAGGTTGAAGCCCTGTTCGCCAAATCCCATGATCAGCACCACACCCGAAAAAGCGGCAAACACTCCGATCGCCTGCGTCCGGTACATCTTCTCGGCGGTAAACAGGTGGGAAAAAACGGCAATCCACACCGGTATGGTGCCCAGCATCACCGCCGCGTTGGATGCAAAAGTCCGGTCAATGCCAACGATAAACAGCATCTGGTAGACCAGGTTGCCAAGCAGTCCGAGGAGCGCAACTTTGCCGAAATCCTTTCGCGCTATCCGGATCCGCATCCCCCGGAACCAGACCACAGCCCACATGAGCCCGATCCCGAGTGCAAAGCGGAAGGCATTGAACGAAAGCGGATCGATCTCGTCGAGGCTGTATTTAACCACTGAAAAGTTCAGGGCCCACACCACGACGATGAAAAGGAGCATCAACTCGGCAAGGGATCGTCCGGACGGTTTTGGGTTCATGAATTGCGAGGTGTCACTTAGAGGTGGCCGGCTGAGCGTATGATATCGAAATTTTGTATTTTAAATGCTTCTAAAAACTTCGGCCGGCACCAGGCAGAATCCGGTTGAATGGTCACGGATGATCGTCGGGCGACCGGCAGAAATCCGCTTTCAACACCCTGCATCCGGCCGCAAACCCGCCAAAAACAACATTATTGTGATACAACGCATCCAAACCGTATTTCTTCTTCTTGTGCTGCCCGTAAATATCGGGTTCTATTTCACCCCCATGTTTTCCCACGCCATGCTGGACCCGAGCGGATGGCTGAGCAACGGCCTGATCGCCGCGCTGCTTTTTTCCATGGCTCTCAGCGTGTATGCGGTGTTCCTGTTCGGCGACCGCCTGAACCAGATGCGCTGGGTCAAGCGTGCCATGTTTTTTCAGCTGATCGCCATCGGCATGAACATCGGCATTTTCTTCACGGTCGGACGCTTGGGGATGAACCTGCTCACCGAGATGTTCTCGGTCGGACTGCTGGTGCTTGCCCTCGTTTTCCAGTACCTGGCACTGCATTACATCGATAAGGACGAGAAACTGGTGAAGTCGATGGACCGGATCCGCTGACCGCGTTTTTCCACAAACAGGCAGCGGAAGTATATCGACAGGCATGTGAGGTGCAAATGCATGTCGTCCGTGTATCACAACCCGATCCGCATCTTATAAAGGCACCCGGCCTATGCAGAATGAACCCCAATCCATGGTGACCACCCGCGTCGTGCTGCTGCTCGCCCTGGGGATGGCCTCGTTCGCCTTCGCCCCCATTTTTGTGCGTATGGCAGGAGAGAGCGATCCGCTGGCCCTGGCCGCCATCCGTACCGTCACCGCCGCCCTGGTGCTTGTTCCTTTCTGGTTGCTGCGCACCAGCCGGGCCGTAACCTTTTTCAACCGCCGCGATAATCTCGCAGCCACCATGGCCGGGGCCATCCTGGGGTTCCACTTCATCTTCTGGATCCTGGCCATCCAGAACACCACCGTTGCCTCGGCCTCCATCCTGGTGACCATCCACCCCGTGATCCTCATCCTGATCGAGGCCGGATTCTTCCGAAGGGTCTTCCCGCCGCTGGTCTGGCTGGGTGTCTTCGTCGCTTTCTCCGGATCGGTGCTCCTGGGCTATTCCGACGCCCGGGCCGAAACCCTTTTTGAACATGCTCTTCTGGGGGATATGTACGCGCTGATCGCCGCGGTGCTGTTCGCCCTGTACTTCCTGATCAGCCAGCATCTGCGTCAGAAATCGGACTGGATCAACTACGTTGTGCGTGTCTACGGGGCCACAGGAATCACCTGTCTGGCCGTGGCACTGCTGTCCGGGAGCGATTTTCGGGTGGAACCGGTCGTATGGATCGCCGGTATCGCACTGGCACTGGGTCCGCAGGTGCTTGGACACGGATCCATGAATTATGCCGTGAAATTCGTTGCCCCGACACTTCTGGCCACGCTCATCCTCACCGAGCCGGTATTCGCCACCATGCTCGCCTGGTTGCTGTTTGGCGAAATCCCCCCCTGGCTCACCTTCCCCGCCATGGCTATAATTATTGCCGGTGTGGTGCTCACCTGGTCGGGACGGGCAAGAAGAAAAAAGAACTTGGCCCCATCAGACAAATAATGATACGGTTACGGTTTGTAAGGGCTTTTCCCGACGTTAAGAAGCACTCTTTTCATTAAGAAACTCTAACGTATTAAGTGCAACAAAAACAGAATTTGTTGCGTATATTCTGGGTATAAAAAAACAAACGGAATCAGTCGTTTTTTTGTTATTCAAATATCATCAGAGCAGTACCACGAAAAAAAGAGAAAGAGAATAAAAAAAAGAGACTGAAGCTGATTTACATGGTTAAGAAGGGACATCAACAGTCAGCTTGATGCGGATGTCCCGAATCTATGAGATTGACAACAATACATATAACCGGAGTATTCGTATATCTTCTCCTGCCGATCCTGATTTTAAGCGGTTTGAGTGGATGCAAGAAGCAGGAAGATCGCCCTGTCGCGAGTTACCCCGACCCTGTGGAATTTGACTTTGACCAGATCAAAGAGCGCGGGACCATTCGCATGATTACCCGCTATAATTCAAGCTCCTATTTTCTGCACCGCGGCATGGACCGCGGGTTTGAATTTGAAATGGTCTCCCGGTTCGCCGGGGAACATGGACTCAAAGTCGAGGTGATATTGCTGGGAACCGACGACGATCCGATTACCTTGCTGAATCGCGGTGAGGGTGATCTCATTGCCAGCAATTATGCCATTACTCCGGACCGCATCCCCCATATCAATTTTTCGAATCCGTACAATTTCGTCAATCAGGTCCTGGTGCAGTCTGCTGAGCAGCAAGCGATTACAGATTCGTCCGGGCTGGAAGGGATAACCATCAGCGTGCGGCAGAACAGTTCCTATTTCACCACGCTACAAAATATGCGCGATCAGGGTCATGATATAACCATTGATGTTGTAGGCGAGGACTGGAATACCGAGGCATTGATCCACGAAGTGGCTGAGGGACGGATCCAGGCTACCGTGGCCGATGACAACCTCTACCGTATCGCTTCCAACTACATCGGAGGCGTTCAATCCGGACTCGTTCTTGCGGAACAGGATACCGTGGCATGGGGGGTGCGCCGCAATGCCCCTCAGCTCAAAGAGAAGATGGATGAATTCATGGCGGAGCATTTCCGTATCCGTGAATCGGATGGACGGGTCCTGCGATCCGCATTCCTGAATGTGCTGCGACGCCGCTATTTCGAGGAGGAACGCCAGGCCGTCCGGTTCCGCGACCGGTCTTTCGACATGATCTACAGCGGATACATCTCACCTTACGACAACCTGGTGCGGGATATCGCGCAGGAAGCCGGCATCGACTGGAAGCTCGTGCTTGCGGTAATGGCGCAGGAGTCGCAGTTCAACCCGAATGCCCGAAGCTGGGCCGGCGCTGTCGGGCTCATGCAGATCATACCGCGTTTCTCACGTGTTGAAGACGAAGCACTCCTTTACGATCCTGAAATCAATATCCGTGAGGGTGTCCGCTACCTCCAGAAGCACTTGAACCGATACGAACATCTGGACTCGCTCAACCGCTACTCCATGGCCCTGGCCAATTACAACGTCGGCATGGGACATATCGCCGACGCCCGTCACCTGGCAGTCCAGTTGGGCAATGACCCGGACGAGTGGGAAAACGTAGCCGACGCACTGTTGCGGCTGATGCACCGCAAATACTATCAGCATGCGCGCTACGGCTTCAAAAGGGGTGTTGAGACGGTCAACTATGTTGAGGATATCATGAACCGCTACAGCCGCTACCACGCCATTGCCGAGCTGGCTACGCATTTTCGCGAACGCAGTATGGACGATGCGGTCACCAGCCGCTGACAGCAAATGGACGACCCTGCATCGCAAGTCAGGCCATTCATCCCGGCATCTGCCGGTCGTGCCATGCGCCGGGATTGCCGCCCGTCTGAATGTCAACCCGGTAAAACGAAGACATTTACACCACCTTGCACACAATCAGGGTGAGATCGTCGGTAAACCGGTTGTCACAAAAAGCCGTGACCTCACTGATGATCCCGTTCATGATCTCTTCGGGATGCTGGTCCAGCCGCTTTTGCACGCAGGCGATCAACCGGTGCTCGTCAAACTCCTCTTCCCCGTTCATGGCCTCGGTGACACCGTCGGTGTACATCACGATTACATCACCTTTCTGCAGCGGCACCACCTGCTCCTTGTAAGGCATCATGGTGGGCAAGGCGCCAAGCAGCACACCACCCTCCGAGAGGAGTTCCGGCTCGCTTCCCTTGCGCATCAATATGGGTGGATTATGCCCGGCGTTCACATAGCGGAGTGTCCGGGTTTCGTGATAAAACCGCCCCCAGAAAAAGCTGATGAATTTGTCGCTGGGCGTGTTCTGATAGATCAGCGAATTGATCTGTCCGGTCGCATCCACAAGATTTATGGCAAACGGCTGCAAAATGTGCAATACCGACTGCAGGTTGGCCATGAGCAGTGAGGCGGGCACTCCCTTGCCGGTCACATCGGCAATGGCCATGGTGAGATTCCTGCCGTCGTCACGGATCAGGTCGTAATAGTCGCCGCCGACCTGATACGAAGGCACATTGGTGGCGGCCACCTGCAGGTTCGGTATCTCGGGCGGGTTATCGGGCAACAGCCGCTGCTGGATCGCCCGGGCGATAGAGAGTTCTTCCTCCATCCGCTCCTTCTCGATCTGATCTTCCAGCAGGTAGGTCTTCTGAATGGACATAAGCGCCAGGTTGCCCAGTGAAATCAGGAAATTAAGATCGGTCTGCTCAAATTCAATGCCGTTGGCACGTTTGCCAAGTCCGATGACTGCCGGTTCCTGTCCCTCGTTGTTGATCTTGAGGATCAGGTGGATCTGTGCCTGTTCCAGGAACGGATGCTTTTGGCGGAGTTCGTCATCCACCATAACAATGCTGCGCTCCAGTGAAAAGAGGATATCCATCTGGTCGCGGCTCAGCTCCATGCCCAGGCCGTTCTGGCTTTCGATGCGGGGTTCGCCGCGGCGCAGGGTGATGAGGAAAAAGCGCCGGACGAACAGCTGTCCGAGCAGCGTGAATTTGAAAATGCGCTTGATCTCGTCGCGGTCGATGGAGGCGTTGAACGACTTGCTGAGGTCAAACAGGGTGAAGAGTTCCTGGATTTTATAGTCCAGCTTGCGGTTGGTGGTTCGCAGCTCGGTCACCAGCTCGGAATTTGCGACGGCGATAGCGGACATGAACACCAGGCTTTCGAGCACTTCCACATCCTCCCGGGTAACGGGAGTGCGGTCCATTTTCGGTCCCAGGGCCAGGAATCCCAGGTGCCGTTCGCTGTTACGTATGGCGATGAGCAGTTCAAATCCGTGCTTGCAGATGGACTCCAGCTCCTCGTGGTCGGTGCACAGGGCAGAGGCCTGTTTTTTGAACACATCGCGCCGTATGGTCACTTCCGCAGGCAGGCTGTGCCGGCCTTTTGACGTGCGGATTGTGTGGATGTTCTTTTTGGGATGGAACCAGAGGATGGCCGCGCGGTTGACCATCAGCTTGCCCATGGAGATGAGCAGCAGGTTGTTCAGGATGAAATCAGTGTCGTGCGATTCGATAAGCAGACGGCTGGTCTCAAGAAGCGTCCGCAGCCCGAACCGGCTTTTCTTATCATCGTCTGGAACGTTCGATAGTGGCACGGTGTGATCAGCGTTTTTTGGTCATCCGGATTTCGTTGTGCGATTTCCGGTTGCGGTATTCCACTTGGTCCATCAATTTACGGATCAGGAGGATACCGTAGCCACTCCTTTTTTTCCCGGCCAGCTGGTCCTCCAGGGTGGGAAGTTCGTAGCTTTCCGGGTCAAACGGCTTGCCCTCGTCGATGATGGTGACCATCATTTCGTTATTTTTCATGCCTAGTTGAATGTGGATCGGCTTGCCTTTTTTCCACTCATAGGCATGTTTGATGATATTGGTGCAGGCCTCGTCCACGGAGAGGGTGATGTCACTGATGTCCGCTTCACCAAAACCGAAATTCCTGGCGTGGCCCGCGACAAATGCGCGGATCTTTTCCAGTTCTTCGGTGGATGCGCTGATGCGCAGGGTATGTTCCTTAATGGATTGCAAAGCGGTAATCTGAATTTTTTTTGAAAATATTATTTGAAACGCGTTACGGCTTCTTCCTCGTTTTCAACGATTTCGTACAGTGTCGGAAAGCCCAGCAGGTCGAATACATTATACACTTTCGGTTTCAGGCTTGATATCTTGATGTCGCCGTCTTGCGAGCGAATATCCTCAATATAGGCCATGAAAACCCCGAGCCCTGCGCTGGAGATGTATTCCAGACCGGACCCGTTTACAACTATGTGTACGTAATTATTTTCAATAAGTTGTTGCAGTTCCTTCTCGAGAATGGGCGCGGTGTGAGCATCCAGCTCACCGTAGATATCCAGAATGGTTATCTCTGACTGGGACCGTTTTCGGATCTCAAATTTGCTCATAATGGTATGTTTATACGCTTTTGAACCGATATGTGGATTGGCTGCTGCCTCGCAATGCACCAATAAAAGGCACAGTTTTGCCACCGGCTCGAATGCTGGTTTACGCAACAGTAACGTAAAAGTTGCAATGAAATCCAACATTGCGATGGAAACGGGCCTGGCAGGAGTAGCCCATAATACATAAAAACGGGCTTGTTGGGTATTGCCCATTATGCAAAAAAAATAGGGCGACACACGTATCAGGTGTATCGCCCTAAACTATTCATCAAGAGAGACGCTACTTGAGCGCATTTGAAATATAATACAATTTCATAGAAATGCAAAAATATTTTTAAAGCAATCCTTTACGACACATGGCAAAGCAAGTGTTCCGCTGACTGCCTAACAGAAAATGAACGGTGCTGCAGCAAGCCGAACCTGAACGGATTGCCTGGTTACCGGTACTGGCGGACGCTTATCAGGCAAACCGTCCTGATGAGATGCCGTCGCATTGCGGATATGAGGATTTGGCCGGTTTTTTGTATCATAATGGAAACTTATTGCGAATACCAAACACCACCGTCCATGAAAATGTATCAAGAATCCAGCCAGTTTCCGGGATCAAGGCCCCTTTCCGCTGTCAGGCCTGAGATCACCGGGGTTTCTGAAAAGCCGGCACGCGTCCGTACAGTATCCGTTCCCGGCATGATGGCCATTGTTTTATTAATGGTTTCCGTCATCATGACGGGCGTCGGTGGATCGGTGCACGCCGCAAATCAGGACGATGAAATCGTTACCCACCTGAGGGAGCATGGCCTGGAAGTGAGCGTGCCGCAAGATCTGGACCCCTTGCTGGAACGTGCAGCCGGCAGCCGGCTGGTGCTGCTCGGAGAAGCCTCGCACGGCACCTCGGAGTACTACACATGGCGGGCCGAGATCAGTCGCCGTCTGATCGAGGAGCATGGCTTTGACTTCATTATCGTGGAGGGGGACTGGCCCCTGGCATTCCGGGTCAACAGGCACGTTAAGCATCTTAAGGAAGAGCCGGTATCCACCAGGGAAGTAATGCGCCATTTTTCACGCTGGCCGCAGTGGATGTGGGGGAACAAGGAGGTCAAAGAGCTGATCGGCTGGATGCATGCATTCAACGGGGACCGTCCGGAGCATCGGCGCGCCGGTTTTTACGGGATGGATATCTATGCTCATGAGGAAGGAATCGCCGACGTGGTGGCATTTCTGGAAGAGCACGACCCGTCCGCCGTCCGGATGGCCCGCAACAACTACAGCTGCTTCACCCGGCATCGCGACATGCAGGCCTATCTGGAGATGGTTTACCAGACCGGACAGCACTGCGGAGACGATATCGAGGAAGTGCACCGGCACATCGAAGAGAACCGGGAAGTATTTCTCTCAGCCGATTCGGTCGGCTTTGTGAATGTCTGGCAATCGTCGCGGATGGTTATCCATGCCGAGCGCCACATCCGGGGCAACCTCATGCGGGGACCGCACGCCTGGAACCACCGCGTGGATCACTTTTACGATGCTGCAAAAAACCTGCTTGAACGATACGGTGAAAATGCGCGCGGAATCGTCTGGGCGCACAACACACACATCGGGGATGCGCGGGCCACCAACATGCGCAATGCCGGAATGAAAAATATCGGCCAGATCGCCCGGGAAGAGCTGGGCGAGAACCGGGTGTACGCCATCGGGTTCGGTACCTACCGGGGGGATGTGCTTGCCGCCCGGCAGTGGGAAGGGGCCATGGAGCGGATGCAGATCCCCGGTGCCGTATCCGGCAGTTATGAATACCTCATGCAACAAGCCGGCATCTCGCCCATGCTGCTGCTCCTTGACGATCCGGAGGATCACCGTCCGTTGATGCAACCCCGTGGGAACCGGGCGATCGGCGTGATTTACCAGCCCGAGCAGGATGCCACGCAGAATTACGTGCGGACCGTCCTGCCCAGGCGCTACAATGCATTCCTGTTTTTCGAGGAAACCACGGCGCTGACCCCGCTGAATCCCTGATGCAGCCTGTTCAGGTATAAAACCTGTTCAGGCATAAAACCTGTTCAG
>Ga0207421_10002337_pt1 | contig 23607 bp, 29 predicted proteins | sample SodLakKL_010_SED_4_FD_187542 | JGI IMG/M metagenome (GOLD analysis project Ga0207421, IMG submission 187542) | Alkaline sediment microbial communities from Lake Tanatar, Kulunda Steppe, Russia - 8KL_010_SED (SPAdes) (version 2) | ecosystem: Environmental > Aquatic > Non-marine Saline and... | reverse complement strand
ATCAACGCCGAGAACGCCGCGGAGGGCTTCCGTCCCGCGACCGGCGGACGGCTGAACACGTACGACCCGCCGGGCGGCATCGGCGTCCGCGTCGACGACGCGCTCCGGCAGGGCGACGACCTCGTCACCGACTACGACTCGATGATCGCGAAGCTGATCGTGTGGGGGCCGGACCGCGAGGCGTGTCTCGCCCGGTCACAGCGCGCGCTCGCGGAGTATGACCTCGAGGGCGTCGTCACGATCATCCCCTTCCACCGGCTGATGTGTACGGACGACCGCTTCGTCGACGGGTTACACACGACGAAGTACCTCGACGAGGAGCTCGACGCCGACCGGGTCGCCGACGCACAGGCAAAGTGGGGGAGCGAGACCGACGCCGACGAGGACGACGAGCCGGTCACGGAACGCACCTTCACCGTCGAGGTGAACGGAAAGCGGTTCGAGGTCGACCTCGAGGAGCGAGGTGCCCCACCGATCGCCGCGGCCGGGGCTGGCGGCCAGTCGGGGCCCACGCGTCGGCGACCGTCCGCCGGTTCCGCGGGCGACGGCGACGATGGCGGTGACGACGGGGTCGACGTCGCCGAGGGCGGCGAGGCCGTCGAAGCGGAGATGCAGGGAACCATCCTCTCGGTGTCGGTCGCCGAGGGCGACGAGGTCGACGCCGGCGGGGTGGTCTGCGTGCTGGAGGCGATGAAGATGGAGAACGACATCGTGACCGAACGCGGTGGCACCGTAACCGGCGTCCACGTCGCCGAGGGCGACAGCGTTGACATGGGCGACGTCCTCGTCGTCCTGGAGTGATCGGCGGGACGGAGTTGCAACCGGCGAGAGATCAAGATTCACCGACACGCAAGCGTTCCGGGAGATATTCTCACAGTTGATAAAATAGTGAGAAGGCTTATCACTTGCTTGGGCGAGGTCGATGTATGAACGACGAGTACGGATGGTCGGTTCGGGCGGAGCGTGCCGTTCTCGTCGTCGAGTTCGCGCGTGGGACGGCGATCAGCCCGGCGTCGGGAGCCGCCCTCGTCGATCGGCTCCGTGGGACGTTTACCGAGCGGGAGATCGACGGCGTGGTCATGGTCGTCCACACGAGCCGGGCGTGTTCGGACGCGGGGCGTGAGACGCTCCGACGGGCGGTCCAACTCGGCATGGCCCACGAGGTCACCCGGTGGGCGCTCGTCGGTGAGCCCCCGAAACGTCGCTATCTCGAACGCAGCGTCGACGTCGCGGGTATCGACGTGGAGACGTTCAACGGGACCGACCCGGCGACCGCCTGGATCACCGAGTCGGCCCCCGTGGGTGCCCACGTGGACGGGTAAGATCCGTCTGGCCCCCGGTGTCGGTGCCTCGTGTCCGGCTCACTCGACCTCCCCGTCCAGATGCTCCCTGAGGGTTGCCTCCGTCGTTCGCGCGTCCATCCTGTCGCCCTCCTCGGGCGGATCGAGCGACAGCGAGACCGTGGCGTCGGTCTCGATCCGGACGATCCCATCGAGCTCGCAAAATCGCTCGACTGCAGCCTCGGGAACGACGACGAGGTGGCAATCGAACCCGAGATCGCGGACGACCCGGCCGCCGGCGGCGGTTGCGGTCGCGGACACGGCAGTTAGCGGATCGCCCGCGTTCGGTGTGTCCCCGTCGGCGGCGACGTCATCCGCAGTCGGTGTGTCCTCGTCGGCGTCGACATCATCCGCGGTCGGTGTATCGTCGCCTCCTTCGAGTTCGATCACGAGTGCGACGGTCGCGTCCGGGTCCGGATCCTCACGGATCCGACGAATCGGATGTGAGAGATACATGTCGATAGCTCCGCACGCGAGGGGCTAAACGGTGGGGATCGACCGATCACCGGTCACGTCTGACGTGACCGCCTTGCTTTTAAGCGTAGGGCGGGGAATCACGGATCATGACCGCGGCGCGTGATCCCGATCGGGACGGGTTCGGCTTCGAGGAGCCCGGCACCGATCAGTCCTTCGAGAACGCGCTCGCGAAGGCGCGTGACGGCCACCGGCTCAGCGTCGCGGACGCCACGGAGCTGCTCGCGACCGGCACCGACGTCGACGGGATCGACCCCGAACGAAAGGAGGCCGTCTTGGAGGCCGCCGACCGCCGCCGCGCCGAAACCGTGGGGGAGGGGGTCACCTTCGTCGCCAACCTCAACAACAACGTGACGACCGCCTGCAACACGGGCTGTCTCTTCTGTAACTTCAAAGACAGCGCACACGCCTTCGAGGTCGACGCCGACGTCGACCATCCGGGGTTCACGAAAACGCCCGCCGAGTCGCGGGCGATCGTCGAGGAAGCGCTCGAGTTCGGCATCTACGAGGTCTGTTCGGTCTCCGGACTCCATCCCGCCTTCGCGTTGAACGCCGAACACCACGAGATCCTCGCCGCCCACGAGGATCCCGCACGCGAGGTGAACTACAAGCCGCCCGAGCGCTACGTGACCGATCCGGGGACCTATCTCGAACAGATGCGCGCGATGTCCGTCGGCGGCGTCCATCTCCACTCGATGACGCCGGAAGAGGCCTATCACGCCCGGCGTGGAACCGACTGGAGCTACGAACGGGTCTATCGCGAACTCGCCGCCGCCGGGCTCGATTCCGCACCCGGGACGGCCGCCGAGATCCTCGTCGACGAGGTTCGGGACGTGATCTGTCCGGGGAAGATCCGGACGGACGACTGGGTCGCCGCGATCGAGGGGGCGGTCGCCGCCGGCCTCGATGTCACCTCGACGATGATGTACGGGCACGTCGAGACGGTCGCCCATCGAGCCGAACATCTGGGCGTGATCCGCGACCTCCAGGACCGTACCGGCGGAATTACCGAGTTCGTCCCGCTCTCGTTTATCCACCGGAACACGCCGCTTTATCGACGCGGGATCGTCGATGGGGGGCCCTCACACGACGAGGACGAACTGGTCGTCGCCGTCGCCCGCCTCTTCCTCGACAACGTCGATCACATCCAGGCGTCGTGGGTCAAATCCGGCGATGCACACGGACTGAAACTGCTCAACTGCGGCGCGGACGACTTCATGGGGACGATCCTTTCGGAGGAGATAACCAGCCGGGCCGGCGGCGAGTACGGGGAGTATCGGTCATTCGACGACTACGTCGAGATGATCACCGCCATCGGCCGGGTCCCGATGGAGCGCTCGACGGACTACCGCATCCAGCGACGGATCGACCCCGATGAGGGACCCCACGGACCGCGTTTGGGACCCCGTGCCGACGGAACACCGATGCTCGCGGCCACGCCCGACGTGGAGGGGCAGCGGTCCGCTCGCGCGGACGATTAGACGCGCGATCACCCATGGATCGGGATCACCAACGGACGTGAAACGACTCCGTTCTCAAACACTCGGAATTGCCGATGTGTTCTTAACCATGTGTTACGTTAACACGATGTATGTCGACATCGGACGAAGCCGTCGGAGGTGATGGGCCCGACCCACCCGGAACGGATGCCTCGAACCCGTCGGGGGACGGGGATGACCGAAGCCGGCCGACGAGTGACGACAGCGAGTCGGTGGCGCTCAACGCCTCCGATCGACGGATCCTGCGCTATCTCGACGGCTCGACGGCCGACTATCCGGCCCTCATCGCGGGCAACACCGGGTTGCACGTCGGCTACGTCGAACGGCGGATCGAGACGCTGTCCACCTCGGGGCTCGTCGAGCCGGTGAGCGGTGAGGTCATCTACCGGATCACCCGACTCGGACGCGAAGCCCTCGGCAACGGCTAACCGCGTCGTGCTGCCGACCGTATCCCCATCGCCGATCGACGCGACGCCCGGTGAGGGGGCCGCCAACCCTCCGCGGCGATGTCCGACGTGAATCGGACGGTCGTCTGACTGATATTTTTGTGCCCATGCGCAGATGTGTATTGGTACCAATGAGCAACGCCAGCAGGTATCGGTCGCCGACCACGGGTGGACCGTTCGCCGTGGGGCTCGTCGCGATGATCCTTGCGGGGGTGTTCATCGCGAGCGTCGGCGCCGCGGTGGTCCGGCAACCCACCGGGGTCGAGGGGATTCGACTTCTGGTTTTATGCTGTGGGCTCGCCCTGCTTCCCCTCACCGTCGCATACGGGATCCGAGGGCGGGGTGGGATCTCGTTGGGGCACGGGATCGCCGGCATCGGGCTCTCCACCGCCGCGGTCGCCGGCGACGGGGCCGCCGTCTGGGTCGGCGTCGCCCTCGCCGGCACCGGCGCGCTCTGGGTGATATACCACACGAACCGGCGGGTCGACTGCGGTCGATCGTCGGTATAAACGGTTGACGACGGTTTCGACCCGTTAGCGCCCGAGGTCGGCGTGTGCCGAGGAGAGGTGCCGGGAGCCGAGTGCCGCCAACAGCGAGAGCTCGCCCGCCAGCGCGCCGACGGCGATCGCCTCCGCGAGCGCATCGGCGTTGCCGCCGGCCGGGTCGCCGCCGCCGCGAACGCCGAGGATCTCCAGGCCGGCCGCCTGCGTCGGCAGCCGCGTGCCGCCGCCGACGGTCCCAACCTCCAGGCTCGCGAGCGAAACCGAACAGTAGAGGTCGCCCTCGGGGGTCGTCTCCGCGGTCGTGATCGCGTTCGCCCCCTCGACGACCTGCGCCTCGTCCTGCCCGGTCGCGAGGAACATCGCGGCGACCGCGTTGGCGACGTGGGCGTTGAACCCGAGCGAGCCGGCCTTCGCGGAGCCGACGAGGTTCTTTCGCGTGTTGATCTCGGCGATCGCCTCCGGCGTCGTATGGAGACGTTCCTCGACGATCTCGCGGGGGATCGTGACGTCAGCCGAAACCGACCGGCCACGGCCCTCGACCGCGTTGACCGCGGCGGGCTTTTTGTCCGAACAGAGGTTCCCCGAGAGCGCGACGAGCGAGGCGTCGGTCTCGGCTTCGATCAGTTCACAGGCCTCGCCGGTGGCGATGGTAGCCATATTCATCCCCATCGCGTCTTTCGTGTCGTAGCGGAACCGAAGGTAGACGTTGTTGCCGACGACGTAGGGTGTCACGTCGAGCAGCTCACCGTGACTCGTCGTCGCCTCGGCGGCCGCCCGGAGCTCCGAAATGTTGTCCTCGACCCACTCGACAAGGGTGGCCGCCCCCGCGACGTCGGCGACGCGGAACACCGGAGCGCGGGTCATCCCCCGTTTCGTCACCCGGGCGGTCGCCCCGCCGGCGTCGTTGAGCACCGAACAGCCACGGTTGAGCGAGGCGACGAGCGCCCCCTCCGTCGTCGCGAGCGGGAGGTACCGCTCCCCGGAGAGCGCGTCGCCGTCGATCGCGACGGGCCCGGCGACGCCGAGCGGAACCTGCACCGCCCCGATCATGTTCTCGATGTTTGCGTCGGCGTCCGCGGCGTCGAAGGCGTACTCGCCGAGGACGTCGACGTCGGCGTCGGCCACCTCGGCGACGAGCAGCCGACGGGCCGTCGCGGCCACGTCGGCATCGGCGTGTTCTTCGAGTTCGTGGAGGCGGAGGTCGCCGGCACGAACCCGGTCTGCGAGCGTCTCAGCGCTGGGCTCGGTCATGCGCCCGACTCCTCGCGGCGGGCGCTAATGGCTGTCGGTTTGGACGGTAACGGAATGTGGGCGGATCCCTTCGTGTTCCTCGACCGCGGCTGTGGAGGCGCGGACGCCCGCTCACCGCCGAACGAACGCCGAAAGGCGCTCACGGAGGCCGTCGGAGCCGAGCACGAGATAGAAGGCGTCGCCGCCGTCCTCGTAGTATGAGTCGATCCGTCGTTTTACCTCGAAGCCAAGATGGTCGTAAAAGCCGAGTGCGGGCTCGTTCGACACCCGTGCGTGACACGTCACCGCCCGGTGTTCGTCGGCGACGTCGGCGATGAGACTTGCCGCGTACCCACGGCCGCGGCACTCGGGTGCGACCGCGAGAAAGAGGACGTAGCCGTCCCGACGGACGGACGCGAAGGCGACGAGATCACCGTTCTCGAAGAGGAGGTGGGTGGTCGACCGTCGATACGCATCGGTGAAGAACCCACGCCGCTGTCGGAGGACCCCCTCTTCCCGTCGGATCCGCTCCTTTAGCTCCCACGCGGCCGTGACGTGGTCCGCGTGACCGGGCGGATCCGTCCGTTTCCGCACGTTGATACTCACTGAGATGAGATAACACGCGCGCTGAATATAACTCCACCGCCATGCCGAGGCGCTGGAAACCCCTCGTTGCATCCGTCGGATGCGGATGGAAAACGCGAAGACCGTACCGACGTAACTACCGCCGTGAGCTACCAGTTGCGGGATCACACGGCGGACGTCGCCGTCGAAGCGACCGCGCCGACGCTCCCCGCCGTCTTTGCGGCCGTCGCCGAGGGGTTCACGGCCGCGAGCTGTGAGGCCGTTCCGGGGACCGGCGAGCGGTTCAAGCTGTCCGTCGACGCCGAAAGCCGGGAGGCCGCCCTCTTCGAGTATCTCGACGAACTGATCTACGAGCGGGACGTACGGCTCGTGCTACCGGTCGACCACGAGGTGGCCGTTGAGGACACCGAACACGGGTGGGCGGTGACCGCGACGGCCCGGGGCGTCCCTCTCGCGGACGTGGATGCGAGGGAGATCAAGGCCGTGACCTACTCGGAGATGACCCTCGAACGCCGCGACGGTGGGTGGTACGCCTACGTCGTCTTCGACGTGTGAGAATGGTGATACGCGATCGTGGGCGGACGACGTCGTCTAATCGAGGAGGACGGCGTTGACGCCGCCGGTCTGTCCCGGACGGGAGGTGACGCGGGCACGACCCTCGGAGGTCTCGATGATGGCACCCTTCGTGATGATGTTCCGCCGGACGTAGTTGACGTTCGAGGGGTTCTCGACGACGTCCTCGATCGTCGCCTCGACGACCTCGCCGCCGTCGGCGACCTGTGCGACGTTCGTCGAGAGCGCACGGACCTTCTTATCGTTGCCGCGGGAGTCGATGTACTGAATGCGCGGCTCGCCAACGGTCGTCTCCGCTGGCTCGCGACCGAGCTGGTGTCGCTTCTTGTTCGAGGCGTGTTTCAATCGACCGCCGGTTCGCTTGCGCGTGGAGCGTCCCTGATCTTTCATATCCTAACGGACAGCCAGCGAATACTTGAACCGTTCGACTCGGGACGGAGCCCGCGAAGCGCACGGATTCGACCGATCCGTCCGGGTTACTCGGGGGCGTCAACCGGCACCACGTCGACGACGACCCCATCGATCAGCCGACCGAGCACGACGTGCGGTACCGAAACGTGCGGTCGGTCGTCGGTGCGGCCGTCGTCGCGTTCCTCGTGGCGACGCCGGAACGCCGCCGCGATCGCCCGCGCCGATCCCTCCCGTTCGGCGTCATCGACCTTGTTACAGAGCGGGATGGCGACCGCGCCTTCGGGGACGCCGCGGAGCCCCCCGTCGGGGCTGGCGAGCACCGTCCCGACGAGTTCGGCCGTGATCGGATCCCCGATCGAGACGTCGAGCCCGGCGGCGCGCGCGACCGCGACCACCCGCTCCGGCCGGTGGACGAGCCCCTCATCGAGCGGCTCGCCGACGACGCTCGCGGAGACGATGGGCACGACCACGTCCGTCCGCGTGGGGATCTGCGGCTCGCGGTCGTTCGGGGCCTTGAACTCCCGAAGACGGGCCCCATCGGCCTTGATACATACCGGCCCGTCGTGAGCGGCTATCAGGTCGTCGACGGTCGCCGGGTCGTAGCCGCGATAGCGATCCGATCGCTCACGTTCCGGGATGAGGCCGAGGGATCCGTCGGCGCGTTCCTCCCGAACGGCAGCGACGGGGTCGGAGGTGACCCGAACGGCGTCGACGGCGTGGTCGAAGATCGGGATCCGGACCGTGGCGGTGACGACCGCCCGATCGAGTCGGTCGGCGAGCGCGTACAACGTCGTCTTCTTGCCGCCGGCGCCGACGACCGCGACCGCCCCATCGGTCGCGTGAAGGGCCTGAACGAGGTCCATACGGTGACCTGCGACCCCGAGGGTAAAATGATCCCGGAGGTTGATGACCCGCCTGGACACACGTGGTGCACGCGTTCGACGAACGGGCGAGGGGCACACGTGGCCGGGCGGGACGGTCGCCAAGGGACGGCCGTGAGGGCACCGACCGGACGGACCATACCACGCGACGACCATCCTCAGTCACAGGTCATGTTGGATATCCGAGTGAAATCCGCTTCACCGATTCTTTATTTATATGCGTCGTATTGAGATAATTGGCCGCGCGGGGGGATCGTGTGCCTCTGACAGAACCGATCCTCGCTGCCGTTAGGCGGTCTCCCGCCCGCGGCTTTTGGCACGTGCTGTAGTTTGGGTAGCCACGCCGGTATCGATTTATCCCACCCCGACGACCGATCGGTATGACCGCCGACGAGACCGCGACCGACGTCGAACCGACCCTCCGAAGCTACGGGATCAGCGTCGAGTCTATCGATGGCGGCGAACCGCTGCAGCTGACCTACATGACCGCGTTTCCGGGCGGGGAGGTCCACAGACGTGAGGTGGGTCGCGCGCTCAACGCACTCATCGATCGCGCGGAGGCGGACGCCTGGGACCCGGTTCGTGTGGAAGCGACGGTCGTCCGCGCGCCCGGTGACGTACTCGGCGAGTGGGCTGCGGAGCCCGAGTGGTTCGAGGGACTGATCGACGGCGAGTTGAGCGAGGTGGAGTTCTCGGCGCGGGTGTTGGAGACGCTGACCCACGTCGATGGGGAGGGATCCGAGGCGTGACCCGACGGAACCCGGTGAACCGCGCGCAACGGCGGGTGGAGCGGCCGCCGCGTGAACGGTTCGCCACCCGATCGCTCGCGTACGACGTCGACGGCGAGACGGCGCGCGGGACGCTGTATCTCCCGCCCGGAACCGACGATCCGCCCGCGATCGTGATGGCACCGGGGCTCGCCGCCGAGCGGAGCTTCGGCTACCCGGCCGCCGCCGAACGGTTTGCCGACGCCGGCTACGCCGCGTTCTGTTTCGACCACCGTGGCTTCGGGGCGTCCGACGGCGACGACCAAGCCGTCTCCCCGACGCGCCAGCGTGCCGATGCGGCGGCCGCACTGGATCGCCTCTCCCGCGTCGACGCGCTGGGGTCCCGGCGGATACTCTGGGGGACGTCGCTGTCGGGCGGAACCGCCCTTTCGCTCGCCGCCGAGCGACACGATGTCGACGCCGCCATCGGGGTCGCACCGTTGCTCGACGGCCGACGATTGTGCCGCTCGCGGGGAGGCCGGTACGTGGTCGGTGGAGCTCTCATCGGGATCCGTGACCGACTCGGGCGACGGATCGGCCGCGGCCGATCGGTCCCCGTGGTCGGCGGAAGCGAGGAGTTCGCGCTCCTCACGGAGCCCGGGACACAGCGCGGGTATCTCGACCTCGTCGATCGGAAGTCTCGCTGGCGGAACGAGACCCCCGCGAGGTCGGTTGTCGGCCTCCTCGGACACCGGCCGATCGAGCGGATCGAGGAGGTGACGGTCCCGACGCTGCTTCTCGCCGGGACCGACGACCCGGTCGTACCGGCCGAGCGGGTCGCCGAGGCGGCCGAACAACTCGACCGCGGGACGTTCGTCTCGATGCCGATGGACCACTTTTCGGCGTTCGGGTCGGATTTCGAGCCGGCGATCGGCCACCAGCTCTCGTTCCTGCGGGACGTCTTCGATCGCGAGTGAACCGCGTCACGTCGACCGTGGCCGTCGGCGACATAGCCGTCACGTAGCCGCGCCGACAACGGTTTTACGCCCGCGGGTTCTCGGTCTCGACATGACCGTCGTGGCCCTGTTGAGCGTTGCACCGGTTATCGAGGGGAGTATGTCCGGCGAGGTCGCCAAGGCGGTGGCGGCCCTCGACGACTTCGAGGTCGACTACGAGACGAACCCGATGGGAACCGTGATCGAGGCCGACGACATCGATACCCTTCTCGCGGCGGTGGGTGCCGCACACAAGGCGGTCGACGGCGATCGCGTCTCGACATATCTCAAAGTCGACGACAAACGGACCGCCGAGACGACCGCCGCGGACAAGGTCGCTGCCGTCGAGGAACACCTCGGTCGGGAGGCTCGAAGCGGGTTGGGTAGCGAGTGAGTGGTAAAGGGCGAGAGATCCCCTGAGCGCGAGTGAGTGGCCGGGGCGCGCCTCGGGTTAGGAGGCGTCCACCATCAGGACGCATCCACCGCCACCGTCCCGCCGGCGGCGACGTCGCCCGCGGGATTGGTCACACTGACCTCGACCGTCGAGTTTTCCACGATGCTCGCTTCGTCCTCGCCGCCCCGGACGGTCACGCGAAGCACGATGTCGATCTCGGTTGACGACGACTCCCCGCTCGCGAGGTCGGTGTCGCTCAGCGCCTCGCTCGTGACCGCCTCCCCCCGTTCGGTGATATCCGCGCGTTCGAGGGCGACGACGAGGCCGCCGTCGACCGCGTCGAACGCCGCGGAGAGCTCAGGGGTGGCCGGATCGTCGGGAGCCCCGAAGGCGTCCTCCAGCGGGGAGACCGAATCGAGGTCGTCGGGCGTCGCGTCCGGCCGTTCCGCATGGATGGTCTCCTCATAAATGACGTCGACACCCTCGTCGCTGCCGGCGGCGAGTGTCACCTCGATCGCCTCCACGCCGTCGCCGAAGTCCGTCCACGTGACGGCGATCTCGGGGGAGAGGTACACCGAGGAGATCCGTCCCTCGTTGCTCGTGACCGTCGGTTCCTCCCCGACCTCGAACGCCGCCGGGTCGCCCTCGACGGCGACCGCGGGGTTCGGTGCGGTGGCAAGCGTCGCCACCCCTGCGGCCCCGAGACCGAGAAGGGTCGCACCCGTGACGAGAACGCTGCGACGTGAGGGCGTTTCGATGGCTGTCGGGACCGTCGTATCCGGCGAACTGGCGGTCGTGCGGGACATGACGGGCAGGAGTGGCTGCGGAATCGGATATAAAATATCACCCGGCCGACCGGCCGCTCAGCCCTTGATGTTACAGACCGGGAACGTCCGGACGACCTTGTCGCCGATACCGAGGTCGTCGCTGACGCGGACGACCTCGTCGACGTCCTTGTAGACGCCGGGTGCCTCCTCGGCGATAGTCGCACCGGACTGCGCTTTGACGTATATCGCCTGTCCGTCCCTGAGGTTCCTGCGGACCTCCCCGCCCTGGAACTCCCGTTTCGCCTGCGTCCGGCTCATCAGCCGGCCGGCACCGTGGGCGGTCGACCCGAACGAGACGTCCATCGACGCCGCGCCGCCGCGCAGCACGTACGAGCCCGCCCCCATGCTGCCCGGAATGATGACGGGCTGGCCGACCTCGCGATAGGCGGCGGGGACGTCCTCGTGGCCCGCCGGGAACGCCCGCGTCGCTCCCTTCCGGTGGACGTAGAGTTCACGGTCGGCCCGGTCGACGGCCGCGTTGCCGACGGCGGGGAGCCCGTCGGGACCGACGCCGACCTCGTGGGTCTCCTTTTTGCCGATGTTGTGGGCGACGTCATAGAGCAGCGTCATCTCGAGGTCGTCGATCGGGTCGGCGTCGAAGACCTCGCCGAAGACCTCGCGGGTGCGATGGGTGATCAGCTGTCGGTTCACCCACGCGAAGTTGATACACGCGCCCATCGCGCCGTAGTACTCCTCGGCGAGTGCCGAGCCCGCGGGCGCAGCCGCGAGTTCCTTGTCCGGAAGCTCCGCGAGCAGGTCGCCGTGGGCCTGCTCGATCCGCCGCAGGTAGTCGTTACAGGTCTGATGTCCGAGCCCCCGGCTGCCACAGTGGATCAGGACGACGATCCCGTCCGCGGCGAGCCCGTACGTCTCGGCGACGTCGGGGCGGAAGACGTCGGTGACGCGCTGGACCTCCAGGAAGTGATTGCCCGATCCGAGCGACCCCATCTGGTTGCGCCCGCGGTCTTTCGCCTTTTGGGAGACGAACTCGGGGCGGGCGTCCGGGCGGCGGCCGCCGTCCTCGCAGTTGGTGCAGTCGGATTCGATCCCGTAGCCGGCCTCCACGGCCCACTCGACGCCGCGTTCGAGCGCGCCCTCCATCGCGTCCGCCGTGCCCGTTATCACGCCACCGCCGCCGAGCCCGGAGGGAACCGCCTCGAAGAGCGCCTCGACCAGCTCGTCCTCGCGTCCCCGGACGTCGTCGTAGGTCAGGTTCGTCCGGACCATGCGGACGCCGCAGTTGATGTCGTAACCGATCGCGCCGGGCGAGAGACAGCCAACCTCGGCGTCTATCGCCCCGACCCCGCCGACCGGGAAGCCGTAGCCCTGGTGGCCGTCCGGCATACAGATGGCCGGCTCGACGATACCGGGGAGGTGGGTCGCGTTTTTGAGCTGTTGGAGCGTCTTGTCGTCCGCGATCGCCTCCAAAAGCGCCTCGCTGGCAAGCACGCGTGCGGGCACGTTCATCCCCCCCTCGCGGGGGATCTCCCAGACGTGCTCGCGTACCCGCTCCAGTCGGATCCCGCCGAACTCGCGTGTGGTCATACCCCGGCGTTCGCCGGCCGAACTGAAGGGCGTTGCGTCCGGCGTCCGCGGGCGGGCAGCGGTGATCGACGGAGCCTCGGACGGGCACGGGGGGATCCGATACCGACGGATGCCGACCGACCACCTGAACGTATATATCCGACGGCACCCACCCGGGAGACGTGTATATCGGAGTCGACGAGGCCGGAAAGGGGCCGGTGCTCGGGCCGATGATCGCTGCCGCCGTTCGCGCGGACCCGGAGGGGCTTCCGAACGACGTGGACGATTCGAAACGCGTCGCGCCCGCGAGACGCGAGGCGATCGACGCCGCGCTTCGCGATCGGTCGAGCGTCCGGGTCGCCGTCGCATCCGTCGAACCGAGCGCCATCGACTCGCCGGAGACCGACATGAACACGCTCACCGTCCTCGCGCAGGCGGCCGCCGTGCGGGCGGTCGCGGACCCCGGCGACCGTGTCGTCGCCGACGCGGGCGACACGAGCGAGGCTCGGTTCGCCCGGCGGCTACACGACCACGTGGTCGATGCCGACGAGGGGGATGTCGTGGGGACAGCTGACGCCACGGAGACGCTCCGGCGGTTCGTGTCGATGTTGGAAGCCGATGGCGACCGCGACGTGGTCGGGGGGCCGAAGGCGGCGGTCAACGTGACGGCCCGACACGGCGCGGACGCCGACGATCCCGTGGTCGCCGCCGCCAGCATCGTCGCGAAGGTCGCCCGGGACGCCCGGATGGCCGCCATCGACGCGACGTACCCGTCCTACGACGGGGTCGGAAGCGGCTATCCGAGCGATCCCACGACGCGCCGGTTTCTGGAGGCGTACGTGGAAGACCACGGCGACGTGCCCGACTGTGCCCGGCGGTCGTGGTCGACCTGTGCGGACGTGCTCGCGGCGAGCGAACAAGCCGGGCTCGGCGACTTTTAAATCGAGCCGTCTCGGGCGGTGGGACCCACCGACCGCCGAAGCCGGAACCCTCAGGTCGGATCCGCACTCAAAAGGGACATGGAATTCCGTGGCGCGGTCCTCGACGTGGACGGCACGGTCGTCCGCGGGGACGAACCGATCCCGGGTGCACCCGAGGGATTCGATCGGCTACGACGGGCGGGAATCGACCCGCTTTTCGTCTCGAACAACCCGACGAAGCCGGCGTCGGCGTACGTACAGCGGCTCGGTCGCGCCGGGTACGACGTCGACGCCGACCGCGTGTTCACCGCGGGGACGCTCACGACGAAGTACCTCACCGAGCACCACGCCGCCGCCGACCTGTTCGTGATCGGCGAGGAGGGACTGGTGGATCAGCTCGTGGCGGCCGACCTCTCGATCACCGACGCCCACGACGACGCCGACGCGCTCGTCGTCTCCATCGACCGCGGGTTCGGCTACGAGGACCTTCGAACGGCGCGGTGGGCGCTCGACCGGGGGATCCCCTTCATCGGCACCGACCGGGACCTCATCATTCCCGCACCCGAGGGCGACGTCCCCGGCTCCGGAGCGATGATCCGGGCTGTGGCGGCCGTCGCCGAACGCGACCCCGATATCGTCCTCGGAAAGCCCTCCGAACCGGCGATCGAGTTCGTCCGCGAACGACTCGCGTGCCCGCCCGAGGCCTGTCTCGTCGTCGGCGACCGGCTCGACACCGACATCGCGTTCGGCGAGCGTGCGGGCATGACCACGGTGCTCGTTCGGTCGGGGATCACCGACGATGCGACCCTGGAAACAAGCGAGATTCAGCCCGATCACGTCCTTGAGCACCTCGGCGAGATCGATCGGGTGATCGGGTGAGCCGGGAGCGACCCCCGGATGGGCCGGAGGGGAGATGATTCGAGGGGGAGCCTCGCAGCCTGCGGGGAACGATATATAAATCGCGGAAGGGGATGATAGCCAAACGAACGCGGTCGGCGCGCGCCTCCGAGCGCCCGAAGGGCGTGAGGAGCACGCGCGAGGGAGGGTGGGGACGGCCGCGGCCCGGGCCCGCGGCCGTCGCCGCCCGAGGCTGGGGAGGACCGAGGCCGACGACGACTCGATCAGGGAGGACAGCGGCCGTCGCCGCCCGAGGCTGGGGAGGGCCGAGACCGACGAAGCCACCCGACGAGCGGGGAGCATCAAGATTTATAAGCAATCGTTTCCTCTACCCTGCCATGAGAGGCGTTGACAATCATGATGCGGCGTCGCGCGGACTGGTCACCGGCGGCGACGTGCCTGGCGAGCCCGATGGTGCCGGCGACGACGCCGATAACGGCGACGGCGACGATGACGGCCGGGTGCCGATCCTCGAGGGACACGCCGTCTGGTTCAACGAGTACCGGTACTGATCCCACGAGGCCGGCGTCGAGGCCTCCGCCGAACGAATATATAAATCGTCGACCCGCCGAACGAATATATACGTCGCCGACTCGACCGTCTCCGGCAGCCTTTAACCCGCTCACCGGCTACTTCGGTGTATGCAATGGAACACGGATTGGGGACTGCGTGGGCGCATGGCGTTCACGATGTTCCTGTTGTTCGCCCTCTACCTCGTGTTCGTCGGGATCCTGATCCAGATGTTCGATGCGGGAATGCTCACCGTGTTGATCATGCTCGGTGGGTTCTCGCTCGTCCAGTACTTCTTCAGCGACAAGCTCGCGCTCCGCAGCATGGGTGCCCGTGAGGTCACCGCCGACGAGTACCCCGAGCTACACCGACAGATCGAACGGCTGAGCCAGCAGGCCGACCTCCCGAAGCCGAAGGTCGCCGTCGCCGACTCGCAGGTCCCGAACGCCTTCGCGACCGGCCGCAACCAGAAGAACGCGACCGTCGCCGTGACGACCGGGATCCTCCGCACGCTCAACACCGAGGAGCTCGAGGGCGTGCTCGCACACGAGCTCGCACACATCAAAAACCGCGACGTGATGGTGATGACCATCGCCTCGTTCCTCTCGACTATCGCCTTCTTCATCGTCCGCTGGGGCTGGCTCTTCGCGGGCAACGACCGCAACGCGCCCCCGGTGTGGGTCGCCATCGCGGTCTCGCTCGTCGTCTGGATCGTCTCGTTCCTGTTGATCCGCGCGCTCTCGCGGTACCGCGAATACTCCGCGGACCGCGGCGCGGCGCTCATCACGGGCAAGCCCGGCGCGCTCGCCTCCGCGCTGGTCAGCATCAGCGGCCGGATGGACAAGGTCCCGAAGGAGGACCTCCGTGAGGAGGCCGAGATGAACGCCTTCTTCATCATCCCGATCCGCTCGGGGTTCATCGGCAAGCTCGCCTCGACGCACCCCTCCACCGAGAAGCGCATCGAGCGACTCCGCGAGCTCGAAAAGGAGATGGCGACCGCCTGAATCGGGCCGGCCCGATCGCTTCCACGTCTCGAACCACACCTGCCCGCCGGACCGAAAGGTCCACCCGCTTCGCTCACGCACGGCGGGTATGCACGAGGGAAGCGAGGTCGTCGTCCTCCGGTACGGCCACCGACCGGGACGCGACGACCGCATGACGACACACGTCGGGTTGACCGCCCGGGCGCTCGGAGCCGACCGCGTGATCCTCCCCGAGAACGCAAGCGGTCCCGCCGAGACGATCCGTGACATCACCGACCGCTTCGGCGGGCCGTTCGAGGTCGAGTTACGCGCGGATCAGAAGGCGATCGTCCGAAAGTTCGAGGGAACCGTCGTGCACCTAACGATGTACGGCGAGCCGATCCAGACCGTCGAGTCGTCGATCCGTGAGGCGTTTCGGCGGCCGGCCGACGACCTCCTCGTCGTCGTCGGCGGCGAGAAAGTGCCGTGGGCGCTGTACGAGCGGGCGGATTTCAACGTCGGCGTGACCAACCAACCCCATTCGGAGGTCGCGGGGCTCGCCGTCTTCCTCGACCGACTCTTCGAGGGGGCCGAACTCGACCGCGAGTGGGTCGATGCCGACCGGCGGGTGGTGCCGATGGCGACCGGAAAACGGGTTATCGATGCCGAGGCTGAAGTCGAGACCGAGAAAGCCGGGAAAGACGGAGCAAGCGGGCACGGCGGCGGCGATGGTGATCGGTAGCGACGGGTCAGGGCCACGGGTCCGAGCAGCCACGCCGTCGAACCCACATGACGCTCACACCGGCCGTTTCGACCGAAGCCGTGCCAGCCGGATCCGGGATTCCTGCCGGGTCGTACCCCGGACGCGACCCGTCGCCTCGTCGGCCATCGGGACGAGCGAGAGCCGGTCGAGAAGCGGGGGCCAATCGGCGGCACCGGCCGCATCGCGTGCGAAGGAGACGGCGTTCGCCAATCCAGCCCGTTCAGTAGTTCCAGCCCGTGAAACGGCGGCGTCCGCCGCACGACGTCCCTCGGCGACGTAGAGCCGATCGGCGAGGACGAACGGGATCCACGCCGGAAGGATCACGAGCCACAGGAGGACGCCCGCGAGCACGGCGACCGGCCCCGGGATACGTTCACGCTCGGGTTCGTACCCGTGGATCCGGTTGACGCGGCCGTCGGTCTCCCCACGATCCTTTCGCCGACCGACGAGCAGCGTCGCGATGAGCGCCAAGGTCTCGACGACGACGGCGGCCGGGAGCAACGCGGTCGTCACCGCGGCCTCGCGTCGCTCAAGCCGCACCAGCGCGTGGCGTAACGCCGCGTCGCGGTCGTCCTGTGGCAGCGAAAGGAGCCGCGTCGAGACGACGAGGTGTGCCCCACGGTGACCGTCCGCGACCGCGACGTTGGCGGCGTTCCTGCGAACGATCCACACCGTGGGGGGGTCGACGCCGACCGTCGCGGCGAGGTCGTCGACCCGATGTTCGATGAACGCCGACGGGCGATCGTCGAGGTCGGCAGCCGGGAGGCGGTCGATCCGGCGCGCGAGGAGGACCGGACCGATCGCGGCCGAGACGACGGGGCCGACGATGAGCGCGAGAAACACCCCGAGGATGGGGCCGAGTCCGGCGAGGACGGCGAGCGGGAGCATGAAGGGTAAAAGAAGGGCACCGGGGACGATAGCGAAGGCGACGAGTCCGAGGATCGAGCGACGACGCCCCGGGATAACCGCCGGAGGGGAGGGCGCTGATGGGTCTGACGGCGGCTCGGCCTCGGTGGCCGCCTCATGCGTTGTATCCGTCTCCCGCCCCGACATACGTGAGGGACGTGGGCCGATCGGGATAAAGGTCTGCCGGACGATTGGAGGCGGAACGGACGGTCGATCGGCATCGGTGCCAGAAGGGATGGCTCCGGTCCCGGGGTGACGTCGGATCCGTCGACCTTCCGGAGCTTTTAACCCCGTTCCTGCCCGAATTTCGTCCAATGGCTTTTGAGGATCTGCTGAACGACCCCGTCATCCAGAAATACCTCCACGAGCTGGTGGGGCCGACGGGGATGCCGGTCGCCGCGGCACCACCCGACGGTGAGGTGACCGACGAGGAGCTGGCGGAGGAGCTCGGACTGGAGCTGAACAACGTCCGGCGGGCGCTGTTCATCCTCTATGAGAACGACCTGGCCACATACCGACGGGTCCGCGACGAGGACTCAGGTTGGCTGACGTACCTCTGGACGTTCCACTACGACAACATCCCGGAGAATCTTGAAGAGGAGATGTATCGCTTGCTCGACGCGTTAGAGGAGCGTGAGGAGTACGAGCGGACCCACGAGTTCTACCTCTGTGAGGTGTGTTCGATCCGCTTCGAGTTCGGCGAGGCGATGGATTTCGGCTTCGAATGTCCGGAGTGCGGGTCGCCCGTGGAGGCGATGGACAACGAGCGCCTGCGTGAGGCGATGGGCCGCCGCGTCGAGGAGGTCCGCGACGAGCTCAACGTGGACGTGACCGGCTGATGGTCGTCCTCGCAACCAAGTGTTACGTCGGTGGCGACGCCCGCGAACGTGCACTCGACGGCATGAACTCGCTCGTCGGAAACGAGGTCGGCGATCTCGACGTCGACTGGCAGGTGGGCGTCCGTGACGACGACTTCGTGCAGGTCGATGTGACCGGCGAGGACGCCACCGTCGCACGCAACGTCCTCGCGGAGACGTGGGGCGAGATCGTCGCACACGACGAGGGTCTCCAGCCCGGCGAGGAGTACGTCGGGACGCTCGAATCGTGGGACGCGGACGGGTTCGTCCTCGACGCCGGCGAGGAGGTACAGGTCCCGGCCGATCGGCTCGGACTCGGCGTCGGCTCACCCGAACAGGTCGTCGAGCGGTTCGGGCTCGTCCAACACCTCCCGATGCGGTTCGTTTACCACGGGGAGGGAGGGAGCGACGCGAGCGACGATGGCGATGCGAGCGACGGCGACGCGGACAGCGAGACGCCGCGGCTCGCCGACCGGGAACGCGATCGGCTGTATGAATGGCAGCGCGGCCCCGGCCGGGTCAACGTGAACTCCGCGACGCGCGGGGAGGTCCGGGCGACGGTGAACCGTGCCGGACACGCCCGTGACATCGTCACCGTCGAACGGCTGGGACTGCTCGAACAGAGCATCGTCTGTGGGGAGGGAACCGACCCACCGGGATTGCTGGCCGCCATCGGCGGCTACCTACCCGCCGAGATGCGCTGTGTCGTCTGAGACCGTGAGACCCCAGTAAGACCGTGAACCGCAGATTCGCCCTCGCGCTCGCCTGTGTCGCCCTGCTCGTCGTGAGCGCCGGCTGTCTCGCGTTCGTCACCGGCGGCGGGGAGATGGCGAACGAGACGCTCGACGCCGAACCCCCCAGGGAGTACGACTTCGGGACCGACCGTGACGCCGACTTCGACCTTTCGGCCGATGGAACCTACACCGTCGTCTACAACGTCTCCGAGCGGGATTCGCTTCGCCTGTATCAGGACACCGTCTACGCCGGCGACCAGCCGCTGGAGTTCCGCGCGTTCCGCTACCAGTACCCCGACGGGACCGTGATCAACGGGAGCGAGTTCCGCGAACGGGGCGGCGAGGTCGATCAGACCCCCGACGAGGTGTGGATCCGGTTCGCCGACGATATGGAGGGCGGAAAGGTCGCCTTCTCGGGTGACGGCTCGCCACGTCGGTTCACCATGTTGACCTACGTGCAGGGCTCGTACGCGGTCACCCTGCCGGAGGGCTTCAGCACGGACATCCCGCTCGTCGGCCACGTCTCCCCGCGCGGCAGTGCCGTCGAGGAGGTCGACGGGCGCGACCGAATCGTCTGGGACTCCGTGACGAGCGGATCGATCGTCGTCCAATCGTACCGCGAGCGCGACCTGATCATCTTCGCCGGGATCGCGCTCATCGCCGGCGTCGTCGCCGTCGCCGGAACGCTCCGGTTCCGAAGACAACTTGAGGAACTGAAACAGCGGCGTATGGAGATGGGCCTCGGCGTCTATGAGGAGGAGGACGGAGACGACGGCACGGGAAGGAACGATCGGTGACCTGCGCTCGTCGGCCCACCGGGCGGGCGTTCCCAGCGCCCTTTTGAGGTGTCCGCCCGTGGGTCGGGTATGGACGTCGCCATCGTCACCGTCGGGGACGAACTGCTCGTCGGAGACACCGAAAACACGAACGCGACGTGGCTCTGTCGGCGGCTCACGGAACGGGGTGTACGGGTATGCCGGGTGACCGTCGTGCCCGATTCGATCGCCGAGATCGCCCGCGTCGTTAACGAGTATCACGCCGAATATGACGCGGTGATCGTCACCGGCGGGCTCGGCCCGACCCACGACGACGTGACGATGGAGGCGGTCGCCGCGGCGTTCGGCCGCGACGTGGAACCGAACGAACGGGCCGCCGAGTGGCTCGAAGCGCGCGGGTACAGCGCCGAGGACCTCACCGCGGAGACGACACACCTCCCCGCCGACTGCCGCCCGCTCGCGAACATCGAGGGCGTCGCACCCGGCGCAGTCGTCGAGTCGGCGTACGTCCTCCCCGGCGTCCCCGCCGAGATGAAAGCGATGTTCGAGTCGATCGCCGACGAGTTCGAGGGGGATCCCACTCACACCGTCGCCGTCAACGTCGCCGAGCCCGAGAGCGAGCTCCTCGATCGGTTCAGCGAGCTACAGGAGCGGTTTGCGGTCCGGGTCGGCTCGTATCCCGGCGAGCACGTGACGGTGAAGATCACCGCGGAGGACCCGACGGAAGCGGAGACCGCGGCGGCCTGGTTGCGGGAGCGAGCGACGGCTCCGGCGCGGAGCGGGCGGGAGAAGTCATGACTCGGTCGGAACAAACCGCGTGAGAACGAACGGGCACGAATGGGGGCGGCTCCTCAGCGGTACAGGTAAGCGACCCACAGCACGACGATGAGCAGGCTCGCGATGAGCACGGCGGTCGCGGTCGCGCTGATCGGAAGCGGCTCCGGCTGAACGGCGAGGGGAATCATCATCGATGCTTGTTTCGGACCCCTATTAAGGGTTGATCCTTCGGTCGTCCCGGGCCGGGCGCGCCGTGTTTATTACCGACCGGGGGTGAGCCCCCGATATGCATATCGGCTTCGTGATGAACCCCATCGCGGGAATGGGCGGCCGGGTCGGACTCAAAGGGACTGACGGGAAGGTCGCGGAGGCGGTGGAACGAGGCGCCGAGCCCCGGGCTCCGGACCGCGCACATCGTGCGCTCTCCCGACTCGCCGCGATACGCCCCGACATCGAGGTCACGGCCGTCACGGACCCGATGGGCTCGGCCATCGTCCGGGAGGCCGGGATCGAGCCGGTTGCGGTCATCGATCCCGGAGGTGAAGGGATCGTGCCCCCGGAGCCCGCCGACCCACACGGGACCACCGCGGAGCACACGAAACTGGCGGTGCGTGAGTTCCTCGACCGCGGGGTCGACCTCGTCTGGTTCGTCGGCGGCGACGGGACCGCGGCGGACGTTGCGGAGGCGCTGGAGGGGAGCGACACGCCGATGCTCGGGGTGCCCGCGGGCGTGAAAGTCTACTCGTCCGTCTTCGCCGTCTCACCGGAGGATGCCGCCGAGGTCGTCGCGACCTTCTCGCGAACCGAGCGACGGGAGGTGATGGACATCGACGAGGACGAGTACCGGGAGGGTGAGGTGAATCCGGAGCTCCGCGCGATCGCACACGTCCCCGTTGCCGAGGACCTCCAGTCATCGAAACAGCTCGGCGGCGGGACCGTCGAGTCGCTCGCCGAGGGCGTCGCCGCCGACATCAGGGCGGGGACAGGTATCACCTACGTGCTCGGCCCGGGGTCAACGGTCGGGGCGATAAAGGCCGAGCTCGGCTTCGAACCGTCGCCGATCGGCGTGGACGTGTGGCGGGACGGCGAACTCATCGTACGGGACGCCACAGAACGGGAGATCCTTGAGGCGCTCGGCGAGGAGAACCGCATCGTCGTCTCGCCGATCGGCGGACAGGGGTTCGTCTTCGGGCGCGGGAACCCACAGCTCTCGCCGGCCGTGATCCGCGAGTGTGAGGTGCGGATCGTCGCCTCCCGGGCGAAACTCGACGACGTTCGCGTCCTCCGCGTCGATACCGACGACCCCGAGCTCGACGCCGAACTCGCGGGGTGGGTAAAGGTCCGTGTCGGAAAATTCGAGACGCGGATGATGAAGATCGCCTGACGCCGCAGGTGTGGGTTACCGCTACTGAACGGTTCCGACCTTATCGGCGACGTAGCCGAACTGATCGACATAGCCGTACGCCGAGAGCAACACGGGGTAGAACGGCTCCTCGGCGACGAGGGGGTCGCCGTCGGCGGCCGCAAAGCGCTCGCCGTCCTCGACCCGCCGGAAGTTGTTCGCGAACACCTCGTACTCCTCGGCGGGCGGTTTCGGGATCCGGTCCCGTAACCTGAACACGTCGACCTTCTCGCGGGTGCCGAGGTCGATGACGCCGGCGGTCGATTCCGCGCCCATCCCCGGCATCGCCAACGCGCCGGTTGCCGCGAGGAAGGCGCGGACCAACTGATAGGCGTTGTCCGCGGCCGTATCCGAGCCCTGTATTCCCGCTTCGACCTCCAGGGTGTGTGGATGTTCGATCAGCCGCCCCTCGGTGAACTCGTCGGTCTGGATGATGCTGTCGACCGGGAGGTGTGGGGCGATCCCCCGGGCCACCTCGTCCATCGAATCGACGACCACGAACGGGCCCGCATACGACTGCGTCGAGTGAATCGCGAGGGTCGTACAGCCCGTCAGTTCCGATTGGACCCGGTGTGCCAACCGTCCCTCATGGGTGTCGGCGTTCGGATCGCCCGGAAACGCCCGATTTAAATCCTCATCGAGGTAGCGTTCGTTTTCGGCGAGCGCCTCCTCGTTAGCGATGATCAACTTGATGGGACGTTCGACGGACGGTCCCTCACGAATGAGCCGATCGATGGCACGAGCGCCACACGGCTCGTCGCCGTGGATCGCGCCGACGACCGCGACCTCCGGCCGTCCCTCGCCCAATTCGATGATATCCATATGAACCCGAGGACGGCGATGGCTAAGTGGTGTTCGGATCACGCCGTGGCGAAGCTGTCGGAACCAAAATATGTGCTGTGGCTCACGGGCCGTGCTCAAGCCGCTCCGCATACGCATGATCGGCGGGGTAGGCGGTCGGTCGGGCACCGTCGAGCGTGATCCGCCAGTCGTCGATGGCATCGGGGGAATCGAGCGCGCGTCGGAGCCGGTCGCGGACGTCCTCGACGTCGACGCCGTAGAAGTCGGCCGGGACGCCGTGAAGGTACTGTAATGCGGTCTCGAAAAGCGATCGCATCCCCTCGTCGTTCTCGAAGTCGGCGCGCTTGTACGCGCCGGCGGCGACCTGCACCATTCCGTGAAGGAACGCGGACTCCGTCGTCCCGGAGCCGTAGTTGTACCATTCGTCCTCGAAGCAGTCGTGGGACTCGTGGAACGCGCCCGCGTTGAACAGCCGAACGCCGTGTTCGGTCGCCCGCCGAAGCGTCGCATGCTCCCAGTAGCCGCCCAGTAATATGGCGTCGGCGGGAACCTCCCCGGACGGGTCGCTCAGGTCCTCCCGATGGCCGTCCGTGGACTCCTCCGGGCTTGAGGGAAGGCGATTCCACCCGGTCGGGTTCCCGAGCGGCGGCGCAACGCCGGGGTCGCGGGTGTGTTCGTCCATGAGCCGGGATATGCGGCCGACTTTCTAACCGTTGCCGATCCGGCACGACAGGTCGGGTGTCCGCGCGGTCTGGGCGAAACCGGAGGGTTAAATCCATACGAGATAGAAGGGGTGAACGCGTGCGAGGGTAGCCAAGCCCGGAAACGGCGGCGGACTCAAGATCCGCTCCTGTAGAGGTCCGTGGGTTCAAATCCCTCCCCTCGCATGAGTGCGTCACCGCGCACGAATGCA
>Ga0207421_10002336_pt1 | contig 23613 bp, 21 predicted proteins | sample SodLakKL_010_SED_4_FD_187542 | JGI IMG/M metagenome (GOLD analysis project Ga0207421, IMG submission 187542) | Alkaline sediment microbial communities from Lake Tanatar, Kulunda Steppe, Russia - 8KL_010_SED (SPAdes) (version 2) | ecosystem: Environmental > Aquatic > Non-marine Saline and... | reverse complement strand
TTTGGTATCGAATGCCCGGATCACGACAAACCCAAACGAAATCCCCTGATCGCAACGCTCATGGACCTCGTCGCGTAGCCAAAAAGGGAAAGTTCAGTTAGCCTAGTCGCTCGCCGCCCGATGGGTCAGCCGGGAAACAGCCAGAGCGATTCCAGCTATTCGAGAATCCCGGGAAAACGCAGGTCAATCCGTCATCACGAGGAGCAACTCGATTACGGCGCGCCAGCGCCAGCTTTCGGATTAGGGCGTCCGGAACAGACGTGCCATCCTGCGGTCTTGCGCTCCAGGTCGCGCTCACCACAACGCCTTTTGAACGCAGCAACGTGAGGCGGTTTTAAACCTGCCCCTTCAGGCCAGCTCCCGTCTTCAACACAACCCCACCGACACATGCGTCGATGTTCGTGACACGCGCCAGGAGGAATTCCCGATCCAACGCTCGACCAGGGTTTCGTACGAGGCACAAAAGGTATGCTTCACACATACGAGTCGGGACATCAGCCCGGTGCGCTTCGGCGGCTGCCCTACTTCAGCTGTCTCGCAATAGGCGCCAAGCCGGTCGTCAAGGCCGTGCGAATCGAAGCGATCGTCCAGGCGCACCGGCAGATGTCGGGGAGAGATCGGGTTCTCCGAAAGGGAGCGGAAGACTTGGTCGTGGGGCGAGGCTTCCAGAGCCCGTGGCCTCATCCCGAAATCCTCAAGGCTTGGCGTGTGGGAAGGAAGAAAATCTGCATCTCCGACCGCCCACAACCCATTAACCCATAAATAAATACAATATGTTACGCATTATGCAAGTTCGACGAGGCACCTGGAAGAACGACCGCAGGCAAGTCCTTGACCGTCTCTGGAGAGGAATCGGATTGGTTCGCGGTAACCACCTTCCCGCTCACGGCTCTGGACCCATGACCGTCTCGTGCGGAAAAACGATCACTGCCACCGTTGCGTCCGTGCGAACCAGTCCAACCCCCTCCGCGGCCCTGTATACTCGTGCCGGACCACCTCCTCAGCTACCTCGTGAATAACGCGGGAGGCATTCATCCTCTTGAGTAAGCCTTGCCGACGGCCCGAGCCACCGTGCGACAAATTCCGCCCGAACCAGAGCTGGCAGAGTGGCGCAGAAGCCGCCAGACGGAACTTCCTGCCGTACAGGTAGACATTGTCCGGGAGTGTCAGGAGGCGAGGCTCAAGAAATGAAGGCCATCCCGGTGATCGATTTGTTGGCAGGAAAGGCTGTACACGCCCGCGGCGGTCAACGCCACGCTTACAGACCGTTAGAGACCCGCGGATGCCCCGATGGCGACGCTGTTGCGCTGGCGGAATACTACGTTCTGGAATTCGGCTTCGATCGGCTTTATGTGGCGGATCTAGACGCCATCCAGGGGCACGGTCATCAGTTCGATCTGGTTGAACGGCTGGCAGAAGTGGTGCCAATCGGAACCATCTGGGTGGATGCGGGCGTGAGGCATCGCGAGGATCTTGCAAATCTCGGCCGTATCCGGGGAATCTGTCCGGTAATTGGCAGCGAGAGGCTCGTGGATCCAGCGCTCGCCACCAGGTCTGGCCTGGATGTCCCGGTGATACTCTCGCTCGATTTCACCAAGGATGGATTCCTGGGTCCGGCCGCGCTGCAGCAGGAAACGCTGCTGTGGTCGCGGGAGACGATATTGATGGACATCTCACGTACCGGCAGCTCCCGGGGGCCAAACCTGGCGCGACTTGCAAACCATCAACGGCGCGCCCCATCCGTGCAGTGGTTTGTCGCTGGCGGCATTCGGGACGCCAAAGACCTTGCTGCCTTGCAGAAACATGGGGCGGCCGGCGCATTGTTGGCAACATCACTGCATGATGGACGCATCACCCGAGCAGAAATTGCAGCGCTTACGGATGGGCACTGAGCCACGCCGCTTCAGGTGTCTGTTCTTGCAATAAGAGTCGCGTACCCAGGCATCGCGACCGGTGCGCCAGCGACTCATAGGTCTCCCGGACCGTCCTACCTTCACCATGCACTGAGCAGATGGGCTCGCCCAACCCGACGAGCGTCCCGGCTACGGGCCGGTCCGCAATCCAGTCCGGCCAGGCAACCCTTGGCATCCGAAGTTTTCGGTCCGCGTAAATGACCTGAAGCCCACGTACCAGCGTCGCAGTTGGGACGGGCGCTGGCAATTCGCCAGCACACGCCTTCAGATGCAGCATGAGCAGACCACCGGTTTGCATGCGGTGCTCGTGTAACTCCAACGTGGAGGTGGGACGCGGATTCAGTTCCAGGCAACATGAACGCCCCTCATCCAGCATGAAATCCAGGCCATTAATACCGCGCAGCCCCAACGTTTCAGTTAGCTCGCATACCCAACGTTCGAGACAAGCCGACACGGACGCTGGTACGGTATCCATGACAACGGCACCAGCGTAGGCAAATGGTCGCCCGGGCAAGCGATGGGTCAGCAAATAATGATAGCCCAAGATACGAGCGCGCCGACCATCAGCAATGAACAAGACAGAAGCGGGCTGGCCCCTGACGCGCCGGCTGTAGTAACCAATGCCCCGCGCCTGAGTGGCCGGGTAGACCCCTACGCCTCCGCAACTGGCGCGCGTCTTGAAGAGCCATTCACCCAACCTGGCCGGGGGCCTCATTCGTACTTCGGGGTAAGGGATATTCAACCTGTCTAAAAGCAATGTGAACTGCTCCGGGGCATCGACCGTGTCCCATACCGCGGGCGCATTCCCCATGAGTCGGAACCGCTCGGCCAGAGCTTCTAGAACGGCCCCGCGACCTTCAAAGCCGGCACCGGCCACCAACTTTGCCGACGTAAACGGCGCACAAAGGGAGCCAAGCAATACTTGCTCAAGAGTTTCCCCCTCGGCCGCCCTTACCCGCAGCGTCCGCCAGGCGGCAGCCTGAGTATCTAGGTCAGCGTAATGATCCACCGCAACTACCCGGCTGCCACTCGCCCGGGCGGACTGCGCTAGAGAGCGCACGCTATGGCCCGCCACTAACAGAAGCGACTCAGCCTTTGGTGTAATCACGGGCCGCTTTCAGCGCATGCTCGAAATGCAGGTAGACCGGCCTCTCGGTCTCAAGCATTTGTCCCAGAAGGGCTTGTTGTGCCCTGTATTTCACATTGCCAACCGCCAGAGCACCGATTCCACGGGCTCGCCCCGATCCTGCAAGCAATGGTTCGCCATCGGCCATGACGTCGATGCCCTCGATCCCCGCAGGCGGTACCGCATTCACGTCACAGGCAACCAGCAGTTGATTGGCTCCATGCAGATGACTCGCAGTCAGAACCTGCACACCCGCCTTGGCCGCACTGAATACAATCTCCGCGTCGACCAACAGCGAACGGATCCGCCCATCATCGGAACCGTCCGCTCCGTGAAGGCTGACCCCGAAGCGTTCGCTGCATTGCTTAGCCACCGCCACCGCCTTTGCCAGACTTTCGTGGCTGACGATACTCACCTCCGCACCCGCCCCAGCAGCCAGAATGGCGCAGACTGCCCCAACCGGACCGGTTCCGCCAAACACCAAGACACGTCGGTTTGCAATGCCGCCGTCCTTGCCAAGTCTGAGCGTTCTCTCGGCGCATGCAATCATTCCCGCAGCAGTGGTGAAGGCGCCACTGGGATCGGCGAAGACGGAAATCTCAAAAGGCGGAATCATAGCCGCCCGAGCCGCTTCCAACATATCCATCGCCACGTTCTGATCGCGCCCCCCAACGAACATACCTGTGTGCCGGACACCTTTCGGGCCTCTGGAAAAGATTGCGTCCTGGGTCAGGTCAGCGATTTCTGCCCGTTTCAAACCAGTGTACGGAAGGCAGTGCTGCCAACCGGCGTCGATCGCCATGTTCACATCGAAGGGGCTCAGGTTGGCATCCGGGGTAACCATGTGCAAGATTGTCGGTCGGGTCATGTAATCAGGCCGCCTCTTGTTTAAGTAGAAACGTTTTGATGGGCCGAGCGCAGCGTCCCATAGGTTTTAGTTGCATCGGAGGCGCGATGACCACGATTACATGCAGCGACAACCTGGAATTGCAGCGATACCTGATCAACCAATCGGCGCTGAGCCTGTGCACGAACCTCTTCAGCAGATTCTGCATCCGGAAGAAAAATAAATCCCGTGGGCCCCCAAGAGCTTTGCCCAATGCCTTCAAGGCCAATGGACTCTGCCCAATCGAGTACCTCTGCTACCGCGGGACTCGTAAATCGCCCCCCCTGTGCTGGCGCAAAATGGTTGCCGACGGTACGCTGGATTTCGCCAATGCCCTTGGCAAACGAAGTCAGATCCTCTTCCACAATAGCCGGCAAGACTTGCATTAACGCAATACGGCACAGGTGCGCCGCTTTTTCTTCAGGAAACACCGGAAGCCGATGGAACGCATCGAGTTCCGTGGCGCCATTCAGACCCTGATTGCGCCGATCCAAAATCAAAAGCACTCGCCAGTCTCGCGGGAAATCTAATCGTGCCGTCAGGGGCGGCGGACCACTCTTAGCAAAACGTCCACTGTCCATCAGAAACCCCCCGCGGTCGAAGGCACCAATACCAACCCCCGAGCGTGATCCGCGACCCAAGATCTTTGCCAGCTCGCGCGTTTGGGTCCGTAGTCCCGCCAGACGCGCCAGTGCGGTCCCCACCGCTAGAGACAGCTGTGTCCCTGACCCCATACCGAGATGCTCGGGTATCGATTCTTCAACCAGAACCTCCCAATTCCGGGAGACCCCCAATTTATCGGAAAGACAATCGAGGTAGTGCTGAGCTCGCTCCTGTGCATTTACAGATGGCGGTCTTGCCGTACCGAACGCGCTCTCGCCGCGTGCCTGAGTCAGGGTAACGCGGGTCTGAAACGTGTCAATCGCAAGCCCGAGGCTGCCGAACCGACGTCCAAGCCCACCGTTTAAATCCAGAAAGCCGAGATGCAGCCGCGCCGGAGCCGTCACCGTAATGGCACTACGAGGGTCATGCAAAGCATATGGTTTCGTCATAGCCAATGAGAATCAACTGAAATACCTGCGGCCGACATACGGTTGTATACGGCACTACAATACCGGATGAACGTTTTTGCTGCATCGGCAACCACCATGTATCAAGGATGGTGGAGCCGGCGATCGCCACCACCCATGTCCGCGTCGGCCTTGATGAGTCCGAGCAGTTGGGTGTGCTATCCAAGCAGAACTGCGTGATCCGGATCAAGCGCGCGAGGTACGCCTCGATCCACGCCGATGTGCCTGGCCCTCATGCGGGTCTGCGCATCGCGCCCCGCCCGGCGGAGACCCTGCCCAGGCCCTGACGCACAGTCGGCTGCGCCGATCCGGTCACGGGCAAGTTCGTCGACGGCCTGCCACTGTACCGCGCGGGGAAGACCTTCGCCCGCAAGGGCATCGAGCTCTGCCGCCAGACCCTGTCCGGCTCGATCGTGCAACTGACTACCGCACTGGCCCCTGCGGTGGGGCCCTGAAGCGGCATCCCACCCAGGGGCTGGTGTTGCAGCTCGACGAGACCCGGTGCAGGTGTTCGATGAACCGGGCCGCACCAAGTCCTCCCCGACAACCTGAAAAACCCAGCGGGAGTCCCGGTCGACCCGTAAAAATCAGCGCTGTGCGCATACATGCATCAATCAAAGTCCGCTTTTGCTACCGCCGGGCGCGCACTTCATGGCCCGCAGGAGCTCATGAGACTCCGTCAGAACCAAAATTGTTTCAATGGGAAACGAAGGGTGTTTCTAAAAGACACATTAGAGGCGATCGTTGAAAAACCGTCATCCATACCTTGATCGTGAATTACACAATGCCATGGCCAATTTTTTCTTGACAACCATCAGGGCGGGGCTACCTTCTACAGATACGATGATTAGAAGCGCAGCGGGCTGGGCGGTAAACCCTGCTCCGCTTCCGCGATTAGCCACTCCACGGGCGAGAGCCATGCATATAAGTCACAGAGCAAAATAGGCCTCCAACGGAAACCTTTTTTAGAGTTAAATTATAATTTAATTATTTTGCAGCGCAATAGTAATGCAAGCACCTTCGGATCCGGGCTTGCCCCTGGAAAGTGGATGATTGTTACGGCAGGTTGTGGGGCCTGTTCAACCGACCCAGACAATACATCCTTATATTGCAAGTAGAGGTTTGATTATGACAAGCGAAGACAAGTCGATCGGCTCGAAATTGCATTTCCGCCGGGATGCCGTTCACCAGCCAGCTGAAGTTGAAACGGCCGCACCCCCCTCCGCGGGTCGTCGTTCGTTCCTGCGCAACGGCGCAGCCATGGCGGGCATGGCTTTGGCCGGCGCCGGCGGTGGCGCTTCGGTCGCCCACGCCGCGAAGATGACGGTCCCCGAGTGGTCCAGGACCATGGGTAAGCCGATCCCGGCCACGGATTACGGGATGCCCATCGAGTACGAATCCGACTATGTGCGCACCCGCTCGGATATATTCGTCAACCGGCAGAATTACTCGGACTGGAGCATGTCTCCGTTGCAGCGGCAGCAGGGCATCGTCACGCCGAACGGGGTGTTTTTTGAGCGGCACCACAACGGCACCGCAAAGATCGACCCGGAGCAGCATCGTCTGGTGATCCACGGTCTGGTGAAACAGCCGTTGGTGTTCACCATGAGCGACCTGATGCGTTACCCCTCGGTCTCCAAGTTCCATTTCATGGAGTGCTCGGGAAACACCTTGACCGACTGGCGCGACCCGCGCTCCACCACCGTGCAGCAGAGCCATGGCCTGCTCTCATGTGCTCAGTGGACAGGCGTCCCGCTGGCCTGGCTTCTGGATGAGGCCGGAGTGGATCCGAAGGGCAAGTGGGTGATGCTGGAAGGGGGCGATGGTTCCGGGCACCTCCGCTCGATCCCCATGGAAAAGATCATGGACGACGTGCTGATCGCCTTTGGGCAAAATGGCGAGATGCTGCGAGCCGAGCAAGGCTATCCTATTCGGGCGTTCGTGCCCGGCTGGGAGGGCAACACCAGCGTGAAGTGGCTGCGCCGCATCAAGGTAGTGGAAGAGCCGGCTCATGTCCGCGGGGAAACGGCCCGCTATACCGACCCGATGCCAGACGGCAAGTGGCGGCAATTCAGCATGGAAATGGAGTGCAAGTCGGTGATTACCAATCCCTCCGGCGGCATGAGCCTTCGTGGTCCGGGCTTCTACGAGATCCAGGGCTTCGCGTGGTCGGGCAACGGCAAGATCACCCATGTGGATGTCACCCTGGATGGCGGGCGTACTTGGCGCGAGGCGACGCTTGAGGACCCGGTGATGGACAAATGCCTTACGCGGTTCCGTTACCGCTGGGACTGGGATGGCGGCCCGGCCAAAATCGCCAGCCGCGCGGTGGATAGCACAGGCTATGTACAGCCCACCGTCGAAGACTTGGCCCGAGAACGGGAAATCGTGGGTTTCGTGCAACACCACAACGGCATCTTTCCGTGGGCCGTTTCGGAGCAGGGGGAGGTGACCAATGCGATTGGGTAAGTTGTATACCGCACTTATGGGAGCACTGATCCTGTCGCTGGGTGCCGCACAGGCATCTGCCGACGAGAACAGACTATCTGCGGGTTTTGGTCAGCCGATCAGTGAGGCGGACATCCAGCCGTGGGACATCGATATCCACGCCCCTTCCGGTGCCGGACTGCCTCCCGGTGAGGGTACCGTAGAGCAAGGGCGCCAGGTGTACGAGGCGAAGTGCCTGGCGTGTCACGGCGAGAAGGCAGCCGGAGGACCCGTTTACGGCAGCATGGTGGGTGGCATCGGATCCATGACCGAGAGGCCCCGGGTGCTCACACCTGGCAGCATGTATCCATATGCACCCATCCTGTTCGACTACACTCGTCGCGCCATGCCCATGGATGCGCCGCAATCCCTAAGCAATGACGAGGTCTATGCTGTTTCGGCCTATATCTACTACCTCAACGAGTTGATCGACGAGGATTTCAAGATGAACGCCGAAACCATGGCTGGCATCCAGATGCCCAATCGCGATGCATTTATCGTGGATGACCGCCCGGATGCCCAAGCGGAACGGTGCATGAGCGACTGTCCTCCGATCGGTACGGTGGCAGATGCGGAGTGGAAAGCGGGGGACTACTAGACGCGGATCGCCACCCACTGATTCGCCCCATCGAGCCCGGCTTCATGCCGGGCTCTATTCTTGCCGTCCCTGCCTTTTAACCGCAACATGATCCCGGGTTGCAGCCGGCCATCATCCACTTGGGTCTGCATTTTGCGTTGATGTCCGCCTGCGCATGTGGGCCGCCTCAACAGAGATTGATCCTTGAGGCAAAGGCCACTCCATCACCGCGCCGCCGCCTTGTCCACCGCAAACGCGCAACTGATGTGAAGCCGATACACTGCACGCACGAAACTGTGGCACCGGGACCCCTGGACCAATCAGCGGCCGAAAAGCTGGATGCGTATAATGGCGGCGACCGCGACCGGATGCTCCCGGTCTTTTGAATGGCAGTCCAAGCACCAAGGATACCCGATGGATGACAAGACCCGCACCGAGATCGAAGCCGCCGCTTTCAGGCGCTTGCTGGAACACCTGGACAGCCGCAAGGATGTCCAGAACATCGACCTGATGAACCTGGCGGGCTTCTGCCGAAACTGCCTGTCTAAATGGTATAGCGCTGCCGCCCAGGAGCGGGGCGAGGCCGTCAGTTACGAGGCCGCCCGCGAAACCGTCTACGGCATGCCCTACGCGGAGTGGAAGGCCCGCTACCAGTCTGAAGCCAGCGTGGACCAACGTGCTGCATTCGAGCAGAACCGGCCGAAGGAAGACTGAGACTGGCCGATCCGATTGGATTTATCGACACCGCTGCGGATTTGAAGGCGTTCTGCGGTTAGTTCTCTTGCTCATCGCTCACCGCCTAGGCGAACTTCGCTCCGGTCATCCAGCCGCAGCATCAAGGTCCGGAGTAACTGTGCTCCGGCCCCGGGAAGCGGCGTTCGCGAACCGCCTTCACAAAGGCAGACAATGCACCTTCGATGGAATCCGTCTCGGCCATGAAGTTCTTGACAAATCTTGGGGCGTGCCCGCCGCTGATCCCGAGCACATCGTAGATAACGAGGACCTGCCCGTCGACATCCACTCCGGCACCTATCCCGATGACGGGAATGCAGGCTGCATCCCTGACCGATGCGGCCAGTGCCGAGGGCACGCATTCCAGGACCAGCAGCGTGGCCCCGGCAGCCTCGAGAGCAAGGGCATCTTCGCGCAGCTTTTGGGCAAGTAACTCATCGTACCCCTGGACGCGATAGCCACCGATTTGATGGACATGCTGCGGTGTCAGCCCGAGATGGCCACACACGGGTATCCCCTGAAGGACCAGTTCGTGGACCACGGAGGCGACAGAAGCGCCGCCCTCGAGCTTGACCATTTCGGCACCGGCACGCATCAGGCGCCCCGCGCTCGACAGCGCGCTCGCGCGGTCGTGGTAGCTGAGAAACGGCAGGTCGGCCACCAGCCACGCCCCTTCCAGCCCGCGCCGGACGGCCTCGACGTGATAGACCATGTCATCGACTGTCACCGGCAGGGTGCTGTCGCAGCCCTGAATGACGTTGCCCAGCGAATCCCCGACGAGCACGCAGTCGACTTCCGCCTGGTCAAGCAGGCGCGCGAAGCTGGCGTCATAGGCAGTCAGCATCGCGATGGGTCGGCCGCGCGCTTTCATCGCCGCAAGATCCGGAAGCGTAAGTTTCTTTCTAGCTGACCTCGCCATGACCGCTCCATCGCCAATGCTGCCTCATCGACGTCCTTCCGCCCGGGTGATTCACCATCCAACGCGAAGGGCATGCTATGATTCTATAAAGTCGTTCCAAATCAATGTTTTCTACACGCTTATATGCAGAATTTGAACGGCACCAAGGGTGACACGCTAGAGCTTTTCCGACCGCTGTGCAACGGGCCCTTCCGAACGGACGCTCGGACGCACATCAGCGCCACGACGCCGCCGATTTCGTCGACGATCTACACGGTCTGAATGCCGCCCCACATCGGGCCCATGGCAACAGGCCCCGCCCGCTCGTTGATCGCCACGCCACTCGGCATCCCGGTTGCCACGTCAGCCAGCGTATGCTTGAGCAGATCGAAGAGACCTTCGGCCGGGGCAAAAGATCGGTCGGCTGCGCCAGATGAAGGTTCCGGCGGGGCGCGCGTGAATCACCCGGAAACGTCATCGGCACCTCGCCGCCGTACAACTCCCGCGGCGTAACCTCGGCCGGCACGCAACTCGCGCGCAGCCTGGCGATGCTGTTCCTTAGCCAGATCGCCTACCGACTCCGGCCCGTGCTGCGCACCGAGCTGGAAGCCATCACCTGCCGGTTGCTGCCATCGCTCGCGCTCCGTCCCGTCGCTCGACGTCGTTTACAAAGCATTACTGCACAGAATCGCAGCCAAACGCCCTTTCGAAAATCGCTTCATGACTGACGCGGATTCAAGGGCCGGACACCGTCTCGCTCTTCGGCCGGCAAAGCGGCCAACAGTTGTTTGACCAGGCCCCGCCCCGGCACGTTGAGTTCGGGTGCAAGATCGTTCAGCGGAACCAGCACGAACGCTCGCTCGGCCAATCCCGGATGAGGCACCTGAAGGCCGGCCGTTTGAATGACCTCGCTGCCGAAGACCAGAACGTCCAGATCCAGCACTCTGGGCCCCCACCGCGGGCCGGCACGCCGACGGCCGAAGTCGGTCTCGATGCCGAGGAGCCGCTCAAGCAAGGTCGAACAATCGAGCGCGGTTTCCAGTTCGGCCACGGCATTGAGAAAATCGGGCTGGTCCGTTACACCCCACGGTGGGGTTCGGTACACTGGCGAACAGGCCACAAGTCGGGTGTCAGGAAGGGCATCGATTGCTCGGGTGGCCCGGCACAGGGTATCTGCCGAAGCTCCCAGGTTGCTGCCTAGACCGATCCAGGCTCGGGTCATCAGACTGCCTTGCGCTCGCACAAATAGTGCCCATGATCACGCGGACCCGTGTAGGCCGTTACCATAGTCTCACGGTCGTCCTCCCCCACTTCCTGAATCCAGGCCCAGTCCGCGCCTACCTTTCGAACCGCAGCCGGTTCGAGTAGGCGCGGCACAAGAGAATCGCCGGTGGTCCAGGCCCGGGAATGCCGCCCGTCGACCGGGCACAGGGCGCGCTTCCCGTAGCGTTTGCGGGAGGGTGACTGCTCACGCCACATCTCCGTTGCTACGAAAGAGAAGCGCCCCATTGCTACCAGCCCGGTCGGCAAAATCTTTTGAAGTAGCGGAGCCATCACTGTAACTGAGCGGCCGGTTTCCAATCTGATTGTGACACCGAGCTTGACCATGAAACGCGCCGCATGCAGCAGCCGAAACCGGACTTCGCAGTAGCGCAGGACCCGGTTTCCGACAAACCGCAAATTTTACTCCACTAGGTCGGCGTGGTTGCGGATGGTCTTGATAATCGAATGGTGCATCGGTGGGTTGATGCTAAAATTTTGGTCATGGGCCGTGCCCGCCCCGTCCAAGCACTACTTACCCGGCAATATCCAGGGAGCTGCGCAATACGGGAGGGGACCGCCATCGGGGCAAAGGGAGACCGCCTTATCCACCGGGAGAGTCTGGTTCTCTTGCCGGTATCGCTCTAACCCTAGCCTTTCCAGAACCGGACCGAGCGGTGCAAGGTACCGACGGTGCAGTGGTCGCACTGCTAGACTCAAGTGGCGCTTTCGACGCCGCGAATATGGCCGCACTGGCAGAGGTCGCGCGGCATTGAACCCCGGCGACTTCAGCCAGGCTGGCAAGCGCCGGGGCTACCCGGGCGTATCGTGCAGAGAAGCTTGCCCAGTGGGCTATGTTCAACGTGCCGCGCGCCGGCACAATGCCCATGTAAGACACAAAGCGGCCAAACCATGAAATGGCACCAAGGTACAACACTGGTGGCACGGCCACGCTTAACACGAGTGCAATGATTCTCGCAGGACGGCAACCTAGACCTTAACCGCTTTTCGCTCTGGCGTTGACGCAGCCGCAGCCGCCGGGCTGACTCGGACGGCGCAGTACTTGAACTCGGGGATCTTGCCGTAGGGGTCGAGGGCCTCGTTGGTCAGCAGGTTCGCGGCTGCCTCATGGTAGCCGAAGGGCATGAACACCGAGTGTCGTGCCATTCCGCGGTCCGCCCGCGCCATCGCCGTGATCTCGCCGCGGCGCGAGTTGATCACCACCTGCTCACCAGGCCGGACCCCCAACTCCTCCAGGTCCTTGGGATGCAAACTGGCCACTGCCTCGGGCTCGATGGCGTCCAGCACCGCTGCATGGCGGGTCATGCTGCCCGTATGCCAATGCTCCAGCTGCCGTCCTGTCGTGAAGACGAAGGGGTAGTCGGAATCCGGCAACTCGTCGGCATGTACGTATCGGGCAGGGACAAAGCGGGCGCGTCCGCTCGCGGTGGGGAAGCCTTGCTGAAAGATAATGGGTTCCCCGGGGTCGCCCTCATGTAACAGCGGATAGGTCAGGGTGTGCTCGGCGGCCAGCCGGTCCCAGGTCATGCCACCGAGGCTGGGCGTGGCCCGGCGCATCTCTTCGAACACGTCCTGGACCGACCGATAAGACCAATTGAGCCCTAACCCCTCGGCCATTTGCTGGATGATCCACAGATCCTGGCGCGCCGCCCCGGGGGGATCGATGGCCTGACGGCCGAGCTGGACGCGCCGATCCGTATTGGTGAAGGTGCCCGTCTTCTCCGGGAAGGCCGAAGCGGGCAGGATGACGTCGGCGAAGCCCGCAGTCTCGGTGAAAAATATGTCCTGCACCACCAAGTGGTCGAGCCGGGCCAGGGCCTCCCGGGCGTGGTTCAGGTTCGGGTCCGACATAGCGGGGTTCTCCCCCATGATGTACATGCCATGGAGGCTGCCCTCGTGGATGGCGTTCATGATCTCCACTACCGTGAGACCGGGCCGGGAGTCCAGGGAGGTGTCCCAGAGTGTCTCGAAACGCTTCTGGACGGCCGGGTCGTCCACCCGCTGGTAGTCGGGGTAGACCATGGGGATGAGGCCGACGTCCGAAGCTCCCTGGACGTTGTTCTGGCCTCGCAAGGGGTGCAAGCCGGTGCCGGGACGGCCGATCTGTCCGGTAAGCAGGGCCAGCGCGATGAGACAGCGCGCATTGTCGGTCCCATGGATGTGTTGAGAGATGCCCATGCCCCAAAAGATCATGGCCCCCTTGGCAGTGGCGTAGAGTCGGGCCACCTCGCGGATGGTTGGGGCCGGGACGCCGGTAATAGCTGCGACCTGCTCCGGGGGGTAGTCCATGACGTTCTGCTTCAGGGCCTCGTAGCCCTCGGTGTGCTCACGGATGTAGGCGTCGTTCTGCAGCCCCTCTTCAATGATGGTGCACATCATGGCGTTCAGCAGCGGCACGTCGGTGTCGGCGTTGAACTGCAGCGAGTGCGTGGCATGACGAGCCAACTCCGAGCGGTAGGGGTCCATGAGGATCAGCTTCTTGCCGCTCTTGGCCGCATTCTTCATGAAGGTGGCGGCCACCGGGTGATTCACCGTAGGCCGGGCGCCGATGATGATGATGACCTCGGCCTCTGCCACATCCTCCACCTGGTTGGAGACGGAGCCCGAGCCGATGGTCTCCAACATGGCGGCTACAGAGGAAGCGTGGCACAAGCGGGTGCAGTGATCCACGTTGTTGGTCTGGAAGCCGGTGCGCACCAGCTTCTGGAACAGGTAGGCCTCTTCGTTGCTGCCCTTGGCGGAGCCGAAGCCAGCCAACGCCTGGCCGCCTTCTGTGTCGCGGATGCGGCCAAGGCCACCGGCTGCCGCTTTCAGGGCCTCCTCCCAGCTCGCTTCGCGAAAATACTCGTGCATCTGCTCGCGACCCAGCACCGCCGGGGTCTTCGCCTTGCCCTCCCGGCGAATGAGAGGTGTGGTGAGGCGATGGGGGTGATGCACGTAGTCGAAGCCATAGCGCCCCTTGACGCAAAGGCGACTGTGGTTGGAAGGGCCATCACGGCCATCAGCATAGAGAATCGTGTTGTCCTTCACGTGGTAGGTGAGGAGGCAACCTACGCCGCAGTAGGGACAAACGGATTCCACCTTTTTGTCCGGTACCACCTTGCCCACCTCCTGTGCCGGCATCAATGCACCAGTGGGACAGGCCTGGACGCATTCACCGCAGGTGACGCAGGTACTCTCGCCCATGGGGTCATCGAGATCGAAGACAATCTTGGAATGCTCGCCCCGAAAGGCATACCCGATAACGTCGTTGACCTGTTCCTCGCGGCAGGCCCGCACACAGCGGGTGCACTGGATGCAGGTGTCGAGATTGACCGAGATGGCGGCATTGCTGAGGTCAGGCTGAGGTTGGGGGCGCTCGCCAAAGCGGGGCGCGCCCACCCCCAGTTTATCGACCCACTGGTCGAGCTCGGATTGCGGAGTGTGGGGCGATACCGACTGTTCCGGCATGTCCGCCAGCAGCAGCTCAAGCACCATTCGCTGGGACAACAAGGCGCGGGCGCTGTCGCTGCGCACCGACATGCCGTCCCGGGGAGCTCGGCAACAAGAGGGAGCAAGTACCCGCTCGCCATCTATCTCGACCATGCAGGAGCGGCAATTGCCCACCTCGCGGTAGCCCTCCTTGTAACACAGGTGGGGGATCTCAACGCCAATGCGCCGGGCGGCCTGGAGGATGGTCTCGCCCTCCAGGGCCTCCACGGGTTGGCCGTTAAGTTCAAACCGGATCGTGTTCGCAGCGACGGATTGGAGATTCACAGCCATTAGTCTTCAAACTCCTGGGGGAAATATTTGAGAGCACAGCGCAGGGGGTTCGGAGCCGCCTGGCCCAAGCCGCAGATGGAGGCGTCGGCCATCACAGTACAGAGGTCATCCAGCACTGCCTCATCCCAAGTCTCCTGCTCCATCAGGGTCACGGCCTTCACCGTACCGACGCGGCACGGTGTGCACTGACCGCAGGACTCGTGTGCGAAGAAGCGCATGGCGTTGAGGGCGGCCTGCCGGGCACTGTCGTGGTCGGAAAGCACGATGATCGCCGCCGATCCTATGAAGCAGTGTGGGTCTACTTCCTGGAGGGTGTCGAAATCCAGGGGAACGTCGGCCTTGGCGGCAGGCAAGATGCCGCCCGAGGCCCCTCCGGGGAAATAGCCATAAAGGGTATGGCCTTCCAACATGCCGCCGCAGTACTCATCGATGAGCTCCCGCAGCGTGATGCCGGCAGGGGCCAGATGCACCCCTGGCCGCTTCACCCGACCGCTAACGGAAAAGGAGCGCAGGCCGTGGCGGCCATGGCGGCCCTGACCGGCGAACCACTCTGGACCCTTCTCTAGGATGTCCCGCACCCAATACATGGTCTCCAGGTTCTGCTCTAGGGTGGGGCGGCCAAAGATGCCCACCTGGGCGACCAGGGGTGGGCGCAGGCGGGGCATGCCGCGCTTGCCCTCGATGGATTCCACCATGGCCGACTCCTCTCCGCAGATGTAGGCGCCGGCGCCCCGCCGGATATGGAGCCGTGGCAGGGGGCAGGGGGGAGCGGCCTCCAGTTCCGCCACAGCCCGGTGCAGGACGCCTTCGGCTGCGGCATATTCGTCCCGCAGGTAAAGGTAAACGTCGGGGGCATTGACCGCCCAGGCCCCAATGAGGGTGCCTTCCAGGAAACGGTGGGGATCCCGTTCCAGGTAATGGCCATCCTTGAAGGTACCGGGCTCACCCTCGTCGATATTGATGGCTACATAGCGGGGTTCGGGCTCGTTGCGAAGGGCCCGCCACTTGCGCCCTGCGGGGAAGCCGGCCCCTCCGAGGCCTCGCAGCTTGGCGTTCTCCAGGGTACTGACGATAGCCTCCACGTCGCGCCGGCCGGCCACACAGTCGGCGAGCAGGCTGTATCCACCTGCGTCACGATAAGCTGTGTAGGCGATGACCCCCGTAGGTTCCGGCGGATCCACCGCGCCGTTGTCCACGGCCGCTGCCACCGTCTCTGGCGTGGCATGACCGACGGGATTCCGTCCCACCACGGCCACGGGCGCCTCGTGGCAGCGGCCCACGCAGGGCACGGGCTGGATGCGCACGCCTGGTCCCAGATTCGCCCCGAGGGCATCGGTAAGCTCACCGCAGCCATGCATCTCGCAGGTGACCGATTCGCACACGCGAACGGTCAGGGGCGGCGGTGGGGTTTCCCCCGCCTTGGTGACATCGAAATGGTGATAGAAGGTGGCCACCTCATAGACCTCGGTCATGGACAACCCGAGCTCATGGGCCAAGGCCACCATGTGATCGGCGGAGATGTGCTTGTAGCCGTCCTGGATGCGGTGCAAATATTCGATAAGAAGGTCAGGGCGGCGGGGGTCGTCCCTCAGCAAGGCTTGCACCTCGACCAGGGCTTGTTCCTGCAGCTGCCGGCCCTTCAGATGCCCGCGCCGTTTCCTGCCCCCTTTCGAGGGTTTGCTCTTTATTTCAGGGACGTTCGTCATGTGCAGTACCTGGGTCTCCGCGCGCTGTTCAGCAAATGTCTGGTCGCTCATAGCGGGAATGAAGCAAGGCTTATGCCAGGAACGCGGATAGGCGCTTTCTCCGCTTGATGGCGAAACCACGGTAAATCCCGCGATTCCCCGGCATGCCGCAGGCACAGGGACGGCTTTAGCTGGGGTTCGATAAGGAAACGTCAGAATGGCGTTCCGGACAACGCCGAGCATGAGATATCTTCCGCACCTCACCCCAGGACAGGTGTGGCATCAATGGAGCGCAGATGCCGCGGACTTGTGCCACACACGTTACACAAAACGCACCCAAGATTGCGGTAAACGCATCATGTTCAACAAGCAGGCTGCCAGCCCTGACTCTTATACCTCACGGCTGCCTGGCGCCGGTCGGCGCGCAGTGCCAGCGGTCCTCCGCCCTTTGGGCGAGGTGACCCATAGTGGATCCCTGGCACGATGGCCATCCCGATGCGTAGGATGCCTGTCTCGACCGTCGCCCTTGGCACATATCGCGCCGTCAGCGGGTCGCCAGCCGCGAATGGATATTCCGGGCCACAATCAGCCCAAGCAAGCCCCAAAAATATTCCACAGAAAAAGTGTTTGTTTCGCGCCTGCCTATGCGCCCTGGAGAAGGGATTCATGCGGTCATGCAGGAGAGGCTTGTCACCCCGCCAATCGGAAAGCGTTATAGATACGCAGAGGCTGAAAGCACTAATTGCAGCAGGCTACGGTCATCAGGTCGTGAGAGCGGCAGGCGCATCGAGGATCACGCGCTCGCGTCCGTTGAACACAAGAAAATGTCGTCCCTTGGCGCGAGCGATCATGGTGACGCCGAGACGGCGGGCGAGGTCGAATCCCATATGCGTAACACCAGAACGCGACACCAGGGTGGGGACACCGATTTGTGCCACCTTGATCACCATCTCTGAAGTCAGGCGCCCGGTCGTGTAGAAGATACGATCGCCTCCTTGCATGTCTTCCAACCACATATGGCCGGCAATGGCATCGACCGCGTTGTGGCGGCCCACGTCCTCGACGAAGAACTCAACCTTGGTATCGAGGCACAGGGCGCAGCCATGAACCGCACCAGCGGAACGATATACCTCGTTGCGAGCTGCCAGGTTCTTCAGCAATGCGTAGAGTGTCGACTGGCGGACGTTAACCTCGGGCAGGCGGATCCGCTCCAGATCCTCCATGAGATCTCCGAAAACTGTACCCTGGCCGCACCCGGTAGTGATGGTACGGCGCCCTAGCTTTTCCTCAAGCGAGCGGACCTGATTCCGGGTCGTCACCACCACCGATTCCGTCTCCCAGTCGGCCTGAACCGCCTTAACATCCGCGAGGTCGGGTATCAAGCGCTGGTTTCGCAGATAGCCCAGCGCCAGCAGTTCGGGATGACCTCCGAGGGTCATGAGCGTCACGATCTCGCGCTTGTTCAAATAAAGGGTCAGGGGACGCTCGCCGGCAACCTGCACCTGGCGCAGTTCACCGAACTCGTCGCTGACTTCCATCGAGTGGCAAGGTGCCAAGCCGGCACGAGTCCTGTCCACATGGTGGGTCGCGGTCATGCGGTATGTCCTTTGTCCCGTTTTTACTCGTCGTGATCCTGGCGAAAGCCCAGGGCGGCAAGGCGTTCCCGCATAACGGGATCCCAGAGTAGCTCCGTCAGGGCTTTCACCCCCGATCCCTCCAGTCGGTCCTCAGGGACCACCAGGTCGTAAGACTCCTCGCGATAGGGGATAAAGCCGAGGCCGTACTGGCGCGCCACCGTCTCGATCGCCATCCCCCAGTCGGCCCGTCCCTGGATTACTGTGGTGGCCACCGCGTGGTGCGATTTGACCTGCAAATCGTAACCGGGAGGACGGGCCCCATTCAGAAGCCGGTCAAGGAGGATGCGTGTACCGCTCCCGGGATTGCGGTTCACTAGCCGGCACTCGGGGTCAGGCAGGATACGTTCAAGCGCAATATCGATATCGGCGTCATGAAAACGTGGGTCGGCGGGCTGGAAGACGAAACCCTGCATGCGCTGATAGCCCCTAATGAGGTGCATTCCCGGCTCCAGGAACGGCCAGTTGTACGCGCCGGTCGCCTCGTCCATCAGGTGGATGGCTGCGATGTCGCACTCACCGCGCCGCGCCGCGGCGAGCCCCCCCTGGCTGCCCATGTGCAATGCCTTTACCCGCAGCCCACGGCGTTGAAGCTCGTCGAGCAGAAGGTCCAGACCAAGGCAGTGGCTGCCGATGAGAACGAGGTCGGCGGGTTCCACCGAACGGCCGAGCAAACGAACGCGTACCGGCTCACCTGGATGCAGCATCTCTTTCTGCTGGGGGATTGTGACAAAACCATCCGCGTAGCTGAATGCGGTGACGGATCCTGAACCGCCGTCCATGGGATAGGCGGAAAGCCCTGACGGGCCTCGGACGAGACTGACCAGCAAATACTCCGTGCGGCCCCGTTCGGCATTAATCCTGACGGGGATCCGCGCATCGATTTCTTCGCGGCGCTCGGCGGGCAACCCTGCAAAGGCCCTCAGAACCGGCGCCACGAACTCATGGAACGTGAAGATGGCTGAAGTGGGGAAGCCAGGAAGTACGGCCAGCGGCTTATCGTCCATTACCGCAAGACAGATCGGTTTACCGGGTTTCAGGGCGACCCCGTGGGCAAGAATACCGGGCCGCCCAAGTCCCTCCAGCACGCGGTAAGAGAGATCTCCGGCCCCCTTCGATGTCCCGCCCGAAAGAAGCACGAGATCGCACTCGGAGAGCGCCCTCCGAACCGCTGCCTCGAGGTGGCTCACTTCATCGGGCACGACCCCCAGCATAACCGGATCCCCACCCTGCTCAGCCACGGCCGCGGCAAGAATAGGGCCGTTAGAATCGTACACAGCGCCGGGCCTTGAGAGCGAACCCGACGTGATCAGTTCGTCACCTGTCGAGATGATAGCCACCCGGGGCCTGCGGAAGACGCTAACCCGCGCGCAGCCGATGGCAGCCAAAACACCCACCTCGCGCGAACCCAACAACTGCCCGGTTCTGAGGACCACCTCGCCCATGGAGATGTCACTGCCCGCGAAACCGATGAACTGTCCTGCAGCCACGGGATGCCGCACCTCCAACGGGGCATCGCCTTCGGGTCCCAGTTCCGTGTGTTCCACCATCAGGACCGCGTCGGCGCCCCGCGGCAGCATGGCCCCAGTGGCCACCGCCGTGGCTGTGCCAGAACGAACCTCGCACCGGGGCACCTGTCCCGGCACGAGGATTTCCCCATTTAGCCGGAGGCGGAGCGGCGCGTGTTCCATGGCGCCATGCGTATCGGTTGCCTGCACAGCGAAGCCGTCCACATTAGCGCGATCGAACCCCGGAACATCTCCCGGGCTGTGCACGGTGCGGGCCAGTATACGCCCTAGGGCATGCTCCAGGGATACCTCCTCGGTTCCCAGTGGAGTCAGGCGGATATGAGCTTCGAATCGCCGGCGGGCCTCATCGCGGGTAACTACTTCGAGGAACTGCTGCTGCCGAAGGGCGGACCGATCCGGCGCAGAAATCCCGCGGAAAACGTCACTGGTCATAAAAATAGACCTCCACCTGCATACCTTCACCGTATCCTTCCGGTTCGGGCGGGACGATAACGAAACCTTCGGCTATGGTGGTGGACGAGAGAATGGAAGCACCGCTCAGCGCCAGCGGTACTACGCCTTCCGGTGTCACCCGCACGCGGCAGTAGTCGACCCGTCCGATGGCGGACACCAACTTGCGCGCCAGGGGAAGGCGACGAATCCGGTAAGGCCAGTCGATGGAGCGGCCACCTAATCGTCGCAGCGCGCGTCCGGCAAAGAAATCATAGGCGCACAGACAGGAAACGGGATTGCCGGGCAGCAAAAACACGACGGTGTCGCCGATGCTGCCCATGCCCGTTGGACAGGACGGCCGCATGGCGATCCCGTGGATGGCGATGTCACCGAGTTCCGCCAGGAGTGCCGGCGCATGGTCTTCGGCACCCACGCTCGATCCCCCAGCGACCAAGATGACATCCGCCCCAGAGGGCTCCAGCGCTGCGCGCAACGATTCGCGGTCGTCAGTGAGCCGTAGGACACGTTCGATGACCCCCCCATCCCGCTCCGCAAGGCCCCGCATGAGGAAGGAGTTGGCATCGAAGATCTGGTGAGGAGCGCGTTGTGCGCCGGGTGCCGCCAGTTCGTCGCCAGTCACGATGATGCGGACCCTGGGAGACCGCACCACCGCGACGCTTGCCAGTCCGAGGGAGGCGAGCAGTCCGGTGTCCTGGGGACGAAGGCGTCGGCCCCGCGCGAGCAGCACATCGCCCTTTCGCACGTCCTCTCCGCGCTGACCTACGTTTCGACCTACCGGACAGGCAGCGCTGATCTCCACCACGCCGTCGCGTTCCTCGCAGTATTCCGCCGGCACCACGGTGTCCGCCCCCTCGGGCACGGGTGCGCCGGTCATGATGCGCAGTGCGCACGCCTCGGGCAGCGGCGCCGGATGGGCGTGGCCGGCAAACACCTCCCCCGCCACTGAAAGCTGCAGGGGAGCGAACTGACCCGCCCCAAGTGTCTCTGCGCCGCGCAGCGCATATCCGTCCACCGCGGCGCGGTCGAAGGCAGGCACGTCGAGGGTAGCGTGCACATCTTCGGAAAGAACTCGCCCGGTGGCTTGTTCGGTGAGAATGACCTCCGCCTCTAGGCGATCCGTGACCCGGTCGACCCAGGTCTGCGCGTCCGCGACAGACACGCGCGCCGAGAAGCCACGCATGCGCACGTCGGGAGCATCGGTGCTTCCTGGGTTGTATTCGTCTGGCCCGGGCATGTCCGAGTTACGCGCCAGGACTGGCGTCGCCCCGGTACGCCATTTCCTCGAGCTCCTCCGGTGTGTTGATGTTTGTGAATGCTTCGGGGCAGTCAGAAAAGTCCACGAGTACCTCTCGGTGGCCGGCGGTCCATGCATCGATCTTGCGCCTTCCAGAGCCAAGGAATGCATCGAGACTGCTGTGCAGCCGGGCATCGGCAAGTAGCAATGTGGGGTGGCTGCGCTGACCGTCATGAACCAGCGCGACGTCGGACTGCTCGCGGAGCAGTGCATCGAGGAGCCGTTGCGCCATGTCCCGGGGAATGCGCGGGGTATCGCAGGCCACCATCATCAAGTATGGGCTGTGTACATGGGACCATGCGGCATGCAGGCCGGCGAGCGGCCCCGCGAACCCGGGCACTCCGTCGGCGATCACCTGAAGGCCGTATTGAGCATAGCGCTCCCGGTTGCGGTTGGCGCTGATCATCACCTGCGCAACCTGATCCGCCAGCGCGTCCAGGACATGTTCGATCATGGGACGCCCCGCGATGGGTACCAGTCCCTTGTCCGCGCCGCCGAGGCGCTGCCCCCGTCCTCCGGCAAGGATGACGGCCGTAATAGCCGTGCGCGCCGACGGCGGGTTACCGGCCGCGGATGTCATGGTGAGCTCCTCAAGAAATGCGCGGCGCGGCAGATTTCAAGACAGTAGGCCGCGGCGAGACGAATCCGGCCAGGGGCTGACTCGAGCTCGACGCAAAAGTTGCGGCAACCACGGCGAAGCCCGCCTCTGAGATCCAGTAAGCGCATGCGCGACGAGGCGAACGCAGCGAAGTCTACGTAACAGACAGGAAGACGATTTGTCGACATAACGGTGCTCACACAACGATCCTAGCAAGCACCACGCCACGCGTGTGGGGTGCCGGAACATGGGCGGGTTCGCCCCCCCTTGCCGCCGCCGATTGGCCCGCTGCCGTGACAGACTGTCCCAATCCCCCCTACACAACCATACTCCAAGTTTGTGCCGGTCATGCCCCGGGTTACCGCCAACCGCACCCGAGGCCGCTTGATCGCCTCAGCATGTTCGGAATGCTCGAGTTCCCGGCGTTCGCCGGTTGGTGACAAGCACCGCGGCCCTCACGGGGCCGGACTGGCAGATCGACATCCGGGGCTTTGTACCGGGCTCTGCCGCGGATTCTCTCGAGGCCTCGGTCGACCACAGGGTCAACGTCTACGGGGGAGCCAACTCAGAGCCGGTAACCTTCGAACCCCACATGCCCGGTAGACGTAAGCATCGACTTCCTTGCACCGCCATTTTACCCACCAGCATTCCGCAACCGAGGCAGACTGGATATTTTCACCCTCTCGCAGCAGGCCCACCCTCCCGAGTCCGCCTCAGAACACCCAGGCGATCATCAGCCAGAAGAAGACGAAGAACAGGAAGAAGCCCGGAATCATGAACTGGATCTCCCCGATCACGCCGTCCCCCGCCGCCAGCGCGAACACGATCAGAACGGTCACGCTGATCACCGCCGACGCGATCGCTGCGTTCTGGAGGCCGATGCCGTCGTCGAAGGTGACCGCGACCCACTCCGAGAGCCCCGGCAGCGATGTCGCCGCGGCCAGCACCAGCAGCGCAATCAGAAAGGCGACGATCGCGGAAAAACCGAGCAGGATGCGCAGCGCGAAGCGGCTGTCGCGCAGACCGGTGTCGCTCACTCGAGGCTCCCCCGGCGGTTGCGTACGTGGTCGCGTACCTGATGCGGGTTCGGCATGCCCCCGACCATGAACTCGGGGTCATCGCCGGTGGTGAAGACCTCGATCCGCCCCACCCGAAAGACCCGGTCCAGCAAGTCCTGATAGACCCGCACCGCGCGGATCTGACCCACATGCAGGTCGACGTGGTGCTTGCTCAGCAGGCCCTCCTCCAGGTGCACCTCATCCCCCGTGATGCGCAGCCGCGTGGCCCGGGTCTTCAGGAACCAGTAGAGCAGGATCAGAATCCCGAGACCGGTGGCACCGAGCAGCAGCGCCGGCGGGAAGTCGCCCATCGCGGCGATCTGTTCCCGGAACAGCACGAGGAGCACGAACGGCAGAATGATCAATATCAGGATGAAAAGATATCCCAGCGGATGGTTCCGGAACATGGCCGGGTGGGAATCGTAGGACGGCTGATTATCGTTTGACATGGTCCTCCCCTTGGCAATCCGTCAGCGCCAAGTTTGCCAGAAGCCACGGCCAAGCGTGAGCGGACACTCCGGCAGGAGGAAAAAGCGGCAATGCCCGCCCATGAGCGGCGGAGGCCTGGGAGGGGCATCCCAGGCAGACCCGGAAACCGAATGCCGGGGTCGTACCCACGGGCCCTCCGCC
>Ga0207421_10002335_pt1 | contig 23616 bp, 21 predicted proteins | sample SodLakKL_010_SED_4_FD_187542 | JGI IMG/M metagenome (GOLD analysis project Ga0207421, IMG submission 187542) | Alkaline sediment microbial communities from Lake Tanatar, Kulunda Steppe, Russia - 8KL_010_SED (SPAdes) (version 2) | ecosystem: Environmental > Aquatic > Non-marine Saline and... | reverse complement strand
AATGCTGTTGTTATCCCTTAAGTAGCGTTTTATTTCTCCTATAATCATGGGCACCGCGTAAGTGGAAAAGTTAACTTTTTGATCGGTTTTAAAATTATCAATAGCTTTCATCAAGCCAATACATCCTACCTGGAAAAGGTCATCCATAGATTCACCACGATTTTTAAACCTCTGGAGGATACTTAACACCAGCCGCAAGTTTCCCTCGATTAACTCTTCCCGGGCCTCTTCTTCTCCTTCTTTCATCCTTTGGAAAAGATCCATCATATAGGAGTTACTTAGCGAGGGTAAATTGAAAGTATTAACTCCGCTCAAGTTGACTTTCCGATGAAGCATTTTTAACCCCCCTGATTAATGCCTTCTATTACTATTATTGCCATTTTATGCTTGCCTTAGACGTGATTTTAAAAATTGGTTGAAAAATTATGCTATAATGGGGAAAAAATATGTCAGGAGGGTACGCTTTGAGCAACTTGATCCGATTTGGGATTTCTATCCATGAAGACTTGCTGGAACGTTTTGACCAACAAATTGTAAACAGGGGTTACCATAACCGCTCCGAAGCAATAAGAGACCTCATCCGAAACCATATGGTAGAAGTAGAATGGAGCGACGAACATGAAGAGGTAGCCGGCACTCTTACCCTGGTTTACAATCACCACGTTAAGGGTTTAACCGACTTGTTAACAGAATTACAGCATTCTTATCATGACCTGATTATTTCTACCATGCATGTTCATCTGGATGAACATAATTGCCTGGAAATCCTGGTTATTAAGGGGAAAGTAAAGGACGCCCGGGAAGTAGCCAGCCGCATCCTGGGGGTTAAAGGTGTGCTCCACGGGAAACTTTCTATTACTTCTACGGGGAAGAAATTAACCTGATATTTTGAGTAACCTGTCTCGACCTCGGTAATCAGATAAAACTTCTACTTTTTTAATTCCTTTTTCACGGAGGGACAATTCCCTGACTTTGTCACTAATGAAAGGGCTTACTTCCAAAACCGTTAGAGAGGGAGATTTAACATGTTCCCGGAGATTGTTTAAAATGCGGTGATAAGCCTTGATCCCTTCATCCCCGCCATTAAGAGCTATCGAAGGTTCATATTTTTTGACATCGCAGGGGAGTGAATCCATTTCCTCGGAAGTAACGTAGGGAGGGTTAGAAACAACCACATCAAACTTCAACCCCTTATCGGAAAATGCCTCCCAAAAATCCCCTTCCAGGAAGGTAATGCGGTTATCCACTCCATGTCTGCGAGCATTTTTCCGGGCTACCAAAAGGGCTTCCCGGGAAATATCTACCGCCCACACCAGGGCTCGTGAAAAAATCCTGGCCAGGGTTACTGCAATAACTCCACTTCCGGTACCCAGATCAGCAAGGAAAAATTCTTTCTGCCGGTATCCCCATTTATTTTGCCAGTCACAGACTGCATCTACCAGAAGCTCTGTTTCTGGCCGAGGGATAAGGACGTAAGGGTTAACCAAGAAATCCAGGCCATAAAATTCTTTTACCCCGGTAATATAAGCCACGGGGTATTTCTTCCCTCTTGATTCTACCACCTGCCGGAAACTCGTTTCCACAGAAGGGGGAACCTGTTCCCGGGGATAGCCCCACAGGTGTAGCCTGTCCCGGGCCCAGGCATAAGCCAGCAGTATCTCTGCTTCAAAACGAGCCTCGGTAATACCGCATTTTTTTAAATGTTCTGTGGCTTCCCTCAGCAATTCACTGGTTTCCCTTGGCAAAACATCCTCCTCATTCACTTATCTGGGAAAGTTGTTGAGATTGCTGGTAGGTCACCAGCGGGTTAATCAGTTCATCCAGGTTACCATCCAAAACTTGTTCCAACTTGTGCAAGGTCAAGTTAATACGGTGATCGGTAACCCGATTTTGGGGGAAGTTATAGGTACGTATCCTTTCGCTACGGTCTCCGGATCCTACCTGGTTTTTCCTGGCTTCTGCCATTTCATGTTCCTGCTCTTCTTTAAACTTTTCATAGAGCCGTGAGCGTAGTACCCGCATGGCTTTGTCACGGTTCTTGTGCTGGGATTTTTCATCCTGGCAGTTTGCAACTATGCCGGTAGGATGATGGGTAATTCGCACTGCCGACTGAGTGGTGTTCACGCTCTGCCCTCCCGGCCCGGTAGCACAGAATGTGTCTACCCGAAGATCCTGAGGGTTTATGTTTACTTCAATGTCTTCCGCTTCAGCCAGGACTGCAACCGTAGCAGCGGAAGTGTGTATTCGCCCACCTGATTCAGTTGCCGGCACTCTCTGGACACGGTGCACCCCACTTTCAAACTTTAGGCGGCTGTATACACCATTACCTTCGATAGCAAAAACAACTTCTTTTATGCCCCCTATATCCGTGGAATGAATGTCCATTATCTCCATTTTAAACCCCTGTTGTTCAGCATAGCGAGTATACATTTTTAACAGGTCAGCAGCAAAGAGGGCCGCTTCATCCCCCCCGGTGCCGGCACGGATTTCCATAATAACGTTTTTTTCATCTCCTGGATCCTTTGGTATCAAGAGTTTTTGCAATTCTTCTTTTATTTCTTCCTTACGACGGCTCAACTCTCTGGCTTCTTCTTTAAGAAAGTCTATCATGTCTTTGTCTTGTTCTTCAGGGAGCATTTCCTCAGCCTGTTTTAGTTCTTCGCATATTTTACGATACTCACGGTATGTTTGGACAGTTTCGGAAATACGTGCATGTTCCTGGGAATATTCCTGCAGCTTGTCTGTTTGTGACACTATTTCTGGAGAGCTCAACTTGCTTTCCAGTTCCTCGTATCGTCTCTCTATTGCATTCAGTTTATCCCACACCCTAATTCACCTCCGGTTACAGGCGTTTTTCCTGTAGCATGCATGATATATCAACAGGACAGCCTGCTGGAAAAAACTCGGCTGTCTTAAGAATAAACCAGGCTATATATTTAAGTTGTTACTACTCAGCTATAAAAGTAGCTTAATTAATTGGTGATGTGGGTCGGCTTATCGGATGGTCGTATCGTGGGCCCTAGTTGCGGCTCAGCCTTCGGTCTTAAGCGGGCAACCCCGACAGTCGCAGCACTCAACTGATTAAAAAGAGGCAGTTGCAGTGCCGACCCGACCGGAGACCTTGTCTTCGCTGGCTATGGCAATTACTCTCTTTGTGCCGATGTCGCCGACCACACCAACGTTTTTAACCTTTATATAGGCTGAGTAGTTACTTTATGTTTTTATTCACGGGTGTCAGCACCTGTTACAATTACTCTGAAAGGGGTGAGACAAAAACTGCGGGAATTTCAAGTTGCTACACCCGGGGATTCTTTTTCCCATGGGTTTTTTGTATCATGGGATGGTTCACTGGTTTCTTCTTTCCGCAATAAATTGCGCAACGCTTCCAGGGCAACTTCCAGTTGAGAACGATCCGGCTCCCGGGTAGAGAGGTGCTGGAGCCAGAGCCCCGGCAGGGATAATAGTTTTAAGGGCCCAAAGGAAGTTTTAGAAGTTAGCCGGATTAGTTCATAGGACACGGCAGCCACCACGGGTAGCAGGCAAATACGGATCAAAAACCTTTGCCATAAACCAGGCCAACCAAAGAAAGTAAAAAGCAGGATACTTACTATCATTACCACCAGTAAAAAACTGGTGCCACATCGAGGGTGCTTGGTGCTAAACCGCAAAGCGTTTTCTACGTTTAGCTCTTTACCTGCTTCAAAGCAGTGTATGACTTTATGTTCCGCACCATGATAGGCAAAAATGCGCTGTATCTCTCCCCAGCGGCTTATCAAAAATATATAAGATAAAAAAACAAATATTCTCAGCAGGCCTTCCACCAGGTTGGAAAAAAGAGCTGAAATCTCAGGCAAGAAGTTGGCCAAATAAGTGGGCAAGAGAAAGAAAAGTCCAATTCCTAACATCAAGCCCATGGCTATGATAAATACGGTGTGAAGAGGATGCATTTCTTCCCCTTCTTCTTCAAAAGCAAGGGCAGCTGAAATGTTCAAAGATTTAATGCCGATAGTCAGGGCTTCCACAAAAGCAACTATTCCCCGGAAAAGAGGCCAGCGCAAAAAAGAGTAACGACGGGGAGTGGTGGAAATTTCTTCCCGGTGAACAGCTATGTCGCCCTGGCTTTTTCTACATGCTACCACCATCTGCTCCTGATTCCTGAGCATAATCCCTTCCATAACTGCCTGTCCGCCTATCCATCGCTGGGAACTCACCGTTCTCACCCCTGTTATAACCCGGTCAAACCAGTATCCTTAACCAGGATCAAATAAAAAAAGAGCAGGTTTGCTCTAAAAAACCACTGCTATAAACCTGGTTTTTTAATTTCTGCCGTATTTTCTCTTGAAGCGTTCTACTCTGCCGCCGCTATCCACAAATTTTTGTTTGCCGGTAAAAAACGGATGACAACGGGAGCATATCTCTACTTTAATATTTTCCTTGGTAGAGCCTGTTTCAAAAGTTTCACCGCAAGCACAAGTAACCGAAGCACGGTAGTATTCAGGTTGAATATTTTTATTCATGATATCATTCCTTTCTATGACTTTACCACAGGTATAATAACACAAACCTACCGGTGGTTGCAACTAGATTAGAAAAACAGACTCCCTGATGATGAGAAAATGTTTAGTCGACGCAGGAGGTATACATTTTTTGCTTTACCCTGCCTTACCATTTAACCCCCTGGTATCTTCAGCGTTGTTTCTATTCACCCTACCAAACGAGGGGTAGTTAGTTTGGGCTTTCCAGCTTCCTGACAAACTTGTTAAGCCGAATCATAAAGTTTTTTTATTCAAGTTTTTTTATTCAAGGAAGATATTTTTCGGGATCTTCTCTGTTGCCTTCCTTCCAAATTTCAAAGTGCAGGTGAGGTCCGGTAGCATTACCCGTGGCTCCAGTTTTGGATATAATTTCACCAGCTTCTACTTTATCCCCTTCACTAACTGTAACTTCCCGATTGTGGCCGTAGCGGGTTTCCCATCCTTTTCCATGATCTATTTCAACCAGAAGACCGTAATTGCCCATATAAGAGGCATAGGTTACTTCCCCTGCCGCTGAAGCTACAATAGGAGTGCCGCTATCAGCAGCAATATCCAATCCGTAATGAAAGCCTCCGCTTCGTTCTCCGTACGGAGAAGTTATAGTACCTTCCAGAGGCCACATAAAAGACGGCGTGGTATTTTTTCCCAGAGACCTGGAAAGCTCCCGGAGTTCTTCTTGTTCTTGATGGTTTTCTGCTTCTATTAAAAGTGCTTCGTCTTCCTGTGGTCCCTGTGAAGAATTATTCTCCAGGCGTTTGATATTATCCCGGGAAACCTGGTAACTGCTGGCTATTTCCTCCCAATCCTTCTCCTCTTCATGGTTGACCCGGTGAATTATACCCGAAGAATTTACTATCTTTATTTCTTCCCCCGCTATCAGTAAGTGAGGGTTATCTATCTGGTTCAGAAGAGCCAGGGTAGTAACATCAGTATCATGCTCACGGGCCAGATCTTCCAGGGCGTCTCCCTTTTGCACTTCATAGGTATAAGTTTCTAATTTTTCTACTGGATTGTTCCTTGCCAGCTGAGAATCACAGAAACCATAGTTATTTAACTCATTAACATAGTCAGGCAAGTACTTTTCTTTTTCCATTTTAACTTGTTCAAGGCTGGTTAAATCCTCACCGGGTTTATGCTGCATCTTCAATCTGCACGCAAGTGATTCCATATTACAACAATGGGTTGAAGCCGACACTTCACCGATGAAACCAGATACCAGCCACATCAAGGCCAGCAAAACAGCAGTAGTCTTTACTGCAGATCTTAACAGAGTTGACAGCAATTTTTTGCCTCCCTCCAATGTAACTCCTTTTTTAAAAGCTTGAACTTCAATTCAAGCTAACACTAATTATTTGTTTCTTTGCTTATTTTATACATATAAACGAATTTACCGAAAGGAGGCCACTGGTAATTTTTTTAGTTATGCCCCAACTCTAGTTTCCTGAACATTTACAGGTTATGCATATTCTTTAAAAAATCCTCGTTGTCATCGGTTTGCTTTAACTTACCCAGTAAAAGATCCAGAAATTCTGCATTCGAAGATGAACCCATTGCCCTCCGGAGAGCCCACATGAGCTCGAGTTTATCTTCGTCCAGCAACAACTCTTCTCTGCGGGTACCGGATCGGGATATATCAATGGCAGGGAATATCCGACGGTCAGCCACCCGTCGATCCAGGTGAAGTTCCATATTCCCGGTTCCCTTAAACTCTTCGTAAATGACATCATCCATGCGGCTGCCTGTATCCACCAGAGCAGTAGCTATAATGGTCAAGCTGCCACCTTCTTCTATATTACGAGCTGCACCAAAAAAGCGCTTGGGCTTATAAAATGCCGCAGGATCTATTCCACCGGATAAAGTGCGCCCGCTGGGAGGAATAACCAGATTGTAAGCCCGGGCCAGGCGGGTAATACTGTCCAGTAAAATTACCACATCACGGCGGTGTTCTACCAGCCTTTGTGCCCTTTCCCAAACCAGTTCAGCCATTCTTATATGGTTTTCCGGTCTTTCATCAAAAGTAGAGCTTACCACTTCTCCGTCTACACTTCTTTGCATGTCGGTCACTTCTTCAGGCCGCTCGTCGATTAACAAAACAATGAGTTCTGTCGGGGCATAATTAGTAGAAATGCTGTTGGCTATTTCCTTCAAAAACACGGTTTTCCCGGCCTTGGGAGGAGAAACGATAAGTCCCCGCTGCCCCTTGCCTATAGGTATTAACAAATCCATGATCCGGGTAGAAAAAGCTTCAGGAGAAGTTTCCAGCTTTAGCTGCTCCCGGGGATGAATAGGGGTTAACCGGTTAAAGTATCTTCTCCGGGCTGCTTCCTCTGGATCTACACCATTTATTGATTCAACATGGAGTAGTGCAAAATATCTTTCGTTATCCTTGGGGGGCCTTATTTTACCCGACACCACATCACCGGTTTTTATATTGAATCTTCTTATTTGTGAAGCTGATATATATATGTCGTTCTCTGAAATAGCAAACTTTTTGCGCCTCAGGAACCCGAATCCATCAGGCATGATTTCCAGCAATCCTTCAGCTACCAGTTGCCCTTCTTGTTCAGGCTCCGGTGCAGGCTCTGACACGGGTTCTTCTGATTTTTCTGCTATGGCTTCTGGAGTAGCAGGTTCGGGTTTTTCCAGCGATTCTTCTTGTTCCAACCGGGAAAGTGTCTCTACAAGTTGTTTCTTGCGCATGGTAGAGTAGCCTTTAACTTTCCGTTCCCGGGCAATCTTCTGTAATTGTGAAATGGTCATTGATTCTAGCTTTTCCTTGTCCAAAAAAACACCTCCTTAGGGGATATCAACCCCTTTTCATTAAGAATCTCATGAAAATCTTGAACATTATACGCTTACTTACTTACTTAACATCCGGCACAAAAATCTTAACGATATCCAAAAGTTAAATTTTCAACTTCCCTCCCTTAGATTAACTCCTACGGGGTATTGGTTTTACCATTATCTTAGAGCTGATGAAGCTAAACCGGTATGATAGCATGAATCCCCACCTTTTGTTGATTTCAATTTTCCTGACAGCTCCTCCTGGACCTGCCCGGGCTGCACGGTAAAGAAGTTTTAAAATTTCCTAGCCTACAGGGACAGAATCTCCTTAAGCAGCTTACATATTTATCTATATATCTTCTTTTTATCTATAAGCTCTTTAACAGAGAAATCTCTTCAGGAGGGAGATAAAATTTCTCCAGGCAGTGGTTTTAAATAAATGTTATTTATAGTTAAGTTAAATGCCTGTTTCGGGGTAATTTAAAATTTCACTTCGTTTAAATATAGAAATACAAAAGCCAGTACAAAACCCGCCAGGATAATTACGGCATCATACCCCATGTATGCAATTTCTTTTTTGGTCCGATAAATCAAACTAAATATGGCCACCGAGGTTAAAAGAATTATAAAGGCTACGGTTATCACGTGCCCCTGGGAAACAGAAGCAATTATTGGAGCCTCTCGGTAAAATATATCAGCGAAAAATAAAAGCATGACATTCATCAGGCTGGCTCCAAAAACGTTGGCTATAGCCATATCCAGGACACCCATTCTAACCGCCGTAAATGTAGTCACTATTTCTGGAAGGGAAGTGCTTACCGCCAACATTAATGACCCTACAAAAGTCCGTCCCAGCCTTGTCTCCAGGGCGATAGTGTCTGCTGCATCAGTTAAATTAATGCCTGCCAGAATTATTAAAAAACCAGTTAAAAAGAAAATAATAAATGGTATATATCGTTCTCTGGCCTTATAATTACTTCTACGCTCTTCATCTTCAGCCTGTTCAGCGTTATTTTTCTTTTCATTCAGAGATATCAAATAGGAGCCTGCCAGGTAAAGCCCTAAAATGATTATGGTATCTATTCCTACCCAACCAAAAGAAAAATAAACCGGGGAAACCAGTGAAACCAAAACCAGGCTTAATAGGAATACCAGCAATGCAGCAGTCATAATATGCCGGTGATCTAACCTGGAAAGAAGGGCACCTTTGCCCTGGAACAGATCTATAAGTGCAATTAAAGCCAGGTTAAACAGGCTGCTTCCCAGCAGGTTCCCCACTGTTAAATCTGGAGCGTTAATACTCCCTGCTCTCCAGCTGGTAACCAGTTCAGGCAGGGAGGTAGCCAATGGGAGCAGCAAAGCGCCTCCCCAAATTACACCCAGGCCAAGAGTGCTGGTAATCTTTTCTGCGTTTCTGGTAAGTTGGGTTCCGGCAGCTACTATTACCGCTGCGCTCACTACAAATTTTAACCAGGGCAAGCTGCTTTCATTCCTTGTTTTTAATTAACTCAACCACTTGTGGTGTAGTCGTCTCTGCTTCTGATCGTATCGGTGTCTTGGGTCACGCTTCGGCTCAGACTTCAACCTTAGTCAGGCAGCCTGGACAGCCGCGGGCACTCAACCCCTGCCAGGTTGTTTTCATAATCTTACAATAACATATTTATTATCATTAGTTGTTAAAGCAAGCTGGGATCACTGATACCCGGTTGCAGTGCCGCTTGAAGGTAGAGACACCCGGTACTTAATATTTTGTACACGTATTTTCTTTGTGTATCAACTTTTTAAAGTGAAAATACATATTGCTATTTACCCAGTCGCTTTTCCCAGTCTTCCAGGAAGCGCTTAATTCCTTTCTCGGTTAGAGGATGGGCAAACATCTGGTTTAACACCTTGAACGGCAGCGTAGCAATATGAGAACCTGCCCGGGCAACTTCTACTACGTGCTGCGGATGACGTATGCTGGCAGAGATTACCTGAGTTTGAAACCGGTATACATCCATAACTTCTACCAGGTCCTCGACCAGACCCACCCCGTTTTCCCCTATGTCATCCAGACGACCTAGAAACGGGCTTATATAAGATGCTCCGGCTTTAGCTGCCAACAAGGCTTGATTTACAGAAAACACCAGGGTTACATTGGTTTTTATTCCTTGCTGTTCCAGGGAGTTTACAGCTTTTAAGCCTTCCAAAGTTACAGGTATTTTTACTACCACGTTTGTAGCCAGAGAAGCCAGATTTTTAGCTTCCTTGATCATTTCTTCGCTTTCCTGGCTTATAACTTCCGCGCTTACCGGTCCTTTAACTATACTGCATATTTCTTCTACCAGTTTATGAAAGTCGTGTTTTTCTTTGGATACCAAGGATGGATTGGTGGTAACCCCATCCAGAACCCCCCATTCGTTGGCGGTCTGAATTTCTTCCAGGTTTGCCGTGTCTAAAAATAATTGCATTTTAACCCTCCCTCTCTAACTTAAATTTTAACTACTTAGCCTGCAAGTTTAAGAAGAGCGGATCCACAGGGACAGTTCGTGAGCTTCCTCAAGCGAAGCGAAGGACCGTCAGTGAAAGCGAAGGAACCGTCCCCTGTGGCTGGCGTATTGGCCCAAGCAGTTACCTTAAATTTTTATTTGTAGCTTAAATACAGGACGAAAGGAAAATAAGCTCAATGCTTCCCGTCCTAAATTTCTGGACACGCGGCTATCTAGGTATGGATATGGAAAAAAGGCTCAATGGGAGACATTAATCCATAAATTCACTGTGCTGCTAGCTGGAAGTAGCACAGGGGAAGTTTAGATGCGGCCTGAACAGCCAAATAGTTTCATTTTTCTTTGTATAACTTCCCTGGTTGCTTCCCGGGCTGGCCCCAATATTTTTCTGGGGTCGTATTCTTCTGGATTACTTTTTAGCTGTTCCTTCACTTTGCCGGAGAAAGCCTGCCTCAACTCCGTATCGATATTTATTTTACTTATACCCAGAGTTATGGCCCGTTCAATACTTTCCTCAGGTACCCCCGAAGCACCGTGTAACACCAGGGGAGTTTTTACTTTTTCCTTGATCTGGTAGAGCCTGTCAAAGTCCAACCGGGGATCTCCTTTATAAGGCCCATGGGCTGTTCCTATAGCTACAGCCAGCGCATCTACCGAGGTGCGTTTTACAAATTCTTCTGCTTCAGAAGGGTCGGTAAAAAAAGCTTCTTTTTCTCCCACGGTTATATCGTCTTCGGTACCGCCAATACGTCCCAGTTCCCCTTCTACTGAAATGCCTGCTGCATGTGCTATCTTTACTACTTCTCTTGTTTGCTGAATATTTTCTTCCAGAGGGAAAGAGGAGCCGTCGTACATTACTGAAGTAAATCCTTCCCGAAGACATTTGATCACCTGCACCAGGGAAGTCCCGTGATCAAGATGAAGGGCTACAGGAATATCTGTCCTTTCGGCTTTTGCTCTTACCATGGCAGTAATAAATTCGATGCCCGCGTACTTTAAAGCACCCTGGCTGGCCTGAATAATCACAGGAGCTCTTTCTTCTTCGGCAGCATTCATGATAGCCTGAACTATTTCCATATTATTGGCATTAAAAGCCCCCACCGCATACTTGTTTTTTACTGCATGAGATAATATCTGGGAAATGGGGGATAAAGGCATGGCTAAAACCTCCATATAATTTGCCGTGCAAAACCTTGTATCTACTGTTTAATAAACTTTGTATGAGTTCCCTGGCAAGCTAGGCCAGGTTATTCCCCTGCCTATAAGTATCAGGTTAAAGTCTTGTAACCAGGGGGAGAATAAATGTTTTAAACAGCGTCAGATGTTACCGCAACTTCTCCACCCAGCGTTCTACCACCAAGCGTAATTTCTCCCACCAGTTTTTTCTGGCTTTTCGTTTACGTAGAAAATTTACCGGCAAAAACAACTCCTCCTTAAGGAATAACTGTTTTTATTATGCTTCCCTCCAGGAGTTGTCTTTATGCCGTAATCATGCTTTAAAAATAACTAGTTACTCATAAAATAGCTCATTTTCGCTTCGGGGACGCTGGACCAGTCCCCGTCGGCTGCGTTAAATTGAAAAATTGCGCTGTAGTGCTAGCCTGCAAGATTTAAGAAGGGCGGAGCCACAGGGACGGTTCGTGCGTTTCCTCAAGCGAAGCGGAGAACCGTTACGGGAAAGCGCACGAACCGTCCCTGTGGCTGGCGTATTGGGCCAGGCAGTTACTTTCTTCTTACTTTGATGGTTATTGATAGAATAACTCGATGCCCCTCTGCCATGAATTGCGTTCAAGTCGGGTTATATGTTTTAAATTCTTGAAAGTTGCCTGTTTTCCCTTTCGCTTTCTGAATTTAAGTTAATATTATTCGATTCTTTTAAGGGTTGATTTTATAAAACTACTGATTAACGGATGAGGGGAAAGAGGACGTGACTTGAATTCCGGATGAAACTGGACTGCTAAAAACCAGGGATGATCCTTTAATTCAAGAATACAGGGAAAACCTTCCTTACAAGACAAGCCGCTGAAGATAACGCCCTTTTCTTCCATAAAAGCGCGAAGTCGATCATCCTGAAAAATATGATTATGACGACACCTTTCCCGGATTCGCTCCTGACGATATGCCCCGTAAGCCAGGGTTCCTTTTATTACCTGGCATGCCAGAGCACCCAGGATAGTACTTTCCTTTTTGAAAGTTTCTTCTTGACCTACAGCATCAATCACCGGAAACGGGGTAACAGGATCGGCTTCGGAACTATGTGCTTTTTCCCAACCGCATTTATGTCGAGCCAATTCAATTATCGCTCCATGCATACCCGAGTTGATTCCTAAAAATGGGACTCCTTGAAGTCGACACCAGTTAATCGCCTTAATTTTTGCTTCCAGGCCGTGTTCTCCTTCACCCATACCTCCAGGAATAATGACCCCATCAACCCCCTGTAAAACCTGCTCCGCTCCTTCCCTTTCCAATTTATCATCTTCAACCCATTTAATTATGATTTTGCAATCGTGCAAGGCCCCACTATGATTCAGGGCTTCGGTCACACTGAGGTAAGCGTCCTTTAATGACACGTATTTACCTACTAAGGCCAGGTTAATTTCCCGGCTCAGGTTTTTATTTTTTTCTACAGCAGCTTTCCAACGTTCCAACTGAACTTTTCCCTGGTCCTCTCCATACCCATTTAATTGCATCTTATCTATTACAATACTATCCAGCCCCTCTTTTTGAAGAAGCAAAGGAACTTCGTATATATTGAGTGCGTTAAAGTTAACTACCACTTCCCTGGGTTTGATATCACAAAAGAGGGCAATTTTTTCTTTAATATCCTTAGAAAGCTCCAGGTCACTCCTGCATACGATGACATCAGGCTGAATACCTATACTTCTAAGCTCTTTAACGCTGTGCTGGGTTGGCTTGGTCTTTAATTCTTCCGTGGAAGGCAAGTAAGGAACCAAAGTAACATGCAGATAAAGCACATTTTCTTTACCTATATCAGTTTTCATCTGCCTGATAGCTTCCAGAAAAGGGAGGCTTTCAATATCTCCCACCGTCCCTCCTACTTCTACAATCACCACATCCAGGTCATGGTCACAGGCTACTTCTTGAATTTTGTTTTTGATTTCGTTGGTCACATGTGGAATTACTTGAACGGTACCACCCTGAAAATCTCCTTTTCTTTCCCTGGTAATAACCGACCAGTAAATTTTACCTGCGGTATAATTGTTTTTTTCCGAAAGATTCTCATTTATAAATCTCTCATAGTGACCAAGATCTAGATCGGTTTCGGCACCGTCTTCAGTAACAAAAATTTCACCGTGTTGAAAAGGGCTCATGTTTCCTGGATTGAAGTTGATATAGGGATCCAGTTTTTGAATGCTAACCCGATAACCTCTGCTTTTAAGTAAACAACCCAGTGATGCTGCGGTGATACCCTTACCTAAAGAGGAAACCACCCCTCCAGTTACAAAAATAAACTTGCTCATCTTAAGCCTCCTCACCTGTCTGTTGAATGGTAATATAATTTCTAATCCGGCCCAAAAAATAAATTTATTATCCTGGTTATAGCCGACGCTACCGCCACTAGCACAGCGCCGCCAGCAGAAAGGAAGGAGCTATTTCTGGTTCCAGCCAGCTCCAACTTTTGGCTTTGCCTGCTCTTCATAGTACCTGTTAACGGTCACTCCGCAAAAAGCAAACTGTCCACCAGGGCTGGCCAAGGTTATTTCCCAGGTAGTCACAAACCTGGAGCCCTCTGGTTAAACAACAGGGTGGCTCCCCTGGTTCTACTTTAATGAGAAGTGTCCAGTAAAAATGCTACCTCTCTTAAGATTTTGGCCGCAAGAAGGGAAGTGACCCCGCCGGTATCGTATGGCGGGCTGACTTCCACCAGGTCAAATCCAACCAGGTTTAAATTAGATAAAAGAGACATAGATAACAATAATTGCTCTGAGGAAATGCCTCCCGGTTCAGGGGATCCCGTTCCCGGAGCAAAAGCAGGATCGACTACGTCTATATCCAGGGTAACGTAAACAGGCCTACCTGCAAGCACGGGAACTATTTTCTCTAACGGTTTCCTCACCTGGTGAGGGTAAAAATAAGTCCTGGACCGGGCCAGGGAAATCTCTTCTTCGGTCCCGGAACGGATACCCAGCTGATAAACCTGCTTTACCCCCAGTTGCAACAAGGCATAAATAACTGAAGCGTGAGAGTAATTCTCACCCAGGTAGCTTGCCCTCATGTCAGCGTGGGCATCTATATGTATAACCGCGAGATCTGGATACTTCTCCAAAAGAGGTTTTACTGCCGCCAGGGTAACTGTATGTTCTCCGCCCAATACCAAAGGAATTTTGTCTTTTTCTACTTCTAATCGAATAACTTCTTCTGAAGTTTTTAATTCTTTTTCTACGTTACCCCGGGGCAAAACTACATCTCCAAGATCATAAAGCTTTGTTTCACTAAAATGACGGTCCTGGACCATGCTGTAATCTTCCAGGACCTGAAAAATATTCCTCACCTCCCCGGGAGCAAATCGACTTCCCGGACGGTAACTGGATGTGCTGTCCATAGGCACACCTATCAGGGCCACCCGGGCGTCCGACGGAGAACAGGTTAGTTCTTCCAGCAGTAACTTACGGCTTAAGCGGGGCAAGTTCATTACTCCATATCCTCCATAAATTTCTCAAAATAGGGAGGCAAAATAAAAGAATTTTTGTGTATCTCCTGAGAATAATATTGGCAATGCTTTAAAAAACATGTTTCAGTATAATTAATTTGCCGGGGATCATTCCCCTTGGACCCCAGGGTAAAACTCCAAAGTCCCCCGGGATAAGAAGGTATGGGGGCAAGATAAAGACCGGCAAGGGGATAAAGGTTCTTTACATGGTTTAAAGATTGTTGCAACAGCTCGCGATTGTAAAAAGGAGACTCGGTCTGTGCCACTACTATTCCCTTGTCCTGCAATGCTTTCTTGGCTGTCTGATAAAAATCATAACTAAAAAGGGATTGGGCAGGTCCTACCGGTTCAGTTGAATCCACTATTATCACATCATAATTGACAGGGGTGTTTTTTAAAAAAGAAAATCCGTCTTCACAGATTACTTCTATCCGAGAATCTTCCAGGGATGCGCTGGTCTCGGGAAATAAACGGCGGCATACTTCTACTACTTCCCGATCTATCTCTACCAGGGTTATCTTTTTAACCGTAGGATGTTTCAAAGCCTCTCTGGCAGTACCCCCATCACCACCACCTATAATCAGAACGTTTTCCGGGTTTTCATGGGTAATCAAGGGCACATGAGCTATCATTTCATGGTAGATAAATTCATCTAACTGAGTAACCTGGATGTAGCCGTCCAAAATCAGCACTTTACCAAAGTTTTCGGTGTCCAAAACGGCAATATTCTGGTAGTGAGAGTGTTTATTTTCCAGCACTTCTTTTACTTGAAAACTTAACTTTAAATACCGGGTCTGCTCTTCAGTAAACCAGAGATCCAAGTATTGTCCCCCTGTCTTCATATAATATCCAGTATGTTCTGGTCCTGGAAAAAAGTATTATCGTCAAAGGCATGTAATTTCAGTACCACGATGTTAAAATATAATTGACTATAACAGCAAAATATTTAGTCAACAGCTCTTAAAAATAACATGCTTGTCTGTTTTAAATAAACGGAGGTTAAAGGCCATTCAGGGTGCCGACCAAAGGATAACTGCAGCTATAACCGCTCCGGTTTTTCCAACGCGGTGCTGCACCCCTTTAATGATGGTTTTATCCAACGTAAGATGGCGGCTGGCAAAGGCTTCTTCCAGCATTTTCTGCACTTTTTCCTCGGATTCCTGCCTTGGACAACAGCCTGCCGCTTCCATGATAACTCCTACATGGTCCCGGGAAAAACCCAGACCCACTGCAGCGGAAATAATATCGCCGGGGTTTTCGGAAGTAAAAGCCCCGTAAGCCGTAGGCACCAGAGCACCATAGGGCGGTTGTAATTCGGGATCTTCCTGGACTAAAGGGGGCAGTATACTGGTTATACGAACCAGGTTCAAGTTTCCTATATTGGCCTCCAGGAGTGCTTTATCAAAGGCAGACAGAGCAAGACTGCCCTCGCTGGAACCGGTGGCTACACGATATTTATTTGGGATTGGCAGCATAGAAACACCTTCTTTTGGTAAATGATATGGTTTTTGTAAATAAGCTGGGAAGTTAATGCTTATCTTACGGCTAAGTTCTGGAATTTTACACTTAAAGAATTATACCAAAAACCAATTTAAAAATAAACTTATTTTTAGAAGAATAACGTGATATACTATCTTTTAAAAGTTACGGGCTTAATTGGCTCATAATTATAAATATTTGCAACTAGCTGTTGTCATCTTAGAGGGCTAGAAGCCTATAAAAAGGAAGGATATTATGGGGAAAAAATGGGTTCGTTTTAGTATAGCTTTGCTCATTCTGTTCCTGGTTAGCGCCAGCGGAGGATTTGGCTTTCTTTCTTACCTGGTTTCGGGGAAGGAAAGCCTACCTGATATAGAACAACCCCAAACTTCCCGCTTTTATTACCGGGACCAGGAACTAATGACTACCAGGTTCGTAGAAAACCGGACTAAAATATCTCTTAACGATGTGGCCGAAGAAGTCTTGTGGGCAACAGTTTCTGTAGAGGACCAGCGCTTTTTTGAGCATTATGGCCTGGACGTATACGGTATTTTAAGGGCTGCTTACCAAAATATAAGAGAAGGAAGAGTGGTGCAAGGAGGTAGCACCATAACTCAGCAACTGGCTAAAAATCTGTTCCTTTCCCATGACCGTACCTGGCAAAGAAAGCTGGACGAATTTATTTTAACATTACAGCTGGAAAAAAAGTATTCGAAAAATGAAATCCTGGAAAAGTATCTCAATACTATTTACTACGGTCATGCCACCTATGGTATTGAAGCAGCTTCCCAACTTTACTTTGATAAACCTGCTTCCGATTTATCCCTGGAAGAAGCAGCCTTGCTGGCAGGTCTACCCCGGGGGCCTGGATATTATTCTCCTTTTCTCAACGAAGATGCTGCCAGGGCTCGTCAAAAAGCCGTTTTAAATTCGATGAAAGAAGAAGATTTTATTTCCCCGGAAGAAAAAAAAGAGGCCATAAACCAGGAACTTTCCTTCAACGAAAACCCTTCTATTTCCCGGGAGAATAATTATATTGTAGACCAGGTTTTAAACAATGAACTGGATGATGTCTCCCGGGAAAACCCGGATCTGGTACAGAACGGCGGATTGGACATCTATACTACTATAGATCCAGATCTACAAGCGCTGGCCGAGGATATAATGGCAAATGAACTCCCTACCATGAGGCAAGATGAGCACGGGGTAACCCAACCCCAGGGGGCGCTAGTGGCCATGGAGCCGGATACCGGTAAAATAAGGGCTATGGTGGGAGGCCGGGATTACCAGGAAACCATGCTAAATCGGGCTGTTTCTTCTCAAAGGTCTCCGGGTTCATCTTTTAAGCCTTTCGTGTACGCTGCAGCTCTGGAAGACGGTTATACACCAGCAAGCACCTTTTATTGCGAGCCCATAACCCTGGATGTAGAAGGAAGGGAGGATCCTTATGAACCTACGGACTTCGGAGGCGGGTATCATCATGATGAATTGCGGCTTCGAGAAGCCCTTACCGTCTCCTGTAATATCACGGCCATAAAGCTTAACCAGGAGTTGGGCGGTAAAAAATCTATGGAAATGGCTCAAAGATTGGGAATTGAAAGCCCTTTGGGAGACCACATCTCCCTGCCCCTGGGCACCTCAGAAGTCACATTAATGGAAATAACATCAGCGTATGCTGCTTTTGCCAACGGCGGGTACCGGGTAGAACCTCTTCTGGTTGAAAAAACCAGAGGCCCCGATGAAGAGATCCTCCTGGATAATTCTTTACAAAGAGAAAAAGTGCTTGATGAAAACATTGCCTACCTGTTAACTAACATGCTTGAGGACGTAACACAGCCGGGAGGCACTGCCTCTGTAGTTTCTTCTATTCTGGATAGGCCAGTAGCAGGGAAAACCGGCACCTCCAGGGATTACGAAAATGTTTATATGGTGGGTTATACTCCCGACCTGGTAGTAGGAATATATATCGGAGACGACCAGGGAGAATCCCTTCAAGAAACCGGAGGGAGCCTGGCTGCTCCGGTGTGGGCAGAGTTCATGAAAGAAGCTAGCAGTGAACTACCTCCCAGGGAGTTTACCAGGCCTGACAATCTGGTGGAAAAAACCCTGTGCCCAGAGACCGGCCAGGTTCAATCTGACGAATGTACCGCTGAAGCCTACCCAGAGCTTTTTATCAAAGGCACGGAACCACAAAAAGAGTGCATTGAGGCGGACTGTCCAAAATGTGAAAAACCTCCCTGGTGGCACTGGGATTCATGGTGGTAGCATAACGCTCTGATAATTCTTAATGGAAGACTTCTTTGACAAAGGGGTTGTGTTTTTTTTCTTCGATGATAGAAGTAGAAGGGCCGTGTCCTGAATAGACTGCCGTGTCATTATCCATGGGTAAAATTTTATGTTTTATACTATCTAACAAAGTTTCTTTTAAACCCGGTTCAGTACGTCCTACGGAACCGGCAAAAAGAGTGTCACCGGTAAATATCACCTGCTGGCCATACAAACAAATACTTCCAGGAGTGTGACCAGGTGTAGATAAAACCTGCAGCCGGTAATCACCAAAATTTATGGTGTCTCCTTCATCTATTAAACCATCAGGAGAAGGCAGTTTACGAACCAGTAAAGATACCGGGAAGCCTGGTTTTTGATACAAGTTATAATCTGCCCGGGACCACATCAACGGGGGAGCTCCGGTTTCTGCTTTAATCCTGGCATTAGCCAAAATATGATCGATATGGCCGTGGGTGTTAACGACGGCTTTTATTTTAAGATTCATTTCACGGATCAGTTTAAGAATGCGCTCCCCTTCTGCCCCTGGGTCTATTACCAGCCCGTCTCCAGTTCGGGGACATCCCAGCAGGTAGCAATTGGTTACAAACATGCCTACGGGCAATATTTTCAGTATCAATCTTTTTCTCTCCTTACCGGTGATATTTTTCTCCCCTGATTATTTTTAAACACCGGAATATTTGCTCCGCCAGGATAAGGCGGGTCATCTGATAGGGGAAGGTTAGTGATGATAAAGAGAGTAAATGATTTGACTTTTGTTTAACCGTGGGAGAGAGACCCTGGTGCCCTCCTATAACAAAATCCAGGCTTCGATATCTTTTTCCCATCAGACATTCTATTTTTTGGGCCATTTCTTCAGTAGTTAACTGTCTTCCTTCCGGAGAAAGAACAGTAGTATAAGACCATGGATCTATCAATTTAAGAAGTTTTCCTGCCTCTTCTTCCAGGGCGAAATTGCCTTCTTTTTGGCTGTCTTTAACTTCTATTACTTCCATGCGATGTAAGCGGTTAATCCTGCTGAAGTAGTCATCCGTGACTCTTTTAAGGAAGTTTTCTTTTATCTTGCCTACAGCTATAATTCTAAAACGCATGTGTTTTCTCCATAAATAGTCAAGTTAAATATTCGATTATCAAGGGGGCAACATCCAAGAGGCTCTCTGTTTTTTGTAAAGCGTTTTCCCGCCATTTGCGCTTTCCAGCCAGCAGTAGCGGCACCCGGTTACGGGTGTGCTGAGAGTGATTTATCTCTTCTATATTGCCGTGGTCACTGGTTATCAGAACAAGGGTATCTTCCAGATCAAGCCCTCCTACTATTTTACCTATGAATGCATCTAAAAGAGAAATAATTTCCCGGGCTTTTTCTTGGTCTTGCTGATGACCGACCAGGTCAGTAAAAAAATACTCGAATAAGGAAAAGTGGTACTGCCTGCCCAGGTTTGTAATACGACGAGATGCTTCATCCGGAGTTATAGTTTTAATTTGGTGTCCTGTTTTCTTTAAAAATTGGTTGGTAATATCCATATAAACAGCCCTGCCGTCTTCCACATCTTCAAGGGTCCGAAACTTCACCCCGGCATAACAGGTCATTAAAGTAGAGCAGGAATAGCTATAGGGGAATTTCCGGGGTAAATGGTCATTAAAAAATTCCGGACGGTATGCATTTAAAAAAGCTACTCTTTTTTGTTTTTGTTTTAATTTCGTTAGAATGTTCTTTTCCCGGAGTAATTCTTTAAGAGGTTGGTTGGGGAATCCGTTAAGGTGATATCCAAGTTTTTGCGGAGCGTTTTCCCCGGTAAACAAAGCTGCCTGTCCAGTAGCGCTTTGAGGCAACCCGGGCACATTCAAGGTGCTTTCCAGGCTGCCAAGGGACACTATTTCTCCATGAAAGCCAGCCTGTTCCCTGGTAAGGTTGCCTCCATTTAAGAAGCTGTTTAAAAAAGGAGTAGAGGTATAAGAAAAAGGATTATTTTCTTTATGGTCATAACCAAGACCCAGTCCATCTATAAAGATCATCAGTATTTTTTTCAATGAGGTTTCTCCGTAACATTTTCTTTATAAGACTGTTTATTACCTTTCAGGGTCTTCACCCAGCTCCACTTCCAGGGATTGTTTTTCTTCCTCCCTGATCACCGTAATCTCAATTTCGTCTCCTGGATAGTAATTTAACAATGCATCAAATAACTGGGCATAATAGTTTATTTGGTCTTCCTCAATTTCTACGATAATATCTCCTTCTTTTATCCCTGCCTCTGCAGCAGGGCTGGCCGGTTCTACTATTTGAACATAAACACCTGTATCAGCAGTAGCCCCGGTAACATCAGAATAATCCTCAATTCCCACGCCCATATGCGGCCTTATAACACGTCCTTGTTCTACCAAGTCCCTGGTGACCCTCTCTACAGTAGTAGCAGGAATGGCAAAACCTATCCCTTCTACGCGAGGGTCCAGTACTTTAGCAGAATTAATACCGATTATTTCTCCTTTTATGTTTATTAAAGGTCCTCCACTATTTCCTTCATTAATAGCGGCATCGGTTTGTAAAAAAGTATAATTGTAGTCACTTTCAGGTATTCGAACCTGCCTCTCGGTTGCGCTAACTACCCCTACGGTGACCGTTTGTTGAAAGGCTAACCCCAGGGGATTGCCTATAGCTATTGCCGTTTCGCCGGGGTGAAGTCTTTTTGTCTCTGTTAATTCTGCGTATTCCAGGTTGCCCTCCGTTTCAATTTCCAGTACCGCCAGGTCGGTCTCTACATCTTCGCCCACCACGCTGGCTGTTTTAACTTCCCGGTCCTGGAAAATAATTTTAATTTCCTCTGCGTTGTTGATAACATGTTGATTGGTAACAATCAATCCATCAGGACTTACCACTACGCCAGAACCGGTGCCCTGTTCTATCAGTGCTCTTTCTCCTCCACTCTGAACATAACGGTAATTACTTACACCCACCACTGCCGGGGCAACTCTTTCTGCTGCATTCACAATGTCCGTGTCCTGATGCTCTTGTGGTGGCGGGAGAGGAGTTTCCTCCTGGCGGCTCTCTTCCTGTTCATGGTTTTCATTAGAAGATGGGGGAAGGGATTCTCTTTCGGAAAGCCACCCTCCCCAACTTAAGACAGCAATTAATAACAACCCTCCTGCCAGAACCCCGATCATGCCAGTCAGAAAATACGGCCAGAAAGATTTTTTGGAACCCCTGCTCTGGTAATTCTCAAAATCCTCATAAAAACCCATGAGACTCTCACCCCTCTTATCCTGCTGTTGAAAATACATTTTTTTTTAGTTTACAACACGCAAGAGTTATGGTAAAGAGATGGTTGATCTTTTATCGTGTCCGGTTACCCGTTTTGCTCAGGTAACAGTGCTCATTGAATAATATCAGCTTAATTTTATCCCGGGAAAAGCTTAGATCCAAGGCGGAAAGGGAGGCAGGATACGGTGAAAAAGGCCATTTGCCTTTCAAATCCAGGCCCAGGGAACAGGTAATAAAGGCGTTTATAAAGCGTCCATGGGAAACCAGTAATACTCTCCGGCAACCATGGTACCTGGAGTAAATGTAATGTAAAGAATCTTTTACCCGGTTTAAAAATTCATTTATTTCTTCTCTTCCCGGTACTGGAGTACCCCAAAAATCCTGTTTTAAACGATGGTAAAAATCTGGGTATGCCTGCCGCAGTTCTTCCCAGGTAAATCCTTCCAGGCACCCCCACCCGTATTCCTTTAACAGGTTAATTTCTACCTGCTCTAATTTATCGTTTTTCCTGGCCTGCAAAATAGCTTTTGCTGTTTCACTGGCCCTGCCCAGGGGGCTGGTTAAAACCGCATCCAGTTGAGTTCCCTGGAGAAAACCAGCTAGTTCATTAATTTCCAAACGTCCTTTTTGAGCGAGGGGGTACTCTTGTTGCCCCTGGAGCCTGCCTTCCTGGTTGGCTTTGGTAGTACCATGACGAATGAGCCATACTTCCATGTTAACGGTGTTCCCTCAGGTCTTTTTTTCTTTCTGGACTTTCTTCCCGTAACCACTTTAAGGTTATACCTGCTTGGGCAAATTTCTCTTCCAGCTTTTCATAGCCCCGGTAAACATGTTCTACTCCACTAAGGACAGTTTCTCCCTCAGCAGCCAGCCCGGCCACCAGTAATGCCGCCCCTGCCCTTAGATCTGTTGCTTTCACCGGCGCCCCTGAAAGAGTTTCCCCTCCATCCACTACGGCTGTTCTGCCTTCTACTTTAATTTTTGCTCCCATTCTCTTTAGCTCATCTACATGTTTATATCTGCCCTCAAATATATTCTCAGTAATCACGCTGGTGCCTCTAGCTTTGGTTAGTAAAACCATGGCTAGAGGTTGAAGATCAGTAGGAAAGCCTGGATAGGGGAAGGTTTTGATATCTACAGGAGACAAATCACCTTTTCCGTACACCCAAATGGTATCTTCTGAAGTGTGCACCTCTATGCCCGCTTCTTTTAGCTTGGCCATAGCGGCATCGAGATGCTGGGGAATCACCTCTCTTATACACAATTCTCCCCCTGTTACCGCTGCTCCCATTAAAAATGTGCCGGCTTCTATGCGGTCGGGAATAATACTGTGGACTGCTCCCTGAAACTGTCTAGTTCCGTCAACGCGGATTATGTCGGTCCCGGCGCCCCGAATGGAAGCCCCCATGGCATTTAAAAAATTGGCTACATCTACCACTTCGGGTTCTTTGGCCACGTTTTCTAAAACGGTGCGCCCTTCTGCTGTTGATGCTGCCAGCATCAGGTTAATAGTAGCTCCCACACTTACTATGTCCATGTAGATATGGGCTCCTCGCAGGTGAGTTGATCTTAGCTTTACCAGTCCGTGCTCTACTTCGGCATTAGCACCCAGAGCAGAAAACCCTTTTAAATGCTGATCTATAGGTCGCGGTCCTAACTCACAACCTCCTGGCACTGGTACATCAGCTTTACCCTGCCTGGCAAGAAGACTTCCCATAAAATAAGATGAGGCCCGAAGTTTTTTGACCAGGTCATAGGGGGGTGCATAGTTATTCCTTATACTGGCGGTACATATCTCTACCGTGTTCCTGCCTCTCCGACGAACTGAAGATCCCATTTGCTGTAGAATCTCCAAAAGAGTTCTAACGTCGGTTATATCAGGAAGGTTTTCAATACGTACCCGGGTGCCGGAAATAATAGAAGCCGCTAAAACAGCTACCGCAGCATTTTTAGAACCACTAACGCTTAAACTCCCTTTAAAAGATTGTTCTCCCGGTATGATCAGCTTCGACAAACTTATACCCCACCTTTTGTTGTTTTTTGTCTTGAAAAATTTTTTTGTAACTGCTTAGACTAATACGCCAGCCACAGGGGCCGGTTCCTTCGCTTTCCCGTAACGGT
>Ga0207421_10002331_pt1 | contig 23638 bp, 23 predicted proteins | sample SodLakKL_010_SED_4_FD_187542 | JGI IMG/M metagenome (GOLD analysis project Ga0207421, IMG submission 187542) | Alkaline sediment microbial communities from Lake Tanatar, Kulunda Steppe, Russia - 8KL_010_SED (SPAdes) (version 2) | ecosystem: Environmental > Aquatic > Non-marine Saline and... | reverse complement strand
ACTGATGAAAGTTGCACCATAAGAAAGAGCTAGAATGAATGGATGAATGTTTCTACCCGCTACCATATAGTCAGAATCTTTAGACGTGCGTTGGTAGCCTAGCCAGCTGAGATAAAAAATAACCATCAAATAAATTAGCATTACAATACCTAGTGTAGATGTGCTTACAGCCACTATACATAAACTCCTTTACTTGTTTTGAATAACTTATAAACTGTTCTGTGCTAACATATAACAATCCTACAATAAGATATTATCATATTTAAAAGTATTATCAATTTTAAAAACTAGTTGCAAATATTTTTGAGCTATTTTCCTTAAATAACTTTGCAATTTTAAAAAATACATAAATAGTAAATATGTCACATAAGCTGACAAGAAAAAAACCCACTACCCAATTTTCCTGATAAGCCCACTTGCCAACCGCTCATCAATAAATACATATAACTAATCAGATATAAATATTTAGTAATGTAATATATATCAAGTCAAAATAGTCTTAGTTTTATAATAATTTTTTATTTTAGCGAGGAAAAGTTTAATTATGCTTACATATAAAATAGCCTACTGAAAACAAATATTTGGCTTTAAGTTAACGAGGAATTATGTTAGGACTAAATTTTCCAGAAATGTCTTTATTCTTACAAATAATAGGATTGATTATACTACTGTACTCAATATTCAAAATACATTCAATTAAATTAAAAAAGGATGAATTAACAAATCATACACGTTTAAGTGCTTTAGCATTCATTCTTGTAAGTATAACAGTAGTTTACATGATACAATCTGCATACTTTTTATTTGAGGCCTGGAGGTTTGGAGTAATTCTTCCTACATACACTCTTTTGTTACCTATACATGCACTTTTAGGATTAATCACTATTGTCTATGCAATACTTTTTTTCCTAAATAAATGGAAGTGGAAATCAAGAAAGTATATGAGACTAAATGCAAGTTTGTGGATACTAACATTTTTTAGTGGCTTTACCTTTTATTGGTTTATGTACATGTAAATTAATTTTACTAATATAAATCAAACTTGCTTATTATATCGTAAGCTAATTATTTGTATATAATTAGATTTCTTCTTTTGATGGCCAGAAATATTCCAAGTCAGAACTAATATTCCAGTTGTATCTAGAATAAAATTCATAGTCTTTTCTTAAAAGATTACTTCTATGAGAATTATGAAACTTTTTTTCACCTAGCCACGGAGGAAATTTTAAATGATTAGATGAAATGATATATATTGACATGTTATTTCTGAAGCCTCTTTTTATCCATTCAAATAAAATTGTATCATAATATAGCTTTAAAGCTTCTTCATAGTTAACCCACATTTGAACTGCTGGATGTGTATACCAACGATCAGGCTTTTTTATTAGATTATTAATAATTTGATACGCTTCAACACGTTGCTTACCTAAACGTTTATTATCCAGACAGCTAGCACATTTAGTAAAACTTGCATATGGAAGAAAGGTTTGAATAGGCGATCACCTCTTTAAAATTATAATATACAAGGATTTAGTTATTTTTTACACAATAAAATCAATTATCTAAAAATACATTAAATTTAAGAGTTTTATAAATTCTATCTATTATGAGTAATTACACCTAGTACTATAAATGAAAATGTTTCTGGAGCTTATAAATCCTATTTTCATTACTATTAAACCTAATGTTATAAAAAGAATGAAGGCACTGTGTTTTTTGATACAAAAAACAACCAAAAAAAAGGGATATGAATCTTTTTGTCAGGAAAAATCATCTTTTTTTTAAGCAGTAAGATCTTCTAAGAGAAAGTAGCCTCTAATAATATAATTACCTGGTTTCTGCTAAAAAAGTATTTCAATGAGAACAATAGAAACTTCAATGAGCTCATTTAGTTAATGGATAAGGTAACAAATAAAATTGAATTTAGAAGATACCACATTTCACAGCATCGAAATAATTCATTAGTAGAATATCATCACTTTATTTTAGGAGCATAGTAAAAACATATATCTCAATGCTATTGATTCAAGTGGAAATGTAGTTGTTATTATTCAATATGGATAGGGAAGAAAGAAAAGATAATCAAATCTAAAAACAAATATATCAATTGATGTCGAGAAGTTTTTTGTTACTTTTTTCAAGATTTGAAATAGACCTGTTCATGATAGAAAACATGAAAAATATTGCTGAAGCAATTTATGCTCTTATTCGAAAAGGATGAAGTCAAGTACTCTTATACCTGTAAAATAGCTGTAAAGAAAGATAATTAAAAGTAAATACCATAGAAAATGGTTAAGAGTTTGGTAAAAAGGCTACCATTTGAAGAAACCTGGTATAAATAATGTTCTTAGTTAATGAAGTAAAGTATGGGATGTCAATCCATAAAATTGGGAATTTTTAGGTAAGAGTGATTATTTTTAATAAGTTAGTTTCACCTGGTTTACCTGTGCTAGGTCCTTTGGTTAGTACAACTACATCTCCTGAATTATATATATTCCATTTTTTCATGTATTTAAGTACTGTGTCTTCCCAATCGTTTTCCAAATTTGATACATGATATGGAAGTACACCATATGAAAACGTTAGACTTTCAGCTGTCAATTCGTTTCTACTAAATGCCAATATCCACGTTCGAGGCTTAAAACTAGATACTTTTCTTGCGGTTTTGCCAGAAAAAGTTGGTGTAATAACGTATTTTACAGGAAGCCTCTGAACTGCGTCATTCACATGATGAGAAATTACTTCATCTACTGTCATGCTTACACTACATATCTTATTCTCAATTCTTTGTATACCCCATTGACTTTTTTCTCGCCAGATTTCGCATTCATGTGCAATACTTGCCATCATTGCTACACTTGGTACTGGATGCTTACCTGCTGCGGTTTCTCCTGACAACATTACAGCATCAGTTCCATCAAGTATTGCATTTGCGATGTCAGTAACTTCTGCTCTAGTAGGTCTAATGTTTTCAATCATTGATTCCAGCATATGTGTAGCTGTTATTATGGGAATACCTTTAGTAGTTGCTTTAATTATAAGTTCTTTTTGAACATGAGGTACTTTTTGTATCGGAAGTTCTACACCCATATCACCTCTTGCTATCATTAATCCATCAGTTACTTTGATTATTTTATCAATTGATTTTACGGCTTTTTCACGTTCTATTTTAGCTATAAGAAACACATTTTTACCAAGATTATGTGCAAAATCACGTACCTTTATAATATCTGCCGCCTTTTCAATAAAGGATATGCTGAATATGTTTACACCCTCATTTAAGCCAAACCTTATAGCCTCCAAATCTTTTTCAGTAATAGGGTCAAGGTCAATTTCAATACCCGGTAAATTGACACCTTTATTTGAAGATAAAATACCTCCAGTTAATACTTTACATTTTATGTTTTCACCGTAAACCTCAAGGCATTGCAAATGAATGAAGCCATCATTCAAGTAAATAGAATCACCAGATGAAATCTTGGTTGGAAGTTTTTTATAATTTATTGGTATAGTCTTTTTGGAACCAACAACATCATTAGTTGTCAAAAAAACTTCGTCACCCTTTAATAAGTGAACTGTATTATCTTCAAATGTTCCAACACGAATCTTTGGCCCTGGTAAATCAATCATAATTCCAACTTCAATACAAAGTTTACTAGCAGTTTCACGAATAGTTCTGATAAGATTTCGATGTTCTTCAAACGTACCATGAGAAAAGTTTAGCCTAGCAACATTCATTCCTTTTAACATTAGGGCTTTAATTACACAATCTGATGATGAAGCAGGACCTAAAGTACAAACAATTTTAGTTTTGTTGTTGGGTAGTTTGAAACAGGTCGATATATCTTTTTTTTTCTCAGCTGCCAAAATGTGCACCTCACAAAGTTATTATTTTGAAATTAAATTAATGTTTGTGTATCTTTTATTTTATCTAACACTCAAACAAGTTAAGTATTATAACATAGATAATCCTATATGATGGAGAGAAATATGAAAAAAGCTACATTTGCTGCAGGGTGCTTTTGGGGTGTAGAGTCAGCATTCAGAAAGTTGGATGGTGTACTAAATACATGTGTGGGGTACACTGGTGGAAAAACAACAAAACCAGGCTATACGGAAGTTTGTACCGGTAATACTGGCCATGCAGAAGCAGTTGAGATACAATTCGACCCAGAAATTATTAGCTATGAACAACTATTAAATATTTTCTGGACGATTCATGACCCTACTCAATTAAATAGACAAGGTCCTGATCTTGGAACACAATACAGATCAGCTATTTTTTATCATGACGGTGAGCAAAAACAGCAAGCTATAAAGTCAAAAATTAAAATTGAATCCAGCAAAAAGTACATTAACCCCATAGTAACTGAAATTGTATCTGCAACAGATTTTTATCCAGCTGAGGAATATCACCAACAATATTTTGAAAAAAAGGGTTGTTTGATTTAATGAATATTCATTAGGTGCTTCGTGCCTTAATATCTATATTTTGATTTAATCATCTACTAGCTTTGCATTAATTATCTGCAACTTAGCAGTATTCTCATCTAGTTCTATTACTTCGTATTCATCAATTTGGATTTTCTTTTTATATATTGGCCCATTAATAACAAAGCTTTCAAATTCCCCTCCTTCACCCGCAATATTAACTCCATTCTTTTCATTCAATTTAACGAGTTTATCAATATCTAGATGACTTATAGGTTTACCTAACCATGAACTGTCTAAACCGTCAGCTGCAATACTGCTAAAAATAAAACTAAATCCTTCCTCTAATAAGGATCTCATTTCTGTTTCTTGGTTCATATGCCATAATGGTGAAAACATTCTGAGACCTAAGTCGTTACAAATTTTTTCAATTCTATTCTTTTGATAAGTTGACCATATAGCACCTACGACAATTCCATTGATTCCATAAATCCTTATAGCATCTTCTATAGCTTCTTTAAGATCATCAAGTTCATGCTCTTTTCTTCCATCAGTAATTTTTTCTAATAGCGGAATATCAATGGATTCAGCTTGAAGTTGAGCTAAATCTATATTTGGGGTGTGGAACATATATGAATGGGGATTTTTACTCTTAATTGTTATTAAGCAATTTACGTGATATTTTTCTTTAAGCATTATATAAAGTGCATAATTACTATCTTTACCTGAACTAAACAAGGCACCTAACCTATAGTGAGAATTTTTCTTAATTGACTTAATGTAATCAGTCTTATTCTTAGCTTTTCTAGCTTTAGCCAACTTTTCAATTCCTTTATCAAATTTACTCCCGTACTGTGCAGCTTTTTTTTTTCGCATTACAAATTCCTCAGGGATTCCTAGTTGTTTGCCAATGTTTCTCAATATCAATTTATTAGTGCCTTTGTAGAGCTTATATTCATGCGGCAAACTAAGACAAAGCTTAACAAATTCTGTATCTAGGTATGGTAATCTTAGTTCAATACCATTATTCATGGTAACTACATCATCTCTATAACAATTCTCTTGATAAATATTAAGTACATCTTTATAACATAAATCCTGTATGTCATCTCCGTAAAGTGACTTATATCTATCATAACCAGCTAAGAGTTCATCAGCGCCAGTTCCTGCAAAAATAACTCTTATATTATCCTCTTTTGCCTTCATACATGATGAATAGATAGTTACACCAACACCAATTTTTGGTATATGTGTATCTTCTATAAGGTAAACAGTATCAATTAGCATTTCCTCTAATTCTTGAAGTTTCACATCTATTAGTCTTAACTTCAATCCAAGGTCTTTTATTGCTTTAAGAGCAAATTCAACATCTTTTGGAGCTTTATCATTTAAGAAGAGACCTGTAGTGTAACAAAAAAAATCTTTCCCTGGAACTTTACCTGCATTAATTGCCATTACAGCTAAAACAGTAGAGTCCAAACCTCCTGAATATAGAATACCAAAAGGTTCTGAAGGTAATCTTATAGAAACGGCATTTTCAAGTGTATTTTTAAATTCTAATTCCAGTTCTCTATATGATTTACAAGATTGTTGTGAAGTTGAAATAAATGGTCTTTTAAATGATTGAATTATGTTTTTATTGATATTGTAACAAATAGCAATCCTAGGATCGAGTTCGTTTATAGTTGGAAAAAAATTATTCTTTAATACTTTTTTTTCTGAAGCAAAGCCGAAACCACTATCTAAACTATACCATAAGGGCCTAACTCCAATAATATCTCTAAAAACAAATACTAAATCTTCAATCCAATAAGCAAAAGAGTAAACACCTCTAAGCTCACTTAATATTGACTCTATTAAACAATATGCTTTATACGGCTCTATTGGTGTTTCATTGTTGGCATTTATCTTATAATCAATCAATTTAACAAGAAGATCTGAATCATTTTTTGCATTTATATTATATTTTAAGCTAATAGTTTTCCAATTGTAGAACTCACAATTAGATACTAGTTTTCCTTTACCTACAATTGGTTGTTTAATATTGTTTACAAGAGAATGAAGATTTTGACCTATAATACCAATATCATCTTTTACTTCCAATTTTAATACATTAGAAGCATAGGTCACCCAATCATAGCCACATGCACCGCAACCGTCCTGTCCTCTTTGATTCATTATGGCTAAGCCTCTTAGAATAGGTATTTTATTGTTGGCTAAATTGAAAAATCCTAATATTGCGCACATAAGTTTTTCATCCAGATATTACTAGTATGTTATAGAAAACATTAATGTGTAAAGCTTTAGATATATAGGTATACTATAAATGTTATATGTTTTTAATGTCATCTAGCGATAAAATGAAATCTAATATTTCTTCAGTTAAGTTACACCTTTATCATGCAAATCAATGCAGTCCTAAAAAATGTACAGGTAAAAAATTAGCACGATTTAATCTTTTGAATCTATTTAAGGACAGTGCTAAAATCCCAAAAGGTTCAATTCTTCTAGACCCAACAGCAAAACAAGCACTTTCACCTATAGATAATATTAATAGAGGCATAACTGTCCTGGATTGTTCATGGGAGCATGTGGATGAGTTATTCCCTAAGTTGATAAAAAAAAATCTACAATATCGTGCACTACCATTTTTGATTGCCGCTAATCCTGTTAATTTTGGACGTGCTTTCATGCTCACTTCAAGTGAAGCTTTCGCAGCATCTCTATTCATTTTAGGCTATGATAAACAAGCTTTACAAATACTCTCTAAGTTTAAGTGGGGTATGACTTTTTTTGAGCTAAACAAAGAGCTCCTTAATCAGTATTCAAAAGCAAACAACAGCTATGAGATAATTGAGATACAAAGTGAATATATAAGTTAAAAGTGATTCAATGAGTAAAATACAAATTGGCATAATAGGCGCTTCAAGTTGCGATTCTGAAAATTATGAACTAGCTTTAAAAGTTGGAAGAATGGTAGCAGAAAAAGGATGGTATCTTGTATGTGGCGGTACAAACGGTATCATGGAAGCAGCTGCAAAAGGTGCAAAAGAAGTCGGGGGAACTACAATAGGAATTCTTCCAGGGGAAGATAAAAAAGACAAGAACCAATATATTGACATTTCTATTGTGACTAACATGGGTCATTCAAGAAATGTTATTATCGCTCACAGTAGTGACATCCTAATAGCAATATCTGGTTCTTACGGTACACTTTCTGAAATTGCAATTGGCTTGCATTTAGGAAAGCCTGTAATTAATTTAAAATGCCAATGGGATATAAAAGGAACTATCTGTGTATCAACACCAAAAGAGGCATTGGATATTGCAGAAGAACTATTATAAGCTATTTTTAATATTTGCCTAAAAGTTTAGCAATAGACCTATGCAAACCATGAATACTGTAATCTTTACCTAAGTACATCATAGGGCATTTACCCATAATACATTGAACATTTGATTCCTGACATACTTCTTTTACTTTTTTAGTTGTTGTTCTCCAATGTATCCAGATTTTTTTTGCACCTTTTTCTTCAAGTGGTTTTATCAAAAAACCTGGATCTGTATATTTAATTCCGATGATTACGTTTTCAAAGCCTACCGGGATTTCGGCTATCTTTTTAAAGTCAGCATCAATTGGTTTACCTGAAACATCTGCAACATATACTTTTTTCCCAGCTTCTTTGAGAGTTTTTACTGTTGTTTTAATTGCCGGTTTTGTTTGATCTGTAATTATTAAAAACGTATCTTTTTCTAAAAATTTTTCTTCTATTTCGCTCAAATCCATCTCCTCTTTTAAATCAGTTATATGCTTTCATGTATTATAAACAATCTATAAGCTTTAGTACTTATTAAAATCACATATTACTTGAATATACATTTCAGTTAACCCAAAAACTTTTATGTAAATACTATTGTTGAAGAATCATAGTAACACCTAATCAAAGAACTATTAGAATGGTGACATAGCCAACATAAATTACATATACGGAGTTTGTAATGCACATTATCATCGCTGAAAAAAATATTGCTGCAAGAAGGATTGCATCAATTCTAGCACCAAAAAAACCTAAAAAAAACCGTTTAAGTGGTGTAGACATTTATGAATTCGATAAAGATGAGAAGACTATAGTCATGGGATTAAGTGGTCATATTGTCAAAGTAGATTTTCCTTCCCAGTATAATAGCTGGCAAAAAATTGACGCTAAAGAACTAGTAGATGCCGAGATTGTAACAGTACCAACACATAACAAAATAGTTTCCGCACTCAAAGGCCTCGCTAAAAAAGGAAAAAAAGTAACTATTGCAACTGACTATGATAGAGAAGGAGAACTAATAGGTGTTGAAGCACTAAATATTCTAAAAAAAACAAATTCAAATTTAGAGTTTGAAAGGGTTAGATATAGTGCAATTACACCTAAAGAAATAAATGATGCATTTTCTTCTCCTGTTGACATCGATTTTAGTCTAGCAGATGCAGGGCATTCAAGGCAAGTTATTGATTTGGTATGGGGAGCATCCTTAACAAGATATCTTTCTATCGTTTCAGGAAGGCTAGGGAATATGTTCCTTTCCGTTGGTCGTGTCCAATCGCCTACACTTGCTATAATTGTGGATAGAGAAAAAGAAAGAGAAGCTTTTGTCCCAAAACCATATTGGGAAATCAACGCACACTTACATGATACTAACAAAGATAAGTTTGTTGCAAGCCACTCAAAAGGAAGAATTTGGAACAAAAAAGAAGCAGAAGCAATAATAGATAATGTTAAATCTACTGATTTTTCAATAGTTAAAGAAATAAAAAAATCTCAAAAGATTGATAAACCTCCTATCCCTTTTAATACTACAGAACTCATAAGTGCTGCTAGCTCTATTGGTTTCACCGCATCTAATGCTATGCGTATAGCAGAAACATTATACACAAATGGGTATATCTCATATCCACGGACTGACAATACAGTATATCCTTCCTCAATTGATTTTAGAGAACAACTCAATGTATTTTCAAATGGTGTATTTAAAAAATATGCAGATGAATTACTGAAAAAAAAGCAACTTATACCAACCAAAGGTAAAAAAGAAACTACTGATCATCCACCAATATATCCAGCATCCTACGCTAAAAAATCTGAACTCAATGAACAAGAATGGAAGATGTATGAGCTTGTAGTTCGTCGTTTTTTTGCTACCTTTGCAGACTCTGCTATATGGGAAACAATGAAAGTTAAATTAGATTTAAATAATGAGCCGTTCAAATCAAATGGTGCGCGATTAATTGATTCAGGATGGAGATGGTATTATCCATATAATGCACCAGAAGATCGGTTATTACCCCCTCTCAAAGAAAACGATAAATTGATGGTAGAAAAAGTTGAGATGATAGATAAAGAAACAAATCCACCTGGAAGGTATGGACAAGGCAGACTTATTCGCCTTATGGAAGAACTAGGACTTGGTACTAAAGCTACAAGACATGATATTATTAGTAAATTATATTCTAGAACGTACGTACATGGAAGTCCACTTATTCCAACAAAAACTGCTTACGCAGTCATTGAAACACTTGAAAAATATGCTCCAACTATAACCAAACCTGATATGACTAGTAAACTAGAAGAAGATATGGACAAAATCGCTGAGGGATTGCTTACTGAAGAAAAGGTTATAGACGAATCTAGAAAAATGCTAAACACTATTTTTTTGGAACTAGAGAACAATCAAGATAAGATTGCAGAATCATTACGTACGGGGTTAAGAGAAGATAAAATTGTAGGCCAGTGTCCAGATTGTGAGTCTAATCTTCTTATAAGAAGATCCAAAAGAGGATCAAGATTTATAGGATGTGATAATTATCCAGACTGTAACTTTTCATTACCACTACCAAAAAGTGGACAGCTTGTTGTTACTAATAAAACCTGTGAAAATCATAATTTAAATCATCTTCGTATACTTTCCAAAGGACGAAGGCCTTGGAATTTAGGTTGCCCTCAATGTAATTTCATTGAATGGAAAAAGGAAAAAAACAATAGTCATAATGTAACTCAAGTGAAAGTAAACGTCTCCGATGATATAACTAAAATCAAGGGAGTTGGAAAAATAACTGCTCAAAAGCTAGATGAAGTGGGTATCAATAATATGAATGATCTGTTAAAAGCTGATGCCTTTGAAGTTTCTAAAAAAACCAATATTTCACTAAAAAAAATCAAGGACTGGCAGGATATTGCCAGTGTTGCTATAAACAATTAATTTTGATTAGCGTTTCTCTTGTCTTAATAGCATAAGTTAAGTTAAAAGGTATACCTATGATGCTCAGTTTTAAGGGTGGTTGTAAAGAGATTGGTAGATCCGCAATTTTGATTGATCGCCAAGTATATTTTGATTATGGACTAAAAACTGGTGACAATATCCAATTTCCTTATGATGACATTAAGCCTAGAGCTGCACTAATAACACACGCCCACTTAGACCACTGTGGTGCAGTGCCGTCCTTGGTATCAGTTCAGCCAGAAATTTTTATGACACCACCGACATTTTCATTATTAAATCTACTTGCAGAAGACACTTTAAAGATAGCTGAACAAATGGGTCGCTACATGCCTTTCGATTATCGAGATTTAGACATGTTAAGAAATGATGCAATACTTGTAGATTATGATACGGAGTTTAATATATTGGACTATAAAACATTTTTTTTAAATGCAGGTCATATTCCTGGATCTTCATCAATATATTTTGAAGATGAAAAGAATTCTAAGTCAATTTTCTATACGGGTGACATAAATACTGCAAATACACGACTAATAAATCCTGCAAGTGATTTTCCTTCAGCAGATACATTAATTCTGGAAAGCACATATTTTGATGAAGAACATCCATCTAGAAAAGAAACCGAACGAAAGTTCATCGAGTCGGTGCAAGAAACACTTGATATTGGTGGAAATGTAATTATTCCAGCATTTGCAATAGGTAGAACACAGGAACTTGTTATGTTACTTGATGCTTACAATATTCATCCATTTATCGATGGCATGGGCATAAGAGCCTTTGATTTATTAAAAGAACATCCGAATTACTTAAGAAATCTCACGCATTTGAAACGAGCTTTTAGAAACTCAACTTTTGTAGATAGTAAAAAAAGACACAAGGTTCCATTAGAAAATTCAGTTATAGTTACTACCTCAGGAATGCTTAACGGTGGTCCCGTTATGTACTACATTGACAAGTTGCATAAAGATCCTAAGACTAAATTAATCTTAACAGGGCACCAAGTTGCTGGGACTAATGGCCATATGCTTTTAGAATCCGGAAACATCATTAATAAGGGAAAAATGCAAAAAATAAATAATGTTATTGAACAGTTTGATTTCTCTGCACATTGTGGTGATAATGAACTCAAGTCTATGGTCAAACATTTTTGTGACAATGGGACTGAGAATATTTTTGTTGTACATGGAGAAAATACTGACGAATTTGCTGCTTGGATTAAAAATGAAACAGGTGTAAGTTCATTTGCACCTGCTAATGGGGAAAATTATGTTATTTAATCTTTTTAGTAACTATTCTTAATAGTATCTAAATAAAACTGTTTTAGTTAATCCTATTCAGTTAACTTAATGTAGAATTGAAAGGTAATATAAACAATAAATTATTATGAGGTTTTGTATATGTTAGAGCTGGAAAACCTATCAATAGAAGTTGGTGGAAAACAAATATTAACTAACATTAATCTAAGTGTTGAAAGTGGCTACACTAATGTGCTATTTGGCCCTAATGGTGCTGGAAAGTCTGCACTTTTAATGAGCATTATGGGTTTTAGTGGATATAAAATAACAAATGGGAAAATTTACTTTAAAGGAGAAGATATTACAGATTTACCTCTTAATGAAAGGGCCGAAAGAGGTTTAGGTATAATGGGTCAACGGCCACCTAACATGGTAGGAGTTAAGTTAAAAGATTTGCTAGAAATTACTGCAGAAGAATGCATTGATTTAGATGAACTTGTAGAAGAGCTTAATATGTCATCTTTTCTTGAGAGAGACATAAATGTTGGATTTTCTGGAGGTGAAATAAAGCGTTCAGAGTTGCTTCAATTAGCTGCACAAGCACCTTCTTTTTATCTTTTAGATGAGCCAGAATCAGGTGTTGATCTTGTTAATATTTCTCAAATTGGTATGATGATTAATAAGCTTCTGCATGGCGATATTAAATGTGCAGGTAGAAGACGTAAAGAAGGTAATTCTGGATTGGTTATTACACATACAGGGCAAATATTGGATTATATTGAGGCTGACAAGGGATATATACTATGCAATGGCCAAATTATGTGTTCAGGAAATCCAAGAGATTTACTAAATGAAATTAAGACAAAAGGATATCAGGAGTGCGTCACATGCAAGATCAGACAGAGTTAAGAAGAAAAGCATTAAAGGCACTTGAAAAGAAGGCAGCTTATGGTGATGACTTTGAATTAAAGAATTACCAAGTTACATCTGAACATATGAGTAATTATGACAGTCTTGAAGAAATTGATGATGAAACTAAACAAACATTATTGAATGTGGGTGTAATCCCAAGTGGAAAAGAAAGGTCAGGAACCTTAATAATGACAGATAATTCCATTTCCCATTCGTCTTTAAGTGAAGATAGTGTTGAACTAACTTCAACAAGAAAAGCACGTGATAAGTATAAATGGTTTGATGATTATTTTTGGAAACTTGTACCAGTAGACAAAGATAAGTATACTGCAAAAAGTTATTTAGAAAATGCTGATGGATATTTTATTCGAGCACCTGCCAACACTAAAACTTCAATGCCTGTCCAAACATGTCTTATGCTTGGAAGTAAGAACATCTCTCAAACAGTACACAACATAGTAATAGTAGAAGAAAATGCACAACTTGATATTATTACAGGTTGTGCAACCAAAAAAGGTGTTGAGAAGGCAATACATCTGGGAATTTCTGAGATGTATATCAAAAAAGGTGCTACATTAAACTTCACAATGATTCATAATTGGTCTGAACAAATTGATGTAAGGCCGAGAACTGTGGTTCATGTTGAAGAGGGCGGTACTTTTATAAACAATTATATTTCTTTGAAGCCTGTCAAATCAATACAAACCTACCCTACAGTAAAGCTTGAAGGTAAAGGTGCATTTGCGCGGCTTAATACAGTAGCTGTTGCGCATCCCGGCTCTGAGCTAGATCTTGGTAGTAAAGTGCTTTTCAATTCTCCTGAAACTAAGGCAGAACTAATCTCAAGGACTATAACCACAGGTGGAAAAGTAATTGCACGTGGTGAAATGATTGGCAATGCAATTAACTCTAAAGGACATCTTGAATGTCATGGGTTGGTCTTAAATGATGAAGGGGTTCAAAGAGCTATTCCTATACTTGAGGCTAATGTCCAAGATATTGAATTAAGTCATGAAGCAGCTGTTGGAAAAATAGCAAAAGAACAAGTAGAGTACTTAATGGCACGAGGTCTAACAGAAGAACAAGCTGTGGGCATGATAATACGTGGTTTCTTAGATGTTGGGATTAAAGGCCTTCCACCTGAATTGGAAGCCGATATTAATGACACAATAAAGAAGATAGGTGAAAGTAGCATATAAAGAATACATTAAACATTTTTTTAGTTAGTCTAACCCCAGCATTTATAGATGTGATTGATCCCAATTTAAAACTTTGTTCGTGCTTTCAAGGGAGCAAAAAAGAGTGAAATTAAGCAGATTTAAGTCAAATTAGGAAACTAAATCAATTCAAAAATATCAGTACATATCAAAATTAGCGATGAATGCATTGAGTTAAAAAATCCTTTACGCAAAAAAGGTTTGTTGAAATGGCAAGTGAAAATGGTATCAACATAAATATAAATTCTGCAAATGTGGGTTCAATCCTAGTTCCAAGCAATTATCAGAACTTCAATAAAGCAACTTTAAAAAATTACTAACTCCAGGTCCCAGAAAATGAAAAACTTAAAAATTAAATATTAGTGATTTAGTTCAAATTGATAGTTTTATATCATTTTTTTATCAATAATAAACCTCTAAAGTTAAACCGGTAAGCTATTTTATTTGTTTTAGTACTGCTGTTTTTAATCACAAAACCTCCGTACACAAAATCTTTTATGTATACTTATGATATACATCAGTACTGCAGTATCTTTAAAAGAGGGTCATAAATGGTTGATTTTGCATGTAAAACAGTTGAACTAGATGAAGTTGTTAAATGCAGCTTAAATCTTACAAAAGCTGATCTACGTGTTTTAAAGTATTTATTAGATTGTGATAAAGAATATTTAACAGCAGATTTATTATCCAAATCACTTGGTTTTGATTTATCTACTATCCAAAAATCTGTTAAAAAGCTTCACGAAAGAGGTGTAGTTACCCGTTCACAGAATAACCTTGATAGTGGAGGTTACGTCTTTGTATATAAAATAAAACCTAAAAATGATATCAAAGAGACTATAATGCTTAGTGTTACTGCATGGGTTGAGCTACTAGAAGAAGAGCTTGGAAAATGGGCATCTAAATAAAAAAAATTAAGAGTAATAAATATGTTAAAAATCACTCCATATCTTGGAATACTCGTATTGATTGTATCTATTTTTGGGTTCATATTCCCAATATTGGGTTATTTGGTTCCACTTGTTTTCCTCATTTTGCTGCTAATAGCACCTTTTAGAGGACGATGGTTTTGTGGTAATTTATGCCCAAGAGGTAGTTTTGTTGATTTTTGGCTTGACAAAATTACTAGAAATTTATCTATACCTAACATACTTAGGAGTTATTGGATTAGAATACCTGTTTTCATTACTTTGATGGGTTTCATGGGATATAGACTCATTTTAACTGATGGACTTATCCACCAGGTTGGAATGATTTTTGTTATAATGTGTGCTTTTACTACAGCAGTAGCAATTATATTTGGTATATCAATTGCACCTAGAACATGGTGCACTTTTTGTCCAATGGGCACAGTTCAAAGAGTAATAGGTAGCGAGCAATTTCAACTTAAAATAGATAAAGATAAATGCATTGAATGTAAAAAATGCAAGAAAATATGCCCTATGCAAATTGATGTAAACTCTCCAAATTTAAGAAAAGATTGCATCAAATGCGAGAGATGTATTAATAAATGTCCGACAGTAGCATTAGAATTCTAAAATAATAAATTATTAATATCTCTGCTAAATATTTATGTGCATGATAATTGAAAAATTAACAAAAATACAAATGCAAATAATTGGTTTTTTTATTCTATCTTTTTTGTACGTTGGTGTATTCAATTTTTACCATTACACTAAAGAAGCTGAGTTTATTGGATTTGTTCCAGGGACGTTCATTATAGGAGTTATTGGATTTTTTTTAGCTGGTGTTATTTTTGATAGGTTAATTCGAGAAAAGAAAGATGATTAAGATGCACACAGATTTTTTATTAGTTAAATATATTCATTATTGATTCAAGCTATAAAGCGAGTTATTTGATGAACAATTTTTCATTTTTAATCTTAGCAGGCGGATATGGAGTTCGTTTAGGCAACATAGATAAAGGACTAATTCAACTAGGATTTCAAACTTTACTTGAAAGAATTATAAATACTGGGAATCAATTAAGTGCAGAAATAATTATTTCATTTAGAGATGAAAATCAAAAACAAGTTTATGCAAACAATATTAGTCATTTTTTGAACATCAATAAAATTGTATTCGATAAGAGGGAAGGTATTGGCCCACTTGAGGGAATATTTCAAGGAGCCAAGATAGCTTCTAGTAAATATATTTTCATCACCGCTGTAGATATGCCATTTATCAATAAAAATGTTATTGAGTTGATTTGCAAATATGCTCAGAACTATGATGCAGTAATACCTATTTGGGAAAATGGTCGATTAGAACCACTACATTCAGTGTATAGAACAAACATATTGATCAAAGAAAGTGATAGATCAATTAAAAGGGGTGAAAGGTATGTCATCGCTCCAATTAGAAACTTTGAAAATATATTTTATCTTGATACGAATATAATAAGAAGCATCGATCCAGAACTTAAATCTTTCACGAATATAAACACACATAAAGACTTAATGAAAGCAAAAAACATTTTTAAATAATAAAATACACAAATGAGTATCAATTATATTCAGGTGAATTGGTATTATGTTACTAGAACCAGAAAAAGAAAATATTGAAAGTTATGCAAGACTTATCCTAACAGCCGCCAGAACTGCTCCAAAAGCAAAAGGAGAAGATGATATTGTCACAGGGATAGTTGAGAACAATGAGATTGACATTCTTGCAGTCACTATGGAAGAAATAAGTGACAAAAAGGGTCAAAAATTTGAGTTTTTCAAACGTGATGCTAAAAACGTCAGAGATGCAGATTGTGTAATATTAATAGGATTGAAAAAATGTGGACCACTTTTCCTTAACTGTGGAGCTTGTGGATTTCAATCATGTGAAGATATGTTAGCTACAAGTAAAGTGGATAATGAATATATAGGACCTAACTGTTCCATAAAATACATTGATCTTGGACTTTCAATAGGTTCTGCAGTATCTAAAGCAAAGGATTTATGTGTAGATAATAGAGTTCTATATACTGGTGGTGTAGCTGCAATCCGCTCTGGCTTATTAGAGGTTGATATGGCTTATGCTATTCCACTAAAAGTAAGTGGTAAAAATATTTTCTTTGATAGAAAATAAAAATTTGTGTTAAGCTAAACCGCGCTTACGCTTACTTCTATATTCATCTACCATAGACATCAAGTTTTCTTCCTCTTCTTTAGCACGTAACCGTGATTCGTATTCTTTCCATTTATTGATAGCTTTTCCAAGTTCATCTGGGTCGACTACACCTAAATCATCTGCACGCTGAATAGTTAAATTTTCCAATACTGGTATTTGTGCTTTCAAAAAAGTCATTTGCGCAGAATGCGAGATTAAAGAACTCGACAAAATTACTGCGCGAACTTTTCTTTCAATTAAGATAGATGCGGTTAATGCTCCGCCACCGCTCGAATCTTCAAAATATACAACATCATTTTCATTAATTCCATATTTTTCTTCCACAGCCAGTATGGATTCTTTATTAAATGTTTCAATGATTTTTACAGGAACACCTTCACCTCTAAACTCCATTTTCCTTAATTTTTTTAACCTTTTATTCTGTTTACGAGTAGAGGACAATAACTGCTTCGAATGTTTCAGTTCTTTTTTGAGTCTAGATATTTTTTTACTTCGATTTTTTATTTCTTTTTCTTTCTTTATTTCTTTATATACCTCAGTCCTGAGATTTTTAGTTAAAATCTCAAGTTTTTCAATTTTCTTGTCTTTTGAAGCTATTTCTTCTTTCAATTCTAAAACATATTCCATTAAATCGTTAATTTCTTCATCTTTTTCCTTAATATTATTAATTAATTTTTTATGTTTTTCTTCCTTTGAAAATTCTGAGTTTTCCAATGTTCCTTTTTTTTGTTTTAACTTATTATGTCTCTGAAAATTCGATGTCTTTTCAAGAGCATTTTCTATAGATTCACCTCTAATTACAAGTGACTTTATTTCATTCAAATCAAAATTATAAGGTGTCTTTTTTTCTATTTTTTCAAAAGTATTCCTATAGTTTTTAAAAGTATAAAGAGCTGCAGAAAGAGCATCTCTTTCATGATCATTAGAGTATTCTAATCCAAAAGAACGAGCTAAATTGATCTTATCTTCAGAAGATAGCTCAGCACCTCCAGGTGATCCTAGTATCGCATTAAAGCTTCTTCTAACACGTTCAACAGATGAAGGTGTTGGTGTAACATCTGTAGCAATAATTATAGGTTTTCCAAAATCTACTATTTTTTTTACAATTTCGTCGTGTGAAATACTACGGTAACTACCAATATGTAAAACATCTCCATCAAGTGACAAGACAGCTAAGCCTACAGTAGTCCCTGGATCCACTCCCACTATTGTATAATGCCGATGCTTATTTTTAAGTGGTAAATATTTAATTTTATCCCTTTCTAGAGATTTTACATTTACTTGTACATCGGATGTTGATGATGATCTGATTGGTACTTTATTTTTACTCATATTAACCATAAATTCAGCTCTCACATAACCTCCAAAACCTTCAACGACTTTTTTAGTATAACTATAGTTTTTATCTTTTGAGTCTTTAAATAAAGTAGATTCGATCTCCCTACTCTTAACCTTTATAGCACCATGTACTTTTCTACGGTATCGATTCTGGCTCCATCCACCTCTACCTAGTGATCTGGCACGGCTAACTTTAATTTTAGTAACCTCTTCAAACAAGGAAACTTCGCACCCAACTCCCATTTCTGCAAGACATGCACATGCTTCGGCCTCTTCAGCTGGGTCAAAACGATTAAATGAAATGTTATGCTCATGAGCTAACTGCATCAAAGATTTTTTTTTAGTACCACCTGTGACCTGTACTAGCTTCACTGATTCCGGTATTTTTGAAATGAATCTAACCAAATCTTTTTTGTTTTCAGCTAGTTCATATATATTATCAACAGCAATGATAGATGGTATGTCTTTTTTAACCATCTTTACAATTTTATGCAGAGGTACCATTTTATGGTAAGTAGTTGTTCCACCTCTCCTTCTTGTTATTACAACAGAATATCTTGGTATCTCTTTTGATCTAGGAGAATTTTTTTGAATATCAATTCCATAAATTTTTTGGTTTTTCATATTTAATTCTGTTAATATTATTTGATTTATGATTAATTATATTTATAATATTATATTAATTTAAGTATTATTGCTCATTTCCTCTGTCATTATTTTCATTTACAATATAATTAATGAGATCCTTCAAATTTGTTTTAATTTTATATTTTCGACTAAAATAAGTTAATATATTACTTACATCTCTTTCAAGTAATTCAAAAGCATGAGGATGATCACAAGTAACGTATTGAGGCCAATCTATGATCTTGATCCCTTTTTCACTTAAAAAAATATTATATTCACTGATATCCGAGTGAATAATTCCCATTTGATGTAATCTTTTTATCTGGCTTAATATAATATTTAAAATATTTTCTGGATTTGTCAGTTTTGTTTTGAACAAAGGTTTTCCATCTACAAGTTCCATTACAATCGCATGCCTATTATGATCAATTGGCCTTGGAACATCAATCTCAGGATAAATCGTGCACATAATATTATATTCACGTGTAGCCGAAAGTCTAGCAGCATATATCCATGAAAAATGCTCCTTTCCAGCAAGATGTCCACGATTTCTTTTAACTTGCTTAAAGCTTGTCATACCTTCTCTATGAAACTTTATTACCGAAGGAGTTGGATCACCTATACAAAATTCTGGTTCACAAATAGCCTCATGAACAATTGATTCTTTTCCTACTCCAATTTCAGACCCCAGAGCATTAATAGTGTTTCTTTTAACCAATGTATTGAGAGCAAGAGCGTCATAACCTTCAAAGTATATCTGACAAGCATCGTAAGGTGTTTGGGTTTTTCTTACAAGGTCGTTCTTGGTTAGCCAATTTAATTTATAGTTCAGTTTTTCTATAGATATTTTTGTAAATTTTAGAATGTGTTCTAATGGTACCCATTCATGTTTTTGCATACCTAGCTCTATAGCTGTTAGTATCCTGATATCAGTCGAATCAATATTTTTGAAAATTCTCACCGTTTGATCAATCATTGATAATATATTTGTATCGCATATTTAAGAAGTTTTACTTTTAGCCATAGGAACAAAACGCTAAAAGTAGTCAATTTTTATATAAATTAAATTATTGAGATTGAGAAAAAGATATACCTTATTTTTAATTTCAAATAGTTCACAATTTATAAGATTTCAATGTATATACAAAATAAACCTGTTTGCTGTTAGATATTATTATATAAAGCTACAAATAGATTATCTATATTTTAATTTTTATTACTATATTTTAACTGTAAATTAAAATCTAAACTCATAAGTAAATTATTTTTAAAGAATATTTTATATTTTAACAAAAACTACATTAAAAATTAGCCAAATCTTTTTTATCCAATATCTGTTGCTCCCGCAGCATCTCTTTAATATACATCAATGAAATTATCTATCCATTTTCCATAAGTGGAATTTTGTGTCAGCAAAAAATTCGTTTCTACAGTAAATGGTTTATTGAATAGTATCAACTATTCAAAAATGTCCAAAAAAATATTTTGAGTTTATACGGTCATATCTCTTTTATGTAGTTGTTAGCAGAATATGCTGCTATTGAACCGTCACTAGATGCCGTTATAGCTTGCCTTAAAGGTGTTAATCGGCAATCACCTGCTGCAAAAACACCAGGTACTGAAGTCTGCATATTAGTTTCAGTTACAATAAATCCATTTTCGTCTTTGTTAATATCAAATTGTTCAGTATTAGGTCGTACACCTACATAGACAAATAGACCATTTACAGATAAGTCAAAAAGTTCATTGTTAGTTAAATTTTTCAGATGTAATCCTTCAACAAGTTTTTCCCCAAATACCTTTTTAATTTCTGAATTCCAAAGAAAGATAATGTTATCAGTTTTTAGGGCACGTTTCTGTAAAGCCATTTCTGCCTTTAATGTATCTCTTCTGTGAATAACATAAACCTTATTTGCTATGCTTGATAATACCAATGCTTCAGCAATTGCAGAATTACCACCACCAACTACTGCAACGTCTTTATTCCTAAATAAAGGACCATCACAAGTTGCACAATAGGACACTCCTTTGCCAGTAAATTCTTTTTCTCCTGGAACATTTAGCAATGAAGGATTTGCTCCGGTAGCTACTATTACAGTTCTAGACTCAATTTTTCTTTTTTCAGTGTGCAATATCTTAATATTAGCATCAACTACTAAATTTTTGACATTATCACGCTCAATAGATAACCCGTTTTCTAAAGCATGTTTTTCTATTTTATTCATTAATTCGATTCCTTCAATTGCCCCAAAACCAGGAAAGTTTTCAATAGTATCCACAAAAGATAATTGGCCATTAATCTGGTTTTTTTCAAGAACCAAAGTATCTAACCCGTATCTTGAACCATAAAGACCAGCTGTGAGACCAGCAACACCAGCTCCTATTATCACCAAATCGTACAAAAAAAACCAACCCTATTTTCAAGAGAGCTTTTCAAGTGCTTCTTCTTTGTCCGGTACTCCAACAAAAGCTACTTCATCATCAATTATAGTTGTTGGGACACTCATTACAGAATATTCACTTGCAAGCTGTTGCCCTTTATCTGAGTCAATATCCACTTCTTCATAGTCAAAATCTAGTTCAGTTTTTAAATCTTTCCAGAACTTCATAGCACTTGGACAAAATTTACACCATTCAGCATGCACAAGTATAACTTTAGACATATTATTCTAGCTCCTTTTATAGCAACTATAATTAACTTTTGGAATATATTAAATTAATCATCATATCAGATTAGAAGCTATGATTAGATTAAGTTTATATTAAATGATTTCATTCTACCTAGTATAGACAAAGGTCAGATATGTAAACTGTATCCCCTCGACTTCTCGTCATATTATTTTTATATAAACCTTTGTCTATACTTTTTTAAGTACAACCCTTCTCTAGTGATAAATTTTCATATTTTCCAATATATTTATATGAATTATAGTTTATCTTTGCAATATATGACGATAGTAGAGCTTCCTTACGGTAAAACAAAAATCAACATTGACATACCTGCCAAAAACTTCGGGCAAAAGATCTTGCCTTCAGAGCCTAGCCATTTAGATCAGGAGAGTGAAATTCTAAAAGAGGCTTTATTAAACCCTACCAATTCAAAGCCTTTAAAAGATATTGTATCATCTTCTTCTAAAATAGCTATCCTTGTTAGTGATGCAACTAGATCATGCCCTACAGAAAAATTACTTCAACCTCTATTGAACTTATTATATGAATATGGAATTAAAGACCATCAAATTACAATAGTATTCGGATTAGGACTACACCGAAAACAAACCATTGATGAAATGAAATACATAGTTGGTAACAATGTTTATAGTAAAATAAAATGTATAGAACATGATAGATTCAAATGTCGATACGTAGGCACCACTAAAATAGGTACACCCGTAGAAGTATTTGAAGAGGTACTTGATTCAGATACCATTATATGTACTGGTAATATTGAACTTCATTACTATGCTGGATATAGTGGCGGTGCAAAAGCTATTCTTCCAGGAGTTAGTTCAGAAAAGTCTATTATCTCTAATCATAAACTAATGATACATGAAAATGCAACCATTGGTAACATAATGAGTCCAGTAAGAATGGATATGGAGGATGCTGTTAATTTCGTAAATGTAGATTTCTTGTATAATGTAATTGTTGATAGTCATAAGAATATAGTTGCAGCTACAGCAGGCAATGTTATTGATGCACATAGAAAAGGGGTATCTATAGTTGACAAAATGTATAAAGTTGAGGTAGAACCAGCTGATATTGTTGTAGTATCAGCAGGTGGTTATCCCAAAGATATTAACTTATATCAAGCACAAAAGGCTTTAGAAAATGCAAAAGGTGCTGTTAAAGATGGTGGGTCTATAATAATAGTAGCAGAATGTACTGATGGTTTCGGTAATACCACTTTTGAAAAGTGGAATCGTAAACTTAAGACTCCTGAAGATGTCATAACTAAGTTCAACCAAGAGTTTGAACTAGGCGGTCATAAAGCTGCATTTGTGGCAAAGTTATCGAAAAGGTCTAAGCTCTATTTATCTTCCGATTTACCCGAAATGGATGTTAAAAGTGCATTTTGTATACCTTCAAAAAACATTCAGGAGCAACTTAATGATCTTTTAGCTAAAAATCCAAATGCAATAGTTCATGTGATGCCATTTGGGGGTTTAACACTAACAACTCCAAAGTAAAAATTTAATTATAATGAAACATCTTCAATTAAAAGTATAAAGTTAATTTCTACTATATACTAAATAATCACATAAAGTCCTATCAACTACAGCAATTTAATAATTTCACTTATAAAAAGTTGTACATATTTTTCTGGTTTTTTAATTATTTCTTGATTTAAGTAATTTTAATGAAGTTAGCATACTTTTAGTAAAAAAATTATATGTTAACTTTTTTTGTCTAGTAAGTTTTTGAGGAATATATCTAATTAGAAACTTGTTCATAAAGACATCAAAATAATCGCAACAAGTGCTGCTATCA
>Ga0207421_10002330_pt1 | contig 23638 bp, 21 predicted proteins | sample SodLakKL_010_SED_4_FD_187542 | JGI IMG/M metagenome (GOLD analysis project Ga0207421, IMG submission 187542) | Alkaline sediment microbial communities from Lake Tanatar, Kulunda Steppe, Russia - 8KL_010_SED (SPAdes) (version 2) | ecosystem: Environmental > Aquatic > Non-marine Saline and... | reverse complement strand
CCTTACTGTGCAGCAACTATTGCTACAATGTGCGCTATAGGAGCAACAGAAGGTTACTTCGAAACAGTAGAGAATCCTTACCCTGGTGAAAATTAAAAATTAATAAACATGAAAAAACAAATTATAATTGAATGGATTGTTGCATCAGCAGTTTTAATTTTAGTAGTACCCTTTTTAATGGTCAAATTAAGTGCCGATGGAGATGAATTGTTTAACTTTTTCAGGTATCACATACGGCTTATTACACCAGTTGTTATAGTTTTTTTAATTATCTCCCAGGTATGGCGGCATAAAAGATTAAGCGAAAAGACAAATAAGTTGTCAAAATAAGATTTGATCAATAAGGAACACTGATCTGGTGTAGCAATACATCGCTTTCGCATTCCCTTATAAAAAATGCCCCTGATTTTCAGGGGCATTTAATCGTTTCAGTGATTCCGCCAGGACTCGAACCTGGGACCCACAGCTTAGAAGGCTGTTGCTCTATCCAGCTGAGCTACGGAACCTCAAATTTGATCTGCAAATTTATAAAAAATCATTTTTTTAACGACACTTTTTATTTCTTATTTCATCATAATTTTCCCCGGCTACAGAGTTCGGTATTTTTCCCGCAGGCAAACTTTAATATTGTGCTCCAGGCCATAGGGTTTACTATTTTGCCCCGGCCAAAGAGTATCATATTTTGCCACGGGTATAGAGTTACATATTTTGACCCGGACGCAGGGGGGCCTAGTTAAACATCCATGCACGGCGCACCACAAAAAAGACCGCCCCTCCCGGGGCGGTCTCTTGTCTTTATCACAGTGATTTCTCCCTGAGCTATACCAGGGTTGTGTGAATGTATGGTTTAATTATCCCAGTGAATGGTCTTGAGTCTCGTAACCAGCTCATTTGCCTTGTCAAGTGCCCTCATGGCACGGTAACTGGAATACTCGGTCAAAAATTCCCTTGCCAGTTCCTCGTCTTCTTCCATCAGCTCAAGGGCAACCTTTTCAATTGAAGGCTGCATTCTGAACTGCTTCTCTTCAAAGGGATCCCATATCTCCCTTGCCATCTCCACATTCTCCTTATAGTTCAGGTCAATGAGGTTCTCCATGGCCGTGAACACATCAAAGGCATTTTCAGGATCGTGATCGAAAAATCCCTCGGGCGGATTAAAGTGGAAATCCAGTGAATGGATCTTCTCGAGGTCATAATCCTTGTAATAGGGAGCCGGGGTTTCGGTTATACCGTTGTAAAAGGGAACCAAGCCTGCCCCGCAGGGTGCCGAAGAGGTTCTCCATGCTACTGATCCCACATCGGTTGGCATCCAGTTCCTCAGCTGGTAAACAACCAGCTCCTGAATGCGGCCACTGCAAATATTCCCGGAGCTGCGGTCATCATCATGGGGAGTACCATCCTCATGCATTCCCAGCTTGTGAGCTTTGTCAATATCAAGCTCCTGTCCCTCAATATGACCATGGCTTCTTATAATATTTGCAACATCCTCAACGGTAAATTCCCTGTCAACCTTAAGCGCAAAAGGCAGTTGCTCCTCAACAGGCAGGTCGATCAGCTCTCCGAGAACGAGCGATTGACTGAACCATTGTCTCGGATCGGCGCCATACTCGTCCATGAAGCTTCCCTCACGGGCAGGCCTGTTGAAAGCTTCCCTGAAGCTGAAAGGCTCACCGCTGTCCGGGTCATACCACCCTCTTGAAATAGCATACTCTACAAGTCCGTCGGAGGCCATCACATCATCGGATTCAATGTCGGCTTCCGGACCGATTATGTGCACATTGGGAAGCAACACAATACCGTCATCGGGCACTCTCTGTGCAATCCAGCTTTTGCCCCTTGCAACGCCAAGCAGCCAGGCTTCATCGGCATCCGCAATAATGTAGGTCCTTCCCGAGCCAACATATCCGAAATGATCGAGCAGCTCGGTTGCAACCTCAACTCCTTCCTTTGCAGTTTTTGCCCTTTGGGCAACCATGCGCCTCAGCATATAGCCGATACCGCCGTCAACTATGTCGCCTCTCTCAACCAGCTCATCATAAGAATCCTCTCTTGTAGCACATGCATCAGATGCAATAGCCACACCATGCTCGTTAAAATAACCGTCGCCAAACTCAACACCGGTATTGCCTCCCCATAGATAGGCATAGGTTTCCTCAGGCTGGGGCCATGTTCCGCCCCTTCTGAGCTCAACCTCACTGCCGGGTTCATGCTGCATCCTTGGAACATGCCTGTAGCTGAAATTCCTGATACCACCGTTTTGCTCAAGATGCCCGAAAAGCACCGAACCGTCGGCCGAGGCATCCTTGCCCACCACAACTGCAAAGCAGCCATAAGCTGACGATACGGCAACTATTTTAATTAAAATTGCAATAAAAAATACTGTCGATAACTTTTTAATCTTCATTCTCCACATAATTTGGTTAATAATTGTTCAACTGTTTAAAAATCCGCCCAAAAGTTAAAGAACGGGGGAAAATATAAAAATCAATCTCCTCTGTAAACTGTTTCGCCACCCAGGACAGTCTTCAATACATTTATCTCATGTATCTCCTCCTCGGGGATTGTAAAATAGTCCCTGTCAATGACTATAAAGTCGGCCAGCTTGCCGGCAGTTACAGATCCTTTCAGATCTTCGGAAAACTCGACATATGCAGGCCATACGGTATAGGATTTCAAAGCCTCCTCCCTGGTCATTGTCTGCTCGGGATACCATCCTCCCGAAGGGCTCCCCTCGCGGTCCTTACGGGTAACGGCTGCATAAAGTCCGTAAAAAGGATTGTAGGGAGAAACGCTGTAATCCGAGCCACCTGCAATAATTACATCATTATCGAGCAGGCTTCTCCATGCATAAGCATATTGAGCCCTTTCACCCAACCTGTCTTCTGCAAACAGCATATCCTCAGTGCAATGAATAGCCTGCATGGATGCAATAATATCCAGCTCACCGAACCTTTCAATATCGTCCGGGTGAAGCACCTGGGCATGCTCTACAACAAGCCTCGCCTCCTCACCACTCATACCTGTCTTATCCATTGCCCGCTCAAATGCGTTAAGCGTTACACGGTTACCCCTGTCGCCTATCGAATGGGTACGGGTTGAAAAACCGATCTCCAGGAGGTCGGCGACTCTTTCGGCATACTCATCCTCATTCTGGCCAAGCTCCCGCAAAGCTCCCGTCTCACCGGGCATATCGCTGTACTCCTCCAGCAATGCAGCACCTCTGCCACCAAGCGAGCCGTCAACAAACATTTTTACCCAGCGGACAGTGTAACGGTCATTGAAAAGTCCCACAAGAGGCTCACCCATATCCATTGCAGTATTATAAGTTTTGGCATCCATCACCCTTACCTGAAGCAATCCTCTCTCATACGCCTCCTTACGCCTCTCAACGGTATTCATGCCGGAACCTGTAGCATCGTGCACAGTTGTAATTCCCTTGGACAAAACCGCCTCACTTCCCATTGCAAGGGCCTCCAGTTTTTCATCCTCGGTAAGGTCAGGCTCATCTGGTATGTGTTGGGTAACCAGTCTGCCGGCAGCAGAAACCAGTACTCCGGTTGGAAACCCATGCTCATCACGCACAATTGTCCCTGCATCTGGATCCTGGGTTTCTTCAGTAACACCGGCTATATCAAGCGCCTTTGTGTTTACGAAGGTGGCATGACCGCAATAACGGCGAAGGCTAACAGGATTGTCGGGGCTCACCTCGTCGAGGAATTTCCTGTGAGCATCAACATCCCATATGGCGTCATTATACCCTCTTGCCACGATCCATTCACCCGGCTCGGCCTCTGCAACAGCCTCCGCAATTGTCTCCTGCATCTCATCCAGGGGCAGCCAGTAAACATCAACAGGTGCGGCCAGTATATTTTCCCCCACGCTCTCAAAATGAATATGACTTTCAGTCAACCCGGGCAGCACCACCTGTTCCTCAAGGTCTACCATTTCCGTATCATCGTTTGCATACTCCAAAACATCTTCATCATTTCCCACATAGATAAACTTATCACCGCGCACAGCCATTGCCGTAGCCTCCGGGTTATCTTCATCCATGGTATGGATCACCCCGTTTGTGTAGATAACATCAGCATACTCCCTCGGGGCACAGGAGAAAAGTCCTCCCAGAATAAAAACCAGAAGAAGGATAATTGAGGTTCTTTCTTTTTGCATAATTTTAAGTCTTTTTATTGTTTATTAGCAGTAAGTACATTAAACGCGTGCGGTACAGCATGAAGCACTCCTGATGCGAAACAGCACCTCATTAAATTTCCTTAAATTTTAAACATTGCATATTATAAAAAAATAATCTATTTTCAAACTTCAACCCCGGCATTCCCTACCTTTTTCACAAAAATTCCAATTAGTTGATCAAAGCAAAGGTAAAAATAATCAATAGCTTTATATTTGCGGTAACCGATCAGAGAGCATGTTGAAGTTTGCCGGAAAAAAACATAATAATGTATGACAGAAATTAAGGAGCATTTTTCCCTGAAGCATCTGAACACATTCGGTATTGATGCCACCGCCCGCTATTTTGCCAAAACAGCAAGCGAGGAAGAGACAAAGGATTTTTTCGGCAAAGGGAAATACTCCCCCCACCCGCTTCTTCTGATCGGCAAAGGAAGTAACATCCTTTTTACAGGGGATTTCGAGGGACTGGTTTTGCAGCCGGCAATTGAAGGGATAAGGGTAATTGAAGAAAACGAAGACTTTGTCCGTGTTGAAGCCGGTGCCGGGGTGGAGTGGGACTGTTTCGTGCAGTGGTGTGTAAACAACGGATACGCAGGGGTAGAAAACCTTTCACTGATCCCCGGCTCAACAGGGTGTGCCCCCATACAGAATATAGGTGCTTACGGGGCGGAAGCAAAAGATGTGATTGAAAGTGTAAGGTATATTGACACAGAAAACCTTCAAAACAGAAGCATCCCGGCCGAAGAGTGCCGCTTTGGTTACCGCACCAGCATTTTCAAAGAGGAAATGAAAAACAGGGCGGTTGTTACAGGGGTGATCTTCAACCTGTCAAAAAGGCCCCGGTTCAACACCTCCTACGGCAACCTAAGGGAAGAGGTTGAAAAGGCGGGAGGACCGACACTTGAAAACGTGCGGGAAGCGGTTATCTCCATCCGCCGCTCCAGGTTGCCCGATCCCTGTGAGCTGGGCAATGCCGGCAGCTTCTTTAAAAACCCTGTGGTTGACAGCTCTCTTGCAGAATCCTTAAAAAAAAGCTTCCCCCGGATGCCGGTTTATCCGGCAGGTAAAGGTAAAACTAAAATCGCCGCAGGATGGCTTATCGAACAGTGCGGGTGGAAAGGCAGGCGCTGCGGTGACGCCGGGGTGCACTCTAAACAGGCACTGGTTCTGGTAAATCACGGAAATGCAAGCGGCAGGCAAATATATGACCTTGCCATGCAAATAAGCAGCTCAGTTGAGCAAAAGTTCTCACTAAAACTCGAGCCCGAAGTTGTTATAATATAGCTTATCTGAAGATACCCCTTTCATCAAGTGCCTCCCTGTAAAGTCTTGCATTCCTGTTGTGCTCGGCAAGGGTGCGGGCAAACCTGTGATATCCGGAAAAATCCTCACGTGCACTGAAATAAAGGTAATCATGCTCCTCGTATTCCAAAACCGCTTCAATAGCCTTAAGAGAAGGGATGATTATGGGACCCGGCGGGAGACCGCCGTACATATAAGTATTATAGGGAGAATCTTTCTTAAGATGCACAGTCAAAACCCTTCCTATACTAAAATCTTCTATAATGTATTTTATAGTAGGATCGGCCTGCAGGCGCATTCCCCTGTCAAGGCGGTTAATGTAAACACCTGCAATGGCCGGCATCTCATCAACCCTGAACGTTTCCTCAGCCACGATCGAGGCCAGGGTTACAACCTCCACCCTTGAAAGGCCGGTCTCCTCCCTCAGCTTCTCCCTTTGCTCATTCCAGAATCCGTCAAACTCACGGTTCATCCTTCTGATAAATTGCTCAGCCGTTGTGTTCCAGTAAAACTCATATGTGTTTGGCACAAAAATCGCCGGAAAGGTTTCAGGGGTGTGTCCCAGTTCACTTATTAGCTCCTTGTCATTGAATTTTTCAGCAAGAGAGGCCGAATCAGCCTCGATCTGACCGGATATAACCGAAGCCAGCTGCTCAAGTGTCCGCGTCTGATTGAAAACAACCCTTACGGTCTCCCGGCTCGCCGAGCGCAGCATGTTGACTATGGCGTTATTGCCCATACCCTTCTCCAGCCTGTACCTTCCGGGATGAATATGAGCGGGCAGGTTTTTCCTTTCTGCAGCCCATCTGAAGGATTTAACATCCCTGAGGACTTCCTCCTCCTCCAGTAGCTCCATCAAATCTTCAAATGAAGAGCCGCTTGGGATCTCAAAATGAACAAACTCCTCACCGTCAGTTTCAACATTGGGTCTGAGAAACATCCTCCAGCCCATGTACAAAGACAAGGCGGCAGCAAATGCAAAAATTGTAAGCAAAGCAGTTAAATAACCTCTCCAGTTGAAAGAGGGATTCTTTTTAATTTTTCTCTTCATTACCAATTATATCTTATCCGATTATCGTTAAACTGACTTATAAGGAATTTCCAAAAATTTCCGGTTGCAAATATTGACAATTTTTTTTAAATAACGCCTTACCGGCATCTCTATTGCAAAATTTTAAAACATTAACAGGCCGGCTTGCGTATAACTCTTTTTAACAATTCAAACAATAGAATTTCTGTTTATGTCCGATATACTGTTTACCTACCTGAACAATAGGCTTCACGAGCGTAAAGGCAAGAAAGCAGATCCCGCCAGGGAACCCGGGCCGGTTCTGACAATTTCACGTGAGAGCGGCTGTAACGCCACAAAATTTACCGAAAAGCTGAATAACGAAATAAACCTGATCGCAACAAACGGAGGTAACGGTAATAAGTGGAAAATAATAAGCAAGGAGATCCTCGAGGAGGCGGCGAAAGAGCTTCAGGTAAAGCCGTCCGAAATAGAATATATATTCAGGTACCAGGAAAGAACTATAATAGGCGATGTGCTTGCCTCATTTGCCAGTAAATACTACAAAAGCGAGAAAAAAATACGAAACACCATTGCCGATGTGATCCGCTCAATTTCAGCCGAAGGGAATGTAATAATCCTGGGAAGGGCCGGGGGTGTTCTTACCAAGGATTTTCTCAGGTCACTGCACGTCAAGCTCGAGGCTCCCCTGCAGTGGCGCACCATAATGATCAGTCAGAGATCAGGTCTGCCGATGAAAGATGCCCGGAAATTTGCTGTCGACATGGACAAAAAGCGGGAGCGCTTCAGAAACTCTTTTGAAGGAAGGAACACCGACTACACATGGGCCGATATCTCCTTTAACCGTATGGGACTCACAGATGAAGAAATAATATCGGGTATTATTTGCATGATGAGGCAAAAAAAACTCTTTGACCAATAATTTTTATTGCAATATTTTTTTTTATTTTTGAAGTATTGAAAAACCAATGACTATGTACGATTGCAGCAACATAACCTCCAATTTTAACAACAATAACAATATGAACAATAACCGGTTCATAAAGGGGAGGGTTGCTGCCATTTTAAAAAACAAATAAGAAACAAATCAAACCAAAAAAATGCAGGCCTTCCCCACGGGAAGGCCTTTTTTTATTTAAAAAACTGAAAATGAAAGAGTTAGTCAAAAATATCAACACAAATAATAATAACAATAATAAGTCTCCCCCTGGCGGCAGGCAAATCCTTTTGTTATCATAACCTAAGCCCGCCGCCAAAGCGGGCTTTTTTATTACACACCGAATTAAAACACCAAAAACATAAAAACCGCATGATACAATTATCAATTTTCAGAAAAAAAGAAGACAAACTCAAAGAAGAGGGCAGTTGCCGGCAGGGGAAAATTCAGGATCTGCCATATAGCGGCAACGGAAGGTACACCCCGCTGCTCGACAAGCTGACAACCGAAAAGGCGATCGAGGTTGTCAGGGAAACTTTTATCACCCAGCTTGAAAAGAGGATGAACCTTATGAAAGTGACCGCGCCCCTTGCAGTGGAAGAGGGAACGGGAATAAACGACGATCTTGGAGGAGGGGAAAAACCTGTAACCTTTCACACCAAAAACTACGATCTGAAGGGAAGCATTGTCCAGTCGCTGGCAAAATGGAAAAGGCTCAGGCTGGCCGATCTCACAATGGAGCCGGGCGGGGGGATATGGACCGATATGAAGGCCCTGCGACCCGACGATATACTAAGTCCCATTCACTCGGTCTATGTAGACCAGTGGGACTGGGAAAAATGCATCCTTCCGCACCAGCGCACACCCTCTTACCTGAGATCACAGGTGGAGCACATATACGAGGCGCTGAAAAAAACCGAAGCAACTGTTTGTGGCCTCTACCCATCAATCAAGCCCATTCTTCCCGAAGAGATCAAATTTATCCATTCACAGGAGCTGCTGGATGAATACCCCAACCTCCCCCCGGCTGAAAGGGAAAAGGCAGCTGCCCGAAAGTACGGCGCCATTTTTATTACCGGTATAGGCCACACTCTGAAAAACGGATTACCCCACGATAAAAGGGCTCCCGATTACGATGACTGGAGTACTGCTTGTGAGGGCGAACACAGGGGGCTCAACGGGGATATCATTTTGTGGAACCCGGTTACCGGATCGGCGTTTGAAATATCCTCTATGGGCATAAGGGTCGACAAAAAGGCTCTTATAAGACAGCTTGACCTGTCGGGCTGCCCGGAACGCAAATCCCTGGCATTCCATAAAATGCTCCTCGAGGATAAGCTCCCGTTGTCTGCCGGCGGCGGTATCGGTCAGTCGCGCATCTGCATGTTCATGCTCAGGAAAGCACATATCGGGGAGGTACAGGCCGGGATCTGGCCCGCCGACATCCGGGAGGAGTGCCGCGGGAAAGGTATTGAGCTGATATAAAACATAAACTGATAAAAAAGGATTTCTCCTTGACTTTTATAAAAAAATCCCTTTCTTTGAGGACAAAAAAATTACAATACCATGGAAGGACTAACCGGTGTATTCTTCAGCGTCTCCTTGATCGGCCTGTTTTTGCTGGCCGGGAAGTTTTTAAGGGCCAACATAAAACTTCTTCAGAATATATTTTTACCTGCCTCAATTATAGGAGGGTTTCTTGCACTTGCACTGGGCCCCTTTCTGCTGGATGTTCTCCCCGATTTCCTCTATGACACATGGAGCGAAATTCCGGGAATTCTTATCAATTATGTTTTTGCCACACTTTTCCTCGGTGTTGCCATCCCCGGGATAAAAAAGCTGTGGTCCCTGGGAGGCAGTCAGCTTTGCCTGGGCGCCGTCGCAGGAGCAGGCCAGTACTTTTTCGGGCTCCTTTTAACCGCTGCACTCCTTGTACCGGTCTTTGGCGTGCCACCGATCTTCGGCACCATACTTGAAATAGGGTTTGCAGGCGGACACGGAACCGCGGCAGGAATGAGGCAAGTTTTTATAGATCACGGTTTTCCCGCCGGATCGGCCCTGGCACAGATGTCAGCTACTGTGGGTATCCTTATGGCCGTTGTCGGAGGCGTATTTTACATAAATATTGCTATCCGCAGGGGATTCTGCACACAGCTTGACATAAAAAAAGGGATCCCCCAATACAAAAAACAGGGGCTGATAAATGAAGATAAGCGCTTCCCCACATCAATTGCAACCGTTGCATCGGAATCGATAGAGCCGCTGGCCTTCCATTTTGCCATAACCTCCGTGGCAGTTCTTATCGGCTGGCTTCTGCTTGCAGGAGTACAAAACCTGCATCCGGCACTGGAGGCCTTCCCCCTGTTCCCGCTTGCTATGGTGGGAGGTATGATAGTGCAGATCGTATCGGTGCCGCTGAAGGTTAACAAATATTTCGACAGGCTAAGCTTTGAGCGCATCCTGGGCATTTCACTTGACATACTGGTTGTGGCGGCAATAGCATCCATCAGGCTTGATCTTTTCATTGCACATTTCTGGCCGTTCATACTGCTTATGATAGTTGGCATACTGTGGCTCTTTTTCTGCCTTACTGTGCTTGCACCCAGGATGTTCCCCTACAACTGGCTTGAAAGGGGTGTTACAGAGTACGGTATGCAAACCGGTGTGACTGCAATGGGACTGCTTCTGCTGCGCCTTGTAGATCCTCAGTACAAAACCGATACCGCGCAGGCTTTCGGGTTCAAGCAGATGTTATATGAACCGTTTCTGGGCGGTGGACTGATAACTGCAACCGCACCGATACTTGTCTTTAATCTGGGTGTATGGTGGTCAATACTTTTTGCCGGTATAATAATGGTTTTTTTCCTTTCCCTCTCCTTTATAAACGGATGGACAAAATTTAAGCCCCATAACAGGAAGTAGGCGGACAAAAACCTTTGGCCGGTAAAGAAGAAAAACTTACCGGGATGCAAGAAGAGAAGAGAAAATTCATAACAAGCCTTTATTTCCCGGCATGTTTGCTGATTACCATATGGGTGATTAAGCTGGGCGAAATGGTTTTTGGTATTGATCTATTTTATCTCGGCATATACCCACTGGAGGTTAAAGGTTTGCCGGGAATCATATTTGCCCCGCTCATACACAGCACCATTGGCCATATTGCGGCTAACTCCGGACCGCTTTTTTTACTCAGCACAGCCATATTCTACTTTTACCGCGAAGTGGCATGGAAAGTTATATTCCTCACATGGCTCTTCACCGGACTGTGGGTCTGGTTCGGCGCCAGGGAAGCTTACCATATAGGGGCGAGCGGACTGGTTTACGGGTATGCCTCTTTCCTTTTCTTCAGCGGTTTTATAAGAAAAAGCAAGGAACTTATGGCTATTTCATTAATTGTAGTATTTTTATATGGCGGATTGATATGGGGGATTTTCCCGGCAGAAAGGAACGTTTCATGGGAATCGCACTTGCTGGGGGGAGTGGCCGGTTTTGTGCTTGCAGTCTATTTCAAGCACTACGGGCCCAGTCGATACGAACCGGAAGAAGAAGAAGAGGAAGAGGAAGATGGAAATAGCACAGATAACGAGGATTATCAGACGGGTTTGATGACTAAATGGAGATGACCGCCGAATACTACTATAAAATCCTGGGCCTGCCACCCGGAGCCTCCATGAAGGAGATAAAAGCCGCATACAGGTCAAAAGCCAAAAAGTTCCATCCCGACCTGAACAAAAACCCTGAAGCACATGAAAACTTCCTCAGGGTGAATGAGGCCTACACCTTCCTTGTCAATTACAAAGAGGGAGCTTTAACCCGTCACCATAGACAGACAGAAAACTGGCATGAAGAATGGCTTCGCCGGGAAAGGCAAAAGGCTCGTACAAGAGCTGCCAAAAACGCAAGAATGCACTTCGAGGATTTTAAAAAAACCTCTATTTATAAAACAACAAGCATGCTTTCCAATTTGCTCGATTATTTCGGTCTGATGCTGGGGATTTTTATTATTTTTGCCTCAGCATTCGGAATGTATGTGCAGGGATTATATCTGGAGGTAGAAGGCAAGGAAGTGCTTAACATAAGGGGAATAGTGCTTGAGGTAATGGCAACAACCGCGGGTGTTTTATTTATAGCTATAACCGTAACAAATATCAGAAAAAGGAAAATATCAAAAAAACTCAGAAATGATTAAAATAAACCGACCTACACTTCTGCTTGACAAACAAAAATGCCTTTCGAACATTAACTTCATGGTAAACAAGGCGGCCACAAAGGGACTGGTTTTAAGGCCCCATTTTAAGTCACACCAGTCACACACCATCGGCAGATGGTACCGGGAAGCAGGTGTGGAAAAAATAACCGTCTCTTCGGTGGTTATGGCCGAATATTTTATGCTCGACGGCTGGGAAGACATAGCAATAGCCTTCCCATTCAACATTCACGAGATAAACGAGACCAACAGGCTGGCATCCAGGATTAAACTGCACCTTACAGTCTGCTCGGAAAATACGGCCAATTTCCTTGCAAAAAACATAACCTCCCCTGTTGGTGTCTACATCAAGATCGATGCCGGTTATAAGCGTACCGGACTGCAAAGTGACAACACCCGTGAGATAGATGATATACTTAATGTGATAAAAAGCTCCGTCAACCTGAATTTTACGGGCTTTATGGTTCACAGCGGAGAAACTTCGAAGGCAAGGTCCTTTGAAGAGGTAGAAAAAGTCCATATTGACGCTCAAAAAAAGTTGGCTGCACTGAAAAGAAGGTACAAATCCTCCTGGCCCCGGATGATAATTTCCACTGGCGACACACCGACCGCTATGATGATGGAGGATTTCAAAGGCATTGACGAGATAAGGCCCGGCAAGTTCGTCTTTTTTGACCTTACACAAATGCATGTCGGCGCCTGCGACCCATCACAGATATCTATTGCCATGGCCTGTCCGGTTATATCAAAACATCCCGAACGCAGGGAGCTGGTGATTTACGGCGGTGCCATCCATTTCTCAAAGGAACAGCTGATACTGCCTGACGGCAAAGCGGTTTACGGGCAGATCGTGGAGCTTACCCCAAACGGGTGGACCGACCCGCTAGAAGATGTATACCTTGCCGATCTCTCACAGGAACACGGCATCATACGTCCAAATAAGGAATTCTTTGAAAAAACCGAACCGGGAAAAATCCTGGGCATTTTGCCCGCACGTGCATGCCTTTCGGTCAACCTGATGCAGGGTCCGGTTACCCTGGAAAATGAAAAGATAGATCATTTTGCTACCGTAAAAAAAGAGTATGGCGCTTGATGAAATAATCAAACTGGGTGATCCCAGACTTTACGAGGCTTGTGAACCGGTGGGGAAAAACGAGCTGCCGCAACTGCAACCGTATATAGATAAAATGCACCGGCTGCTTACCGAGTTCCGCTCGGTCTGGAAAGCCGGCCGTGCAATAGCAGCCCCTCAGACAGGAGTAATGAAGCAGCTGATATACATGCATATAGATTACCCTCTCATATTTATAAACCCGGTGCTGGAGAATTTGAGCAATGAGACGATGGAAGTGTGGGACGACTGCATGAGCTTTCCAAACCTCCTTGTGAGAGTCAGACGCCACAAAAGCTGCACTATTAAATACAGGGACGCAAACTGGAGACTTCAGGTTATGAATCTCAGCGGCGAACTTTCCGAGCTGCTCCAGCACGAATATGACCATCTGCACGGCATACTGGCCACAATGAGGGCAACCGACAACAAGGCGTTCCGCTGGCGCGAAAAACCGGAGTAATGCCGGCGGCGGAATAAAACCGGTGTAATGCCGGTGATGAAGTAAAAAAGCGGTATTAATCCCGGCGACAAATTTAAAAAACCGGTTGATCCCGGCAACAAAGTAAATTCAGCAGGATTAAAAGTTTCCACAGACAGTGGTACTTTTAAAAGTTTTTTACCGTTTTAAATAAGCTTTTTTAACTCAAACAATAAAGGAACTATGCAACACGACTTTCAATGCCCCAATTGCACAAGCAACCTGAACCTTTACAAAAGGATCATCTTTGCTGTAGAAAACGAAAAGGGTGAAGGCGGACTAATGCTGCTTGACCCGAGGCTAGGACATTACGACAAGGAGACACACCCCGGCTATCACATACTGGAGGGGGAAAAAGTAAAATTTATGTGTCCGGTTTGCCATGACAATCTTGCCGCCACAGACATAAACGAAAACCTGGTGAAGGTGCTTATGGTAGATGAGAACAGAAAACAGCATGAGGTATATTTCTCAAGGGTAAACGGTGAAAAAAGCACATACTGGGTGGCGCCCGACGGAATAAAAATGTTCGGCAAAGACTCTGAAAGATATTTGAATAACTTCAAGTCATCGCCCAGGTACAGCGGACTGATATAGGGTTTCACAAAAAAGCGGTCACTGCAGGTCAGGAAAGTAAAAACACTTGCCTTTTTCGCCTGTACGGGAGAAAATTACAATATATCAAACCTCCGCAGGCAACCGGTAAAACCGCTGGAAACCGGTTTTACCCGGCTGCGGTTTTTCTGTAAAGAAGTGTTGCAGAGGTAAGAACAATGAAGGCAAAAATGGCCATTGAGATTAGGTCTCCCTGCACCTCCGCAAGTTCGGCACCTTTTAGCATAATCATGCGAAAAACCCTTATAAGGTAGGCAAACGGGTTTATAACATTAACCTGCTGTGCCCACCCGGGCATACTCTCTACAGGGGTAAAGATGCCGCTCATGAGTATAAAGACAAGCATAAAAAACCATGTCAAAAACATCACCTGCTGCTGTCTTGTCGATATGATAGAGAGAAATAGTCCCAGTCCCAGAACCAAAAAAAGAAAAACCGCCCCGGAGAGGAACACAAGAAAAAGGCTTCCCTCAACGGGAACGTTATAAAGGAGTGCCCCGAAAAGCAATCCGAAGGCTATTTCAAACATACCGATTATCCAGAAAGGTATAAGCTTGCCCATTATAAAATGATACTTACGCACCGGGGTCACATTAAGCTGTTCTATGGTCCCGGCCTCCTTCTCCCTGACGATATTGACCGCAGTTAGGAACATACCCACAATTGTGACAAGTATTACAAGGATACCGGGGTACATAAATATCCTGTAATCCATTTCAGGGTTATACCACTGCCGGTGGCTTACCTCAATTGCCGGTGCCCCTGCCCCGGCACTTTCAGGGGTGACTCCGGTGAGCAGCTCCCTGTTCATGTCTGCTACAACCGCCTGTGAATGGTAATTTATAAGTCCGGCCGAAAGCGCATTAATTGCATCTATCAGGATCTGCACCTGCGCTCCCTCCTCCCTGAGGATCTTTCTCTCAAAGCCGGCCGGTATATTGAGCACCATATCCACACTTCCTTCCTGCAGCCGGTCAAATGCATCTTCCAAAGAGGTATAGGCGCGGGGAATGTAAAAAATATCTGAAGCCTCAAACTTTCCCGTAAGCCTGAGAGAGGTTTGTGAGAGATCATTATCCACAAGGGCCACATCAATCCGTCTCAAATCAAGAGTGGCAGCATTTACCAGCACCACAAGCAGGAAGATGGGCATTAAAAAAATAAAGGGAAGCATCATCCTGTTGCGGAAGATCTGTCTGAATTCTTTTTCAACTATGAACCAAACTATCCTCATCGGTCATCGGTTTATTCCAGCCTGACTTTAAAATTCAGCACACTGGCTCCCACAAAAACAACCGTCATTGCAGCTATCACAAGAGTCTGCTGCCAGACAAACAAAATGCCGGTTCCCTTTATCATTATATTCTTTATTATCTCAATAAAATATCGCGGAGGCATAATATAGCTGAGCCACTGAAGCAAAGGGGGCATATTCTCAACAGGGTATATAAAACCCGAAAGTAAAATAGTGGGGATCATAAGTGTGAACATTGAGATCATCATTGCCGTCACCTGGTTGTTACTTACAGTGGAAATAAGTATTCCCAGCGAAAGTGCCATAACTGTATAAAGAAGGCACTGGGCAAGAAGCAGCACCAGACTGCCGTGTACCGGCAGACCGAAAACAAAATAGCTCAGCAGCAGGATGGTAATCGCATTTATGAACGATAGGACAATATAAGGGGTTATCTTGCCTGCAATTATCTGAAAAGGTCTGAGCGGTGAAACAAGCAGTGTCTCCATAGTTCCGGTCTCCTTTTCACGTGCTATTGTAATGGAGGTCATCATGGCACATATAAGCATCAGGATCATTGCCATGGTGCCCGGAACAAACATATAAACCCCTTCCATATTGGGATTATACACCATCCTCTCCTGCGTTTCTATAAGATGCGGCACTGGCGAAGGCTTAACCAGTTCCATTTCATAAGAGGTAAAAATGGCATTCAGGTAATTTGTCACAAGCGTTGCCGTATTGGGATCCGAAGCGTCGGCTACGATCTGTATCTGCGCCTTATCTTCACCGGGAAGCCTTTCGGCAAAACGCTGACCGAAAACTATTACCGCCCTTGCTGTACCGCTGCGTAAAACAGCTTCAATCTCCCCGGGGGATTCAAGCCGCTTTTGAATTGTAAAATAACCGGAAGCCTCCACCCTTTCGGTTATACCGCGTGTTTCCTCATCACGCGACATATCCAGTACGGCCAGGTCCACATCCCTTATCTCATTTGTTATCACAAAGCCGAATATCAGTATCTGCGCCACCGGAATGCCAAAGAGGATAACCATTGTCCGGTAATCCCGGAAAATGTGAAGAAACTCCTTTATGACAAAACCTGCAAACCTCTTCATAACGGTAAATTTATCCCCGCGGGGGTCGCGCAATTTTTACAAACACATCGTCGATACTCCCTGCACCGTAAAGCTCCTTCAGGTCCGCAGGCGAACCCGTTGCCTCAATCCTGCCGTCGGCCATTATACATACCCTTTCGCAATATTCCGCCTCATCCATGTAATGGGTAGTTACAAACACAGTTATACCCTCCGCGGCAGTCTCGTATATCAAATCCCAGAATTGCCGGCGTGTATCGGGGTCAACCCCGCTGGTGGGCTCATCCAGGAAAACTATATCCGGACGGTGCATAACGGCAATTGAAAAAGAAAGCTTCTGCTTCCATCCCGGCGGCAGAGAGCCTATCAGTGAATTTCTTATACGCCAGAAATCAAGTTTTTCAGCTAACTCCTGCGACTTGCGCCTGATAACACGCTCCGGCAGACCGTAAATGCCCCCGTAAAACCTTATATTCTCAAGTATTGTCAGGTCCTCATAAAGCGAGAAACTCTGACTCATGTAGCCTATCCTTCTTTTTATCCTTTCAGCCTGCCTGTATACGTTCATTCCCGCAACCGTGATCTTTCCCGAGGTCGGCCTTAAAAGTCCGCACATAATCCTTATGGCAGTCGTTTTGCCGGCACCGTTTGCACCCAGCAGCCCGAATATCTCCCCGCGCCCCACATTGAAGGTTAGGGAGTCGTTCGCCACGAAACTGCCGAACTTCTTTGTCATATCGACCGCCTCAATAACCTTCTCCATCGGTACCCTTTTTTTTATACCCCCTGCTCAGGGCAAGGAAGCAATCCTCTATACCCGGACGGGAGCGTTCAACCTGAGTATCCTCAAAACCCCTCTTTTTGAGAAAACCCTCAATATCCTCAAGGCTCAACCCCTTTTCACCTGAAATAACATGAACCGAATCCCCGAACAAAGAAACAGAAGGAGCAGAGGGAAGCTTTTCAAGCTCCTTTTTCACCGCATAAAGCCGCTGCGACCTTACCTGTATCAGGTCGAGCCCGAAAGAGTCTGCTATACCATCAGGCGATCCCGTTTTCATTATCCGCCCATTGTAAAGGAGCGCCACCCGGTCGCATTTGGCGGCCTCATCCATATAGGAGGTGGTAAGTGCAATTGTCATTCCCCCGGCTTTGAGCTTATGGAGCATTTCCCAGAACTCCCTCCGGGACACGGCATCAACCCCGGTAGTGGATTCATCCAGAAGGAGTATCTGCGGCCTGTGGATCAGGGCGCAGCAAAGAGCCAGCTTTTGCTTCATGCCGCCCGACAGCCTGCCGGCACGCCTGTTTTTGAAAGGCTCAAGATTCCTGTAAACATCCTTTATCAGATCATAGTTTTCAGAAAGGGTAGTACCGAAAACAGTGGCAAAAAAGCGGATATTCTCCTCCACTGTAAGGTCGCGGTAAAGGGAAAACCTCTCGGCCACATAGCCTGTAATATTTCTCACATCCCTGTACTTGTCAACCACATTCAGCCCGTAAACAAAAGCCTCCCCTTTTTCGGGCAATATAAGGGAAGAGAGTATCCTGAACAAGGTGGTCTTCCCCGCTCCGTCGGGACCGATAAACCCGAACACCTCCCCTTTTTCTATCTGAAAACTTATATTTTCAAGCACCCGGTGCCCGTTATAGGCCTTTGAGATACCTTCGGCCTTTACTGCCACATCTTCCATAAAATGCCTGTTTTCTCAATAGAAATAATTTTCTGAACCCCCATGAGCTAAAGCTCACAAAAAAACATCCCGCTTCCCTCTTCCGTTAACTACCGGTCACCGTGTGGCAAAGATCGCCTCGCCCGGCATTCCAACCTTAAGCGCCCCGTCGTTTTCAACATGTATCTTTACGGCATAAACAAGATTAACACGCTCTTCGCGGGTCTGGATAATCTTGGGGGTGAATTCCGCCTCCTCAGATATCCAGGTAACCCTCCCCTCATACTCCCTCAATCCGTTATCGGGACAATCAATGAACACCCTGGCTTTTTCGCCGGTCTCCACAGCCGCAAGCTGCCGCCCGGACACATACACACGCAGGTACATATTATCCAGGTCTCCGGTTTTAAACAAAGGCTTACCCTCACCGGCCATCTCTCCGGCTTCTGCATATTTTGTCAGCACCACCCCGCCGGAGGGCACTTTCACAAAAGATCTCTCAATCCTGTCAACCAGCACCCTCCTTCTGGCATCCATAGCCTCCAGCTCACTTTTGACCGACCCCCTTTTGGTACGCAAAACATCCATCTGCCTCTCCAGCACACTTATCTCCCCCTTAATATCATCCATATCCTTGCGGGTGGCGGCATCCTCCTTCAAAAGAGAGTCGATGCGTGACTTTTCCCTTTGCAGCACCCGGGCCTGTTCCTTTTGTACCTCAAGTTGGGCATCCAGCTCATCCAGGCGGGAATAAACCTGGCGGCGGCCGGCATCCAGCTCATCAAGCTTCAGTGCAATTGCGGAAGTATCAATTAATGCGGCAACACTTCCCGAATCAACCCTGTCACCCTCCCCAATGTTCATCCACATTATCCTTCCGGCAGTTTCCGGGGATACCATTATCTCCCTTGTCTCAAAGTAACCCCATGCATCAGGCTCGGGCAGCTCCCCGGCACACGAGAAAAGAATTGCCATGAAAGCGGGCAGCAGCTTAACACCGCGGAAGGTAAAAAAACTATTCCCCTGCATAATAATTCCCCTTTTCAGTTAAATAATTGATCTTTGCCTGCAGCAGCTGCAGTTTGTGGATCTCATAATTGAGCCTGGCCTCAGTTTCGGCATTGAGCTCAATAATATACTCGGTTGGAGTTATAACCCCCTTGTCCAGCTTCGAGGCAAAAGTTTTTGTAATATCCCCGCGCAACTCCACAATCTCTCCGTCCCTTTCTATCTTTTCGCGCAGCTGCTCAACCTCTCTCATCTCCCTTTTCAGGTTAATCTCCTTCTCCTGTTTGAATACAGCAAGGCGGTTGCCTGCCATATCCCTTCTGGCCTTCATTATCTCCCTTTCCCTCCGGTTTTTGCTCCAGTCGAAAATATTCCAGGTAAGCTTTGCGCCAACAATATAGAAAGGCTCAAACTCATCGCTGAGCATATCCAGTCCGGGTTTACCATAACCGGCCTGTGCAAAGCCGAAAATTTTGGGAAACCGTTCACTCCGCAAGAGAGACTCACCCGCCTCCAGTGTTCTGTACTGCAAATCAAACAACAGCTCCTCCGGCCTTTCAGCCGTTTCCAGCTCCTGCAACGCGGGCGCGGGCTTTTTCAGGAATGCAGTTTCCGGGATATCCCTGCCGGTCAATATACCCAGAGTCTCAAAAGCCGAAGCAATCTGCTTTTGGGTTTCGCTCATCTGCTGGCCCAGCCGCAGCCTTTCAGCCTTCAGCACCTTAAGCGACGCCTCGAGAACAACCCCGTGCCTGACACCAGATTCCGCCTTTTCAATGCGGGCATCCAGATTCCCTGCAGCCAGATCAACCAGCTTCTCCTTTTGCTGAAGCATAAGGATGGAAAAATAGACCCTGTTAATCATCTCCCTTACCTGGTGAAGCTCTGCTTCCACCTGCTGTAACCCTCGGCCCGTTTCAAGCTCATTCACCCTTTTTCTCTTTTCAATACTTCCCCCGGCATAAATAAGCTGGTTCACATCAAAGGTAAGCATATACTGATCCCTCGGCATCGAAGGAAAGGTAACCCCCGGATAGGGTATATCCACATCAATTTCGGTAACCTGGCTCTGGTATGAAGCCTGCGCCCCCAGATCAAACTGCGGATAGGCATCCGCTGCGATATTCTCCCTTTCAAGTCTCCCGGCCATTGCCCTCAGCTCCCTGTCACCCGCAGCCGGGTAATGATCAGTTGCAAGGGAGTAACACTGGGTAAGAGTGAGGGTATCTCCACCGGCAAATGCAGCAGAAAAGGTAAGCCAGAAAAAAACGGTTGCAATTAATTTTCCGGTCATCCTGCAAATTTATTAAAGGTTAATAATATAGTTACGCAATATTAGCTTTGCCGTTTTGAATTTCAGAATAAAATTAAATAAAATAACTGTTAATTGACAGGGAAAACTTATCCGCCATGCATGGGCAAAAAAAAAGCAGGTATTTGATACCTGCTTTTTTTTCTAAGTGCCGGATGCGCGACACTTATTGTTTTGCGTCGCACAAATCCGCACTATTTAAAATTTTGATCACTGCGTCAGACACTTACATTTAATGCCTGAACACCGGGCTATTAAAAATTCAATCCGGTTAGAAGACCGGCTCTAAGGCTCCTCAGGCTCCTCAGGCTCTACCGGCTCTTCCTGTTGAAACTCTTCCGGCGGCGGATCCTCAGGCTCTTCCGGTGGTGGTTGTCCATTGCAGGAGTAAAGCGCAGTTGAAATAAAAAATGCTCCTGCTAACATCAGCCAGATTACTCTAATTCTTCTAAAATTAATAAGCTAAAATTTTTTGATTCAAGATCAAATTTAATAGGGTAACCCCTACATTAGTAAAACCACTCAAAAAATAGATTATTGTACCCAAACCTGTTAAATCAGGTTAAAATGTCAGGCCTGCCTGTCAAGTTTAAAACTGACACCGCTTTTCACATAACGTATGACATCTTTTCCTGGCAATAAGTTAACGGATGCTCGTATGCAAAATACGCTAACAAACAGAGAGACAAGAATAAAAACGAAATACAACGAAAAAATTTTGAATTATCTTAAATACCTAAATCTGCCGCACCAAAATGGACAAGTAAGTAAAAAGCAGGCATTTGAAACCTGCTTTTTATCAAAGTACGAGAACCGCGCGGCACTTATTATTTTGTGCCCGGCAAACCGGTTCTCTTTAAAATTTTAAAACCCCGCGTCAGGCGCTTACATTTAATACCTGAACACCGGGCAATTAAAAAATCAATCCGGTTAGAAGACCGGCTCTTCGGGCTCCTCGGGCTCCTCGGGCTCTTCCGGTTCTGCCGGCTCTTCATACTCATCAATAGTCTCTTCCTGTTCAAACTCATCCCACTCCTCTTCCTGAGGGGGTTGGTCGCCGCAGGAATAAAGAGCAGTTGAGAGGAAAAACGCACTTGCTAGCATCAGCCAGAATACTTTTATTCTTCTAAAATTCATAAGCTAAGATTTTTTGGTTCAAGATCTGATTTAAATTTAACAGGGTATACCCCTGCAGTTTTAAAACTAACAAAAAAATCAATTATTGTACCCAAACCTGTTAAATCAGGTTAAAACGCAAGGCCTACCTGTCAAGTCTGAAACTGACACCGCTTTTCACCCAGCGTCCGGGTTGAGGTATATTCCCGATATCCGAATAAGAAGTATCAAAAAGATTGGAAGCCTCCAGGTAGACAGTCATATCCCCCCTTGAGTAGCTGATCTTTGCATCGGCAAGCCAGAAAGGCTCGTAGGGCTTCTCTTTTTCTGATGGAAAGTCGGTATAAGTGCCGGCCCTTTCCTCATACCTAAGCTGCCAGCTCATATTCAGGGTTCCTCCCACCCTGTGGTTAAAGCCCGCCACCATTTTGTGCCTCAGGTGATCCAGCACATATGCAGATATATACTCCCGGCTCTGTTTGTCAATATCAATATAAGCATAACGGAAACTAACCCCCCTTAAAAAATGGTCAGGAAAGTCAGGGTTCCTCCATTCAATACCAGCCTCAGCGCCCCTTGTATCGAGTTGAGTCACATTCATGGTCTGCCATATCATCGTATCATCCTTCCTCGCCCAGTCGATTATATTCTCTCCCTTGCGGCGAAAAAACGTTAAATGGCCGCTCACACCCCTGCGGTTATACTTCACGCCCCCCTCCACAGTCAGGGCCTCCTCAGGCACCAGGTCAGGATTCCCTTCATTTACCGGTCCCTCATAATACATCTCTGTAAAAGTGGGCATCCGCATTGAGGTATTCACCGAAGAAAAGACCCTCCAATGCTGTGACAGGCGGTATCCGGCATCAATGCCGCTGAACAGCTTCCAGGAAAAACGGTCTGATTTGCTGGCCAAAACACCCCCCGAGAGGTTAAAATCACCGACATAGGCCGTATGCTCGGCAAAAAGGTTAACCGAGTTGCGTCTTTTAAAATATTTATAGTAAGCATCCTCACCTCTGACAGGAACGGAGCTCTCCATTTCCTCACCGAGGACCGAGCTGTAAATCTGCTCCATCCTCAGCTCCCCGCCAAGGGAGGTCATCCCGTGATCCCATGGTATATCCGCTCCTGCATCAACAGCGGCAACATCTGTCATATGGTAATTGTGTCCCTCATACCAGTCGGGCGCCTCATGCCTGAACAGCTCATACCTGTCATAATGCCTTTTCCAGTAAAGCGACTGGGTGTACTTAACCCTTTCCCCGCCGCTAACCTGCAATCCGGCAAAACCCGATCTTATCTTCTCGTACTGTTCGGGATAAAGAGGCGAATAAAAGCTGTTGGCACCAAAACCCTTTTCCATGTAGCCACCCTGAAGGTTGAGCGAAAGCGGTCCCATCTCCCCTTCCCCGCTATAGAAGATATTTGTCGAATTAAAATCGGTATTCTCCATATATCCGTCAGACGACCCATAAGAACCAGAAATGCGGTGTTCAGCCGGCCCCGTTTTAAACTGTGCAGAAGCGGCAGCATTAAAGTAGCCATATTCTCCCCCTGATATACTCCCGGTAACTGAAGTCTCCTCGTAGCCGCGGGTTATTATGTTAACGGCACCGCCGTAGGCATTCGGACCGAACACTCTTGATCCTGGGCCTTTAAGAACCTCAACCCGATCAATATCGGCATCCGATACAGGAAGGTTAAGGTGATGATGACCGGTCTGGGGATTATTAATTCTCATACCGTTCAGCAAAACAGCGGTCTGTTCAAATGTCCCGCCCCTTATGCTAACATCCGCCTGCACCCCCACTGGTCCGCGCTTTCTGATATCCACCCCGGGTTCATATTCAAGAAACCCCTGCACACTCTGTGAAGGAAGCAATCTGATATCCTCGCTGCGAATAACAGAAACCATCCTTGAGACTTCGCGATAGACTGCAGGCGACCTGTGGGCACTTACTACTATCTCATCAAAACGCACCGTATCAACGCTGAGAAACAGCGAATCGTCCGTATCCTGCGCTTTCAATCCCGTTAACGAACAAAACAGTCCGCACAACACCACAAACTTTCTCATATCCTCAAATCTGATTTTAACCTGCAAAGATAAACAAACAACAAGTCAGAGTAAAAAACAATTTTGATCCTGTTCCCAGTCCCGGCGCTGCCGGCTTAGACCCCGGCCGGAATGGAGGCGGCAACAGGCTACAGTTTGGTCCCCTGGCAGAATGGTAGCGGCAATAGGTGACAGTTTAGTCTCATGGCGAAAGGAAGGGCGGCAACAGGCGGCAGTTAAGCCCCCGGCCGGAATTGGGGCGGCCAGC
>Ga0207421_10002329_pt1 | contig 23639 bp, 28 predicted proteins | sample SodLakKL_010_SED_4_FD_187542 | JGI IMG/M metagenome (GOLD analysis project Ga0207421, IMG submission 187542) | Alkaline sediment microbial communities from Lake Tanatar, Kulunda Steppe, Russia - 8KL_010_SED (SPAdes) (version 2) | ecosystem: Environmental > Aquatic > Non-marine Saline and... | reverse complement strand
GCGCAACTGGGATATTGTCCGGGGAACTCCCAGGTGTTTAACCAGGAGAGAAACCAAAATATTGGCCTTGTCATCTCCGGTCATTGCAGCAAAAATATCAGAACTGGCAATATCTTCGCTTTCCAGTAAATTAAGGTCTGTTCCATCTCCATTAATTATCTGGGTTTTTTCCAGTTTTTCTGAAAGCCATTGGCACCTTTTAATCTGTTTTTCAATTAATTTGACATTAAAATCCTTCTTCTCCAGGATTTTTGCAAGCTGATAACCCAGTTTGCCTCCTCCCAGAATGGTAATATCTCTGGCCTTTTCTCTTCTTTTCCCCAAAAATTCTTCCACGGCAAGCATATCTTCTGTTCTAGCCATGACAAAAATCAGGTCATCAGGTTCGATTTTGTCGCTACCATGAGGAATTACAATTTTGCCGTTACGCATTACGGCAACAATTAGATAGGAGTGGTCAAAATCCAGTTCATAGAGGGTTTTTCCCACAATTGGAGAATCCTTATCAACACTTAATTCCAAAAGTTGCACCCGCCGGTTAGCGAAATATTCCACGTTCAAAGCTTCCGGGACCCGAATTAACTTGAGGATTGATTCTGCAGTTACCATTTCAGGGTTAATCATTAAATCGATCCCGAAGGAAGAAATTTCAAAGGGACCGTTTTCCACATACTCCGGGTTAGAAACCCTGGCCACAGTCCTTTTTACTCCCATCTGCCCGCCCAGTAGGCAGGCAAGAATATTTACCTCTTCAGCGTTAGTTACAGCCAGGAGCAGGTCAGCTTCTGCTACGCCTGCTTCCTGCAGGGTATAAATGTTTCCACCTGGCCCTAAAATAGTCGAAACATCAAGATTCTCCTGGACTGTTTCCAGGCGGTTTTCATTATGGTCGATTAAAAAAATATCGTGTTGTTCTCTACTCAATTTCTCGGCCAGGCTGTACCCAACCTTGCCTGCCCCGATTATTATTATATGCATTTTTCCACCTCTTGCATAAAAAAATAAAGCTGCACCAGTTACAGCCCGATTATTATTAGATTACACTATTTCCCCCGTTTTGGCAAGAAAAATCATCGCTTCCACTAAATCAGCCCCGGCCCGAAAAATGTTTTACGCTGTTTCCTTTATGTTTTTATTCCAGATCATTTCTTAAATCCCTTTTTCCCGGTTAATTTATCTCAAAGCGGGGACTTCTTTTTTCTTCAATACCGGGGCCAGTTTCTAAATAAAAATCTATTTTCCCTGTGGTCCTGGCCCCCACTATCCTGATCCTGCTCTCTCCCGGGAGAAGATTTATTGTCCTGGTTCCGCTTATTGAAGTTTCCACTATGTTGAGAATCTCTCCCGCAGGGGAAATAAGTATAACCTTAAAGCGACCTTTATCTATTTGCAAATCATAACTGCAGGTAATCCAGGATTCACCAGGGCTATTTAACATCCAAATTGTATTTATACCAGAATAATCCTGAAATTCCATTCCCGGGTTTATCCGACCATTTCTAATCCGGAAATAAAATTGATCCTCTTCTGCCCGCAGGGCTCTTTGATTGTTAAATAACCTGGCGTAATCAGTGGTGCAGGAAAGAAGGAGGAAAACCGCAAGGCCCAGAACAACCCAACGCAAAACCTTTTTCATTATTTTACCTCCATTCCAAAAAACCAAACAAGCTGCCACCAGGAATTTACCTGAACCAAATTTCAAAAAACACTACCTAAATTTAAAAATTGACCCGGGATTCAGCTAGAGCCGACCAAAGGTGAATCAAAGAGAAATAGGGTTATTTAACAAATTGGTGTTTGTTGCTGCATAAACATAATAATGATAACCAGACAGAAAGTTATCCTATCTCTTTAATTTCTTTCTTCTGCTAATCCTATCCAAACGTAAATAAGATTTTCTACATTAATTTAATGATCCCTTTTTTCCTTAAACACCTATTGCTTTTTTTTATCCCTCTGATGCTCTCGACCTGCCTGATTATTGAATGGGAGTTACTGCCACAGGCAAAATTCTTGCGTGAACCATCGTATTCCAGAGTTACTATATCGGGAAAACATTTTTCCAGAACCCAGGAAAAACATTGATAATCTAACCCTTCTAACTCCTGGTATCGATTCCAGTCCAGTTCCGGAAATATTCCAGCCCCCAATTCCTCTGGAACCGGTGGATTAATACCATGGACCAAGGACAGGAAATCCGAATATAACAGGCTCAAATCATTCTTCAAGGCCGGGATAAAGGAATAATTTAATATAATCAATTCTTACCCTGCAGTTTTCCAGGAGTTATAATAGGGCAGGTGAATAATTTTATCCTCTCTTCATTTTGGGGCCCCCTTCAGAAAATTTAATTGCTCCTGGCTTGACCACCTTGCCCAGTTAAATTATAATCAGAACAAATGGAACAATTACAAAGGGTTGAAAAACAAAAAAATCCCAAAATGGTTTTCAGGATTCCACCTTCTTTACACTGGACATTTTTCATTATTTTAAATCTCTTTCCTGTTGGGAGAGCATGCAATAACACTTTGTAAGGGATACCGAATAAATCTGCTCTTGGGGAGGTATTAAAATGGGGGTCGGCCTTGCTTTAAGCGGTGGCGCCCTGCGGGGTTTTGCCCACATTGGAGTACTTAAATTTATTGAAGAACAAAATATCAAGGTTGATGCCATTGCCGGAACGAGCGCCGGTTCCATAATTGGCGCTTATTATGCTGCGGGAATATCCCCCGGAGAAATGGAAGACCTAGCCCTAAATCTGACCAGGAGCGATTTTTTCCGGAATATTCCCCGGACCCGCCTTCCCCGCCGGGGCCTGATCAACACCGAATTCATTGCTCGAATCCTGGAAAGAGACCTGGGGCGGCCCGATTTTTCCGATTTATATATTACCCTGGATGTTGTTGCTGTTGATATTATTGAAAACTGCCTGGTTTGCATGAACCAGGGCGACGTAATTTCAGCGGTCACCGCCTCCTGCGCCATACCCGGCATCTTTTCCCCTGTAAAAAGAAACGGCAGGACACTGGTAGATGGTGGAGTTCTCCAGAGTGTACCTACCTCCATCCTTCAGCAAAAAAAGGTTCGCCCTATAATTGCAGTTGACCTTACCCAGCACTCCCCCCTGCAAAAAGAACCCCGCAATATTATTGAGATGTTTTACAAGTCAACCTACCTGATGACCCGGGATCGGGAAGAAAAAAACGCCCGCCAGGCGGACTACTGGATAACTCCCGACCTTGGGGATATAGGTTCCTGGGATTTGAAAAAAACCAAAGAAGCCATTGAACTCGGCTATCAGGCGGCCCGGGAAGATTTGCAAGACTTCAAAATGAAAAAATCTCCCTGGGAAAAAATTCTTTCCTTCTTCTACAACCACTAAAAACCCCTCTCTGCGAGGGGTTTTTAATAGATATGCTGAAGGTTTCTTTTTTTAACCTGGCGGAATAACCAGTCTTTTGCCCCGGGAGTATTTTTCCATGCCGGTAAAGAAATACTTGCACATAACTCGGCCTCTTCCGGGCTCCCCTCCGGATATTGGTAAAAGCCTGCTGACCGGAAAAAGACCCGGTGAAGGCGCAGCAGCCTGTAGGGAACCCTCATATTGGCTTCCAGCGCTTCTTCTAAGGCAATCCTGGCCTGAACCTTATCATCCAGTTGCAGCCACAGCAAAACCCGGGCATACAGCATGCAGCTGGAATCATCGTCATATTTGCGCAGAAAAGCCTGGGCTTCTCTTGCATTTCCCTCGTATAATAAGGAATTTACCAGGAAATACCGGGCTCCAAGATTATCTTCAGGGTCAAGTTTGATCAGGTATTCTAGTATTGCCGCCGCAGCCCCAATTTTTTCCTGTTCATAATAACAAAGGGCCAAACCCAACAAACCCCGCATGTAATTACGAGAAACTACATCATGCCAGAAGTTGCGGTCAATTTCCTGGAAGTATTCTGCTCCCCAGATTGCCTTGCAGGCTTCAACAGCCCTCTGGAACAGGGTAACCTTTTCCTCGTTTGATTTGCTTAAATTGGCCAGGTAAAGATAGGCGTCGCTGCAGTAAGGGGTTACCTGTAAAGCCTCGTAAGCCCTGGAACAGCGGGCAGAAGTGAAAAATTTTTCCCTTGCTTCTTCTACTATCATCTGCGCTTTTTCCAGTTTCTGCGGAGAAGGAACTTCCCCTTCCATTGGGGGTAAAGCACTTCGCCCCTTAACCCGGATCTGTGGGTTTTGTCCTTCCCCTTTCCAGGGCAGGGAGAATTCTTCGGGGTCAGGGTCAGGGAATATTTCCCGAAAAGTTTTTAGATTTCCAGGTACCCTGGGATGCCCCCCGGTTAAACCTTCCTTCCAGACCTGTTTTTTGCTTTTGCGGAAGGATCCCCCCAGCATATAATGGCTGATGTTATCTTCCATTGAGAGGAGTCCGGGAAAATCCGGAATTGCAATTCGAGTCAGGTTAAAACCAACATTCTCTTCCAGGGAGCGGATCATGGCAATCCCCGAAGCAAAACCGCTGGGAGGGTGAACCGGCTTAATTCCAAGCTCCTTCAATCCGGAGAGAAGCTCCGGGGTGGCAATATTTTTAGGAACAGATAGGATTTCCGGAAGGCCTGCCAGGGTTCCCCCCTCCTCCTTTTTCCGCCACGCAGCGTAGAGGAAATCAATCAAGGGGATTAAATCTTGGCCCGAGCCAAGACCAAGGATAAAATTGCCGCTGAAATGATCGCGAACAATATAATAGACCAGGGGTTCTTTTTGGGCTTCTGCCAGATTTTTTACATGGGCAGAAAGAGGACTTTCCTGATAGGCTATTCTCCCGTCCTTTTTTATATAGAAATGGCGAGAAACAGTTATCAGAAGCTGATGTATTTGATTGGAATATTCGCTTTTAAAACTTCCACGCATGCTGCAACCTCCTTAAAAATTTCCCATTCTTCCCCAGCGGTAGGCATTTTTTAATACTTCTTCGGCGGGAGTAAATAACGAGGGTTTTGTTTTTTGTTTTAAAAATATTTCCTCGCCTTCCTCGTGGGAAATAGTTTCCCCGTCAGCAAGGATATGTTTTACCGGCCATTCTTTTTTTAATAGGGCGGGTGTTATCAGGAAAAAACGATGACAACGCAGGGGATCTTTTTCCGCGCAAACCAGGGCGGGAATTTTCCACTGGGAAAGCTGACCTTCCAGATATTCAAGCCCTCTTTGGAAATCTGACAATCCCCGGACAAGTTCATAATCTATCCTGCCCTGAGGTGTCCTTACACTCTGTTCATCTCTTTTCCCGCCAAGTTCCCGGCCAAGAAAACAGTAAGATAAACCTTTGCTTAAAAGACATTTTTCCAGGTTATCTTTACGGAACTGCGGATGGGGCCGGCTGTAAGGAATACTGCGGACATCCACCACCAGGTTAATTCCGTACTTCTGCAAAAGGTCGGCAAAATAGGAAAAAGAGTGGTTGGAATGGCCAAGGGTATAGATAATGGACAAAAATTCCACCCCTTTACTGGGAATTCGCCAGAAACCCCAGGATTTCCTGCCAGGAATCTGCTTCCGCGCGGGAATTAGCCCGGGGATATTCCCCAAATTAAATCCCATCGCTCTCCCGGGTTGCAAAAGCCAGAAGGTATGGAGCACGGAAAGTATGTCCCGCTTCGGGAAAATTCAGGTTTTTTACCTCGTAAGAGAATTCATTTTCTTTCAGCCTCTTGACAATAGCAGCACACATTTCTGAAGAAGGCCAGACCAGGTCATCCCCACCGGAAATCAAAAGGATTGGTCCCCAATTTTTTCCACGGGGAGTGCAGCCTTGCTTACCAGTCCCTGCAAGACCACACTGCTGGGGGCAATACCAATTACCCCCGCAACTCTATCATCGATTTTCCCCTGCAAAATTGCTGCTTCTCCTCCTTTGGAGTTGCCCAGGACAATTATCGAATCATCCCTGACCCTTTCCTGTCCTGCAAGCCAGGAAAGAGCTCCCTGGAAATATTCCAGGGGAATATCAACAAGCTGGTCGGGTAAATTATCCTCGCCAAAAAAAGCCAGGGCCAGGGTGTGGCCTAACCCCGATTGGCCAGGAGGGCTGCTCTGTATTTTTCTAACCCTCCTTCAGAACCGCCAATGATTAAAACTGCCGGTCCAGGCTCCTCTCCTGGAGGAGTGAAATAAGTTCCGATAAATCCTTCTTCTCTGATTTCTCTTCTTTCTCCTCCGGGACCCAAAAAAACGCTGAAAGCTGATTGTTTGCCGAATTGATCCCCATCTTCTATACTTATTTCATACCTCAAGGGCTCTAAATCCCTGAGGATAAACAGCTCCCCTTCACTAACAGGGAGCATGGACCAGAAGAGACCCATCTGATCTGCTTCCTCATAAGAACCCTCCTTAGGAGATTGAAGACCGGGATTGACAAAACCACTCCTATCGGCAACAAATGTAGCCCAGGATTCCCATTTTTCCCCGCCATGTTCCATGGTCAATCTCAGGGTAATTCCTGCCCCTCCCCCCACGTCAGTCAGGCGAAACCGGAGATTTTGGTCAGCTGCCTGCGGGAAAAAATTCCCTTCAAAAACTGGATCTCCCAAAGCCACACTATTTCCCAAAAATAAACATAGCAACAAAACAAAAATTTTTAAAATTTTCTTGCCCCTCTTTTTCCTTTGTTTTTTAACCGGAAAATTTTGCTAATTAAAGGATTAGGTAATTAACCTGCAGCCAGAAAAGGGTCAGTAAAAAAGAGAAAATTAAACTCAAAAGGTTGAGCTGCCATTTGATTTTTAACCTCCCGCTCCCAGAAATAACGAAGTAAAATAATAAACCCAGATACGGGAAAATTAAAAACCAGGGGGAAATTCCCAGGTACGCTCCCACCTGTCCCTTGTCCTGCAGGTACATCTGCTCCTGATGACCCAGGGTAATTATATAAGGTAAGGCACGGTAAAAAAACGGGTAAAAAATAAAAGGATAAAGAAAAAGAACCTTTTTTCTCCCCAGTAAAAGCCAAAAAACAATTGCCTGAACTAGAGAAACAAATGACCCCGCCGCTGCCACAAGGGGAGAATGCCAGGTTTCAAGGTAATAACCCTGCACCGGGCGCGTCCGGTTCAGATCCATTTCCATGGCGTTTCCCAGGAGAGACCCTGCTAAAAAGTGTCCCCCTTCATGGAATACCATCGTAACCAAAACTGCGATCGAGAAAAACAACAAATATAACAAAAGGCGGCGGCGGCTCATGGTTCTCCCTCCTTATTCTTGCAACCAGACCAGGCGATTACCCCAATTTCCCTCTCCATCCTTACTTTTTCCAGTTCACAATAAGCTATCAGGGATAAGCAATCCCCCTCTTTTTCTCTCCTTGCTTCTAACAATTATTGTAATAACTTAAATATTTCGCCTTTTGGGGGTTTTACCCTTCCACGAAAAAGAAAAGCCCGGAAAAACTCCTTTTTAGCTTCCTGATTTTCTTTTTTGACACCCCCACTGACCTGTGATATTATGTTTTAAGAAAAAAGTTCCGGAGGTTAAAAATAAAAAAATGTTCAGAAACCTGACCCAATAAAAGGAATTAAATAGGACACACCCTTGCTCAGTTCTTTGGTGTGTACTTTTTCGGGTCGGAACATAATAGTTTTTTGCCCTGCATAATTTGCTTTTGCCTGCAGGGGAACCCATTGTTCCCCTGCAGTTTTTATTTTCGGAGGTGGTTTTATGCTTTTACTCAGCTGTCAAAAACTTAAAAAATCTTTCAATAATACAACGGTTTTAAAGGAAATAAGTTTTGATCTGGGTCCTGCAGACCGGGTAGGTTTAATTGGGAAAAATGGTTCAGGAAAGACAACTCTTGCCGAAATTATTGCTGGAGAACAAAGCCCCGACCATGGCCAGCTTGTTTTTCATCAAAAAAATCTAAAAATTGGATATTTACGCCAGGGCAGGGAAAAAAATAATTCTGGGGGAGATTTTCCAGGGGGTTTTCTGGCTACAAGTAAAAAACTGGGTTTAGAAAAAGTTTACCTCTGGGAAGAAGAGCGCTGGGAAAAAGCCAGCGGAGGGGAAAGGACCAAACTGGCCCTGGCCCGAATCTGGAATAAAAACCCTGATTTATTGGTGCTGGATGAACCGACCAATCACCTGGATGAACAGGGTATAACCTGGCTTATTGAACAGCTCAAAAACTTCCCCGGAGCACTTTTAGTAATTTCTCACGACCGTTTTTTCCTGGATCAGGTCACCGAAAAAACCCTGGAATTGAAGGACGGAAAAGTAACCATTTTCCCCGGTAATTTCAGTTTTTACCGGGAAGAAAAAGCTCACCAAAAAAAGACCCAGAAAAGGGCCTTTGAAAAGGAAAGGCGGGAACAAAAAAAACTTAAAACAGAAATAACCCGGACCAAAAATTGGGCTCAAAGTGGCCATGACAGATCTAGGGAAAAGTCCAGAGAAAACAAAAAAGGTGGCAAAGAGTTTTTTCGAGCCAGGGCCGCCAAAAAAGAACGCCAGGCCCAGTCCAAAATAAAAAGACTGGAAAAATTATCTCAGGCCTCAACCCCCAGGCCGGGAAAAAACCCGGAATTGAATATTGACCTGGCTGCTCCCCAAAAAAGGGGGCGGCGAATCGTGGAAATTCAGGAAGGCAAAAAAGGTTACAGTGGAAGGGATTTATTTTGTTCCAGTTCTTTTTACCTCTTGCGCGGAGAAAAAACAGCCCTGCGTGGCCCCAATGGCTGCGGGAAATCAACTCTTCTTCGAATTTTTTCCGGGGAAGATAATTTGGACCAGGGAAATTTCTGGTTAAGTCCTTCGGCCAATATCGGCTTTTTACCCCAGGAAGAAAAACTTCCTCTGCCCGGAGAAACAGGCACAGAAATTCTTTTTAGTTTTGCGAGGGAGAAAAAAGAATGGTTTATTACCCTCCTGGCCCGAATGGGATTCGGCAGGGAATTGCTCAATATCCCTCTCTGCAGTTTGAGTTATGGGGAAAGGAGACGTTTTCAACTTTGCCATCTTCTATTAAAAGAACCCGATCTACTCCTTCTCGACGAACCAACAACTCATCTGGACCTGAGTTTAAGGGAAGGATTGGAAAGAGCCCTGAAAAGCTACCGGGGAACTCTGGTTATGGTTTGCCACGACCGCTACCTGGTTGATTCTCTTTGTTCCACGAAACTACTTATCGAAAAACAAAAAATCACTAAAAAACCCCTTAAAGAAGAACAGACTTCCACTCCGCCCGAAGAAGACCTGATGGTAATCGAAACCAGAATCAGCAAGATTTTAGGGGAATTGGGTCAGGTCGAACCCGACTCTTTGGAATACCAGGAACTTGACCAGGAATTTCAAAAGCTGGTTCAGGTCAGAAAAAAAATAAAAGCCGGGAAAAATCCCCGGCCCTAAAGACTGGGCAATTCTAATTTTTTCGCTTTAATTACCTGGGTTTTCCCGGGCAGAGATAATTTCTTCTGGCTTTTTGTTACAAAGATATAGCCCTGCCAGGAAAAAAGATAAGAATAAACCTTTCTTAAAACCCCTCCGTGGTGAAAAACCACGAGAGGGTTTTCCTCTTTTTTAACCAGGTCAAGGAAGTCCTTGTTCTCGATATGGATAATGGACCCCATGGCCTTTTTCGCTTCCATTATCAATAGGTAAGCAGAAGTTCCTCCTGCTGACATCTTCATTCCCCCTCTCTCCTGCGGACCATTATATGCAGGTAGCCATCGCCCTCCTCTTCAATTTCCTTCTCCCATTTTTCATTTTCCAGCCAGCGGCCCAATTGTTCGGATTGGGGATAAAAATGATAGCCCCCATCTGATATTACTTCTCCAGGAACCAGGGGGAAACCCTGTTTTTTCCCTTCCAGATATGCTTTTTCCAGTTCTGCTGCTGACAAAATTTCCACGGTAAAATATAATGCCCCGCCGGGGATTAGAGCTCTAAACAGCCTGGAAAAAACCCGGGGCCACAACTCCGGAGGCATATTTTCCAGAGCATCAACACAAACAGCTCCAGCGAAATCTTTCTGAAAATCTATCTCCTCTAAATCCCGCAGGTGGGTTTTAACTCCGGGAAATTTGTGGCGGGCATTTTCCAGCATAGCTGCCGAACGGTCAACTCCAATTATTTCCCTTCCTTCCTGGAGCAATAAAGGCCAGTATTTTCCACTTCCACAGGCTGCATCCAGGATCGGTCCTTCAGGAAGAACTTCTAAAAAACGATTAAACATTACATTGTGGGTCAAACTGATTGTTCCCCACATCTCATCGTAGTTTGGTGAAAATATTTCGTTGTACCTTTGGACTGCAATTTTCCGCCTTTTTTTCAGCCAGGACTCCCGTTCCATTATTCTCTCCTTATTCTGCTAGTATTAATTTTTTTCCCGTTTTTTTTTGCTCAGGCGCCAGAAAATATTTTCTTTATCTGCACCGGTTTTAACCCAACCTCCGGATTCCAGAACTTTTTGCGAGGGAATATTTCCCTTCGCGGTTGTGGCAATTATCCCCTGCACATCCTCCCGTCCCAGGGCCCAACGAGTTAGTACCTCAACTCCCTCTCGGGCGTATCCTTTGCCCCGAAAATCAGGAACAATTCCGTAACCAATTTCAATATCTCCCTTACAATCGGGGAGATTTTTAAATCCTGCTTCTCCTATTATCCAGCCTTCTTCCCTGAGAATAAATTGCCAGTAGGTCAATAGCAAATAGTCTGCATCGGTTTCATCAATTAAAGCGATTTTTTTCCGGTAGGCTTCCTTGAGAGGCCCGGGCATTTCCAGCTGGGCGAAACGTAAATTTAAAAGCCTTTCCAGCTGTTCCGGAGAAGACAGACGCAACTGTAATTCTAAAGGCCTTAGCGGCAATAAAAAAAGACGCCTTGTATTTAAAATTTCCATTTAAAAATCAACTCCGGTTCAATCATAACATAATATTCCTTTCCCTTCCAGAGGGGATTTCCCGGGGAAGGAATTTCTTAACTGGAGGCGAAAACCTAATTAGTTCATCAGAAAAGCTGGAGGTGGGGATTATTAAAGTTGGAATTTTGGGTACCGGGTTCGGCCTGGTCCATGCGGAACATTACCGGGCAATTGAAGGAGTCCAGGTAAAAAGCATCTTTGGCCGAAAACCAGATAAATTGGAAGAAGTAAAAGAAAAATTTGGAGTTGAAGTAACTACCGATCCCTATCAATTAATTGAAGACCCGGAAATCGATTTAATTGATGTTTGTTTACCAACCAGGGTTCACCTTGAATATGTGACTGCGGCTCTGGAAAAAGGGAAAACCGTCTTCTGTGAAACCCCCCTTGCCTATTCCCTGCAGGAAGCACAGAAAATGCAGCACTTTTCCCGTAAATTCAAACGGAAATTATTTGTTAATCTTTTTTTTAAATATTCCCCTCCCCACAAGATGGCCCTGGACCTGATCCGGTCCGGAAAACTGGGAACCCCACGCTCGGTAACAACCTATAATCGCACCCCTTCCTTCTGGGAAAATGTTGGAATCGAAGATATCGTATTGAATTTTGCGCTGCATAATTTTGATTTCCTGGTTGAACTTCTGGGTATTCCCAACCACGTTACAGCAAGGGGCATCGGAAACGATAATAACGCCCACGTTGTAGCAACACTGAATTATTTAGACAGCATGGCCAGTGTAGATTGTTCCTCGATGGTTCCCCACGGATACCCCTTTAGCATCGGTTACAATATTGTCTGTTCCAGGGGAACAATTAACTATGCCGGAGAATTTGGAGATAAGCCCCAGGAAAAAACAACAATCTACCATCAGGATGGAAGTATTGAAGAAATCACCCCTAAACGAGATGACGAGAACAAATTGGTTCTGGAAAAGGTCTGTTCCGCAATCAGGCAAAACCTGCCCTGCCCGGATCTCTCCATTGATGCAGCAATAAAATCATTAAAAATTGGCCTGGCCTGTAATAAAGCTTTGCAAAACAACTGTGCAGTTGAAATCTAAAATGCTACCTCCCCCCGGGGAGGTTTTTTATTGCCGCAACTGCAGGATCCCCGCACAAAAAGATATCTGGAAAAAGGTCAGGGAAAACCCTTTTTGTTCCAGGCTGAAAGCAATGTCCTCAATAATGGGGTAGTGTTCTGAAAAATCCCACCTGTCACCGGCCTTTTTCCGGGCTTTCTGCATGGTTTTCCGATCAGCAAAGGCCACATCTGCAACGACTATCCGGCCGCCGGGCTTTAAAAATTCTTTTAACTCCCCGAGAAACTCTACTTTTTTCCAGTCAGGGAGGTGATGCAAGGCATAGGAGAGTATTATATAATCAAATTTTTCCTCCCTAAGTTCAGGTGGAGGGAAACTTTTGGAGAAATCATGCTTAATTAACCGGGCCTCGGGCATTTTTTCCCGGGCTTTTTCCAGCATATTATCGGAAAAATCCACTCCCGTAATTTCAGCCCCCTGCTTGTAAAATTCAACCGAACCCAGTCCGGTTCCCACTCCCAGGTCTAGAATTTTTGTCCCTGCCCCTGCTAAAACCATCGTCTTTACCATAGTCTGAATTTTATGGTAACCGGCAAAAGGAAAGGTTTCTTCTCCCTCTACACTTTTATCATAATTATCTGCCCATTTATTGAAAATATCCTTATCCAGGTCCATCACCTCCTGAGTCCTGCTCCAGCTCATTCCAGTCTCCCGCCAAAAATCCATAAAGGATATGGTCGGTATAATAATTGTCCAAAAGCTCTGCTTCTCTAATCCTTCCCTCTTCTTTAAACCCGAGTCTTTCGGGAACCCCCCTGCTTTTTTTATTCTCCACCGCACATCTGATCTCCACCCGGTGAAGTTTTAACTCCCGGAAGGAATAATTTATCAGGGCCCGACAGGCCATTGTAATCAGGCCTTTTTCCATGAATTGCTCCCCCAGCCAGTAACCGATACTGGTGGAGCGATTATGCCAGTCTATTCCATGCATTCCAATTACCCCGGCAATTTTCCCCCGATAAAAAATTCCTAAATGCACTCCTTTATTTTCAGCAAACTGCTGGCGGGTTGCTTCAATAAATCTCCTTGAATCTTCAATTTCTTTATTCTTTTTAACCCAGGGCAGCCACTCACTCAGATATTCTTTATTTTTCTGAGTTAGGGCGAAAAGTTCCTCGGCGTGAAATGGTTCTAAAAACCTGAGTTCACTATCTTCATTTAGCCTGTAAGCTAACAATTAAACCCCCTCCTCTCACAATTTCCTCTGGAGATAGGAAATATTTTCCCAGCAATTTCTTAAAAGAATCCGCTCCAGGAAAACCTCTTTTTCAAAACCCCTGGCCCGGAATAATTCAACAGGGCCGTTGGGATATGGAGTTTTCTCCCCTGCTAAAACATTCAGGGCCTGGTAGCGAGCTTCTCTGGCCTTTTGAGCTAAAAAGTCGATTAAATACCCCCGATAATCAACCCCTTCTTCTGAAGAGCCGTAAATACAGGTCACAAAAATGCTCCGTTCCCCTTTTTCCGGGAGAGGATAGGGACAGTCTTTTTCCAAAACAAATTCGACTGCTCCCACTGCCTCTTCAGCATTATAAGCAATATAACCGGGAGTATTTAAACCGGGTAAAATATGCTTTTCTAACCATTTTTCCTTCTCTCTGAAGGAGTTTCTCTGCCTGTCTTCCCGACAAAAAGGGGCTGCGTCTTTTAGCTTTCCCTTTAATTTTTCTATTCTCTGGGGAATCCCTGCAGGAAGCTTCCGGACTTTTAATTCCCCCCCAAGGGGACCCCTCCGTTTAAAAGAGGCCAGCATCTCTTCGGCGGTACCCGGATAGGGAATTTTAAAGTCGCCAATTTCCACTGTTCCCGGAAAAAATATTCTTTTCCTCCGAGCCAGTTCAGGCTGGAGAGCGATATCGTGCTGTTGAAAATCAGCTCCCAGTTTTTCTGAAACCAGTCTGGCCTGCTCTGCCATCCATTCTTTCCACAAACACTTATTCCCCCAGAAATAAAAGTTAACTCCCTGTTCTTCAATCAATTTTATTCCTCCGCCCGGTCTCTCCAGTAAGAAGAACCATCTTTTTTTCTGTTCAGGTAACCCAGCTCAAATAACTCCCGTCGTAAGAGGGCTGCATCATTGAAGGTATGAACTTTTTCCAGAAGTTCATTAATTTCTTTTTCAGTATATTCCCTGCCCACCTGGAAAAGCCCTGCTATAAATTCCAGGGCCAACAGCTGTTTTTTCCTTTTCCCCGGCCAAACTTCCAGGCGACCTTCTTCATCAAAAAAATTCTTAATATCTTTCGGAATTTCTTTCATTTTATCAATTTCTCCCCTTTCTTCCTGGCGGCTCCCCAGCAAAAGGACCTGTTTATTATTTTGACTAAAAAACCTTTTAACCTTCCTGGGGAGAAAATAAAGGCCCCTGGAAGGATAAAGCTTTAATATGCCGAAGTTTACCATTAATTAAAAGAAAGGGCGGTGGGGCAACTTGGACCTTCAGCAGGATCTCGTGGCAATAGCTTTTCTTGTTGGATATTACCTTGCTTTTGCAATTCCCATCGCACTGCTCTCGGCATTTCTTCCAGAAGCCAAAAGAGAACCAATCCGAAAATCCTACCACATTTTTGCCAGTTTATCCATTATAATAATCCTGAGGTTTTTTTCTACCTGGTATTCCGCCCTGATTTCGGTACTTTTGATAATGGTTACCGCCCTCGTCCTGGTTGTTATCCTGGAAAAATTTAAAGCTGCTCCAATTACGAAGGTTAAACGTTATTCCAAAAAATCAGAGATCCCCTTTCAGATTGGCTATATCTGCATAGTTCTTATTGTTTTGCTTACCCTTTTTTGGGGAATCCTGGGGGATGAATTCAAATTTATTGCTGCCATCGGTGTTGTCGCCTGGGGTTTTGGTGATGCCACCTCTGCTCTCGTGGGAAAAAGCATCGGTCGCAACCAATTAAAACAGAAAATTTTTGACGGCAAGAAAACCCAGGAGGGAACCATCGCCGGAACCCTAGCAGCTTCTGCTGGAGTTTTTGCAGTTCTTTTATTCTTCAACCCCCTTGCTATTCCCGGCCAGATTGTTCTGGCAATTTTTGCCGGGATAACTTCAGCAGTTGTTGAAGCCTCTTCCCGGAAAGGAATTGACACTCTTACGGTTCCGCTTTTTGTCTGCGCGGGAGCCACACCTGTTTACTTATTATTAAATTATCTGGAGGGGTTGTTTTGAAAATAAAAGAACTCCACCGCAAAAAGGAAAGAACTCTCCGCGCAGCCTGGTTGATCAGCCTCTGGGCTCCCCTGGGAACAGGAGTAGCCCTTTATTTTGGCCAGACTACCGTTTTGTTTGCCGACTTTCTTCGCCGTAACACCGAGCTTATTGGTCTTTTCCTGGCCTGGCTGGCTTACCGCCGGGTCATGCAGGGCCCCGATGACCGGTTCCATTTCGGGGCCGAAAAAATGGAAGATATGGCCAGCCTCCTGGTGGGGGTCATTATGACGGGGTCTGCTGTAATCATATCCTACTCGGCAATCCAGAGTTTTATTTCCCCTGCTATTCCCGGCTGGCTTCTTCCAGGTTTCCTGGTTGCAGGAGGCGGAGTTCTGGTCAACGGCTGGTTCTGGTTTCGTTTTCGGGGCCTGAATAAAGAGGAAACTACACCAATTTTCACAGCCCAGGGAGGGCTTTACCAGGCCAAAACTTTTATCGACCTGGTTGTTTTAATTACCCTGATTTTTGTGGGGCTGGGCTGGGATTGGTCAATTTATATTGATCCCCTGGGTTCTTTAGTAATTGCGGGTTTTCTCCTTTTCGCAGGAATCAGAACCTCCCGCAAAAGCATACTCCAGCTTTTGGACCGAGCCCCAGAGGACAAAAAAATTCCCACCATGATAATTGAGCTGGAAAAATTGGGGGAAATCAGGGAGTTTAAAGTTAGATCTGCAGGGCAGAAAATTTTCCTGGAGGCGGGAATTGATTTTTCTCCAAGCCTCACTTTCCCGGAAATCCAGGATAAAATCGCTCATAAAAATAAGGAGTTCCAAAACCGCTGGCCTCAGGTTGTCCTCACAATCTATTCTCCAGGAGAAAAAAAAGAAAATAATTAAGGCCTCTCACTTTCTGGTGATAGGGCCTTTCAGTTATGTTCGCTCCTTTTTAATATCATGTTATCCCGAGGTTTAATACCGGCGTTGCAAAGCCGGTTTTTTTGAACCTCTCTTCCAGCCTCCTTTTTCTTCAAGCTAATACTCTCTTTTTATCAAATTTTTCCCCTACCTTCTAATTTTTAACGGCGGGGGCGACGCTGGCGTTCTCTTTCCTTGCGGTTGTTAAATTCGTAGGCTTTACCTGCCAGGTAAGCTACTCCAAAATCAAACATTCTTCCCACCTCCTCATCATTTTTAATCTTTTAGTTAATTATTTTAAGTTCTATATTTATTATAACTATACCCAGTGATCTTGTCAACACCAAAAATTAATTCTTTTATTAATTTTTTTAATTTCTTAGGCCAATTTTTTAATCTGTCAATTTTCCTTTTTCCCAGGAGGCGATTTCTCCTGGAACAACCCGGAAAAGAGGGTGAGAATCAATTCTTTCTGCAGGAGGCAGTTTTTGCCTGGCCCGGAAATCCCTTTTTTTCAATTTCTCCCCCAACCACTGCAGTTCAAACTCCAGCTGGCCCCGGGAAACCTGTAGAAAAATATCCTGTCCCGTGGGTCCGATCTTTTCCCCTGAAAAACAATACCCCCGCCGACAGGCCTCCCGCCAGACCCCCAGCAGGTACTGGGCGATTGCTTCCGGGGGATTTTCGCTTTCCCGAAACCGCTCCAGCTGGGGGTGGTTCTGGTAGCCCCGGGTTTTTCCTGCCAATACTTTTTGGGCCAGAAGTCCCTCTCTCCAGACTGCAACCAACCCTAAACGATCCAGGTACCTGGGGTGCAAACTCCACAAACGCATACCCCGGTCCTCCTTTCAAGACAAAGAACCGGCCCCGATGGACCGGCCTTTCTTTACTGTTCTTTTATTATTGATACAACTCCCTTCAGTTTTCCCTGATAATCCGGAGAGAGTTTTTCCTTTCTTGCAACCAGGTAATCTTCGGCCAGATAAGTTTTTATTCCCAGTTTACCTGCTATCAAATCCTCGAGAGGATCATTGCCAACCATAAGGACTTCTTCCGGAGCAAGGTTAAGCCTTTCCAGGATTTCCTCGTAGTACTGTAGATTGGGTTTGCAAAAATGCATGTGTTCATAACTGGAAACAAGGGCAAATGGATAATCTTCAATTCCCGCCCAGCGCATTCTTTCCAAAACCGCTTCCCGAGGGAATAGGGGATTGGTTGCCAAAACCAGCTGGCATCCCCTTTCTAAAGAAGCTTCCAGGGCTTCATGGGCTCCGGGTACAGGTCCATAACCATTATTTAACCGGGGAAAATCCCTGGCGTAGAATTCTTCAAATAGAGGAAAAAAATCTTCAGCTTCCAGACCCTCAGGGGCAAAAAATGTTTCTATAAAAACCTCCTTATTTGTTTTTTCGGGATCGGTATTTTCGAGCATGGCCCTAGTGGAAAAAAGCAGGTGGTCGATAAAATAATTGGGGTCAAGGAGATGAGCCATTTTCTGGCCCAGTTTTTTTAAGTAACGGGGGAAAAATTCATCAATATCAAGATTTAAAAGGGTTCCGTCCAGGTCAAAAAAAACAGCCTTCATTGCCGAAAGTCCTCCCTTTATAGTTTAATATTTCAAGAAAAAGGCAGCTCAAACGCTGCCTTTTCCCAATAAATTATAGTAGAGCAAAAACAAAGTTTAATTAAAACTTTTTTCAATCAGTGGCAAAAACGTGATTCCCTATAGTTATTGTCTTCCGGAGAGTTAAAAACCAGGAAAGGTTGCGAGCAGTCCGGGGGTTGTAGAAATAAAGAGCCCCTCCAGTAGGGTCAACCCCGGAAAGGGCATCCCTGGCAGCTTTAAAGGCGGTTTCGTTGGGAGGCAGGTAAAAAGTCCCTTTATCAACGACAGAAAACTGGCCTGGAGCCATTATCACCTCTTCAACTGTATTCGGAAAACGGCTGCTATTTACCCGGTTTAAAACTACTGCTCCAACTGCTACCTGGCCAATATAGGGTTCGCCGCGGGATTCAGAATGAATGAGGTGGGCCAGAAGTTCGAGATCGGTCTCCGGGTCAGAAACAATCTCTTCTTTCCCGTCTGGAGCTTTCTGAGCACTGGGAGAACCAGCCCTGATATCCCGACCGAGCTGGAATATTATGTAAACTAAAACGGCAACGCCAAGGCCCACAAAAATATCTTTTTCTTCAATTCCTGAAGAAGCCTGGACTACCGCAGGCAGAAAAACCTGATTCCCCAAAAGGGCCAAAAGCAGTAAAAAAATCAGGGGCCAGCGATAGAGGCCGATTTTTTTCATTGCCAGGGCTCCTCCCTTAACCAGATATTGGTACTCTTTTCATAATTACAGAGTTCTCCTGGGGAAAAGAAAAGTTCTATTTCCCGGGCGGCATTTTCGGGGGCATCTGAACAATGCACCAGGTTGGCGCCAACTGCAAGAGCCATATCTCCTCGAATTGTTCCTGTTTCTGCTTTTTGAGGATCAGTAGAACCAAGTAATTTCCTGGTCGCCAAAACTGCTCCTTCTCCCCTCCAGACCATGGCCAGAACAGGAGTAGCAACCATGAAATTCACCAGCCTGGGGAAAAATTCTTTATTTTTCAGATGCGGATAAAGCTTTTTTACCATAGATTCATCAAGTTGCTCCATTTTTACAGCCCGCAGCTGCAATCCTTTTTCTTCCAGGCGTTGTATTATTCTTCCAACCATACTCCTCTGAATTCCATCTGGTTTAATCAGGATAAAGGTGTCTTCCATCCAATCCCCCCTCAATTTACATGTACAAAACAGGGTGGCTCAAGCCACCCTGTTTATCTGTTAATTAATCAGGAAGATTAAAAGCAATGTCCCTGCAAGTCCACCCATCAAAAGACGAAGCCGACTGTTCTGTCTTTCCAGTCTTTCAATGGCTTCCCTGTTGTCTTCCATCTCTCTTATTAACCGGTAGAGGTCAGTATCCTGTTCAATCATTACGTCCTGGACCATTTCTTGGAAATTGGTTTCCAGAGTAATCAGCTTTCCTTCAATATCTTCTGTCTTGGTGACCAGTTGCTGAAGTTCTTCTTCAAATTCAGGATAGCGAACATCTTCTTCGCTCATAACAATTATCTGGTCAATAAGAGTGTCCACAAGCCTTTCCAGGCCCTGGACCTCATCACGGATCCCATCTATCTGAGCCAGTTCTCCTTCGATTCTCTCTACAAGAATAGCCATGTCCTCTTCCTGGATCTGGCGGAACTTTTCCAGTTCTTCAATGCGGTCTGCAAAAATTTGCTTTTCCTGGGTCAGTTCAACAAGTTCTTCCCGGAATTCAATTGTTAGTTCCCGCAGATTCCTGAGATCAGCCCCCGTAAGGGCAACTTCTCTTTGTTCGATATGCTCGAGGATCCTTGCTATTACCTCGGCCATTTCCAGCCGGGTAAGCTCCCTTTCTCCGCGAAAGGTGTCGTCATCGAAAAGGGACAGAAAACCCTTCTCCACCAGATCCTGAACAATATCGTATGCCCAGTGGTCTTCATCCAGGTCCTGGATTTCGGCCCCCCTGGCCATGGACATGGGCGCCAGCAGGAGGCACAGGATCAAAAGTACAGCTACCTTTCCTTTCATTTCAACCCCTCCGGTTATTCAATATTAAATTGCAGGTCGCCGATACCGAGGTCAAAGGGCGCCCCGTAAATATCGGAAACTTTGACGTTCTTTAACTCCAGCGTTCCTTCTCCAATATCCCGCACCAGGAAGTGAATCCTGGCCAGAACACCTGAGCCATAGTCTTTGCCCATCAGATCTCCAGCAAAACCGGTTATGACTCCGGAATCAGGATCAAATTCGGGACGGGTAAATTCAAGCAGGTCTTCCCCGGAAACCATGAGCTGTCCTCGGGAAATATAAACTGGTTTCAAAAGGTCAGCAGGGTATTCCAGGTCAAACTCAAAATCAACTCCATCCCCTAAATTACCCAGCACCACAAGGGCTGTAGCAACCCTGCCGGGTTTTAGTCTTTCCGGGTCATCCCACTTTAAATATACCCCCTGGGGCCATTCGGGAATATCCAGGATTTCCACAACACTATTGTCCCTGGTATTCCGGGAACTTACTTCCATGGCCATGGGGATTTCACCCGGTCTTCCGTGGCTTCTAACCAGCCAGCGGAATTCCACCACTTCCTCGGGATCAAGGATACCCAGTTCCAGGTGTTCCTGATCCGGCCGGACCAGCGAAAGTCCTGGAGGAAGTGCAAGAACCGCCTGAACTCCATAAGCCGGGGAACCCCCGGTATTGATAACCCTGCCATATACAGGGAAGGGATTGGGCTGCATTGCGTGGTGTATAAAACTGAAATCAGACGGGCCCTCCAGGTGGAGTTCCAGTGCAGCAGGAGGCAGAACTTCAACCTGCCTTGTGGCCCTTGTTCCATCAGTATTGCTGGCATCTGCCCGGACCTGAATATTTAACATTTCCGGGTCAATTAAATCGCCGGAAGGAGCTACCTGCCAGGCAAACTGCATTCTTCCCCCAGCTTCTAATTCACCTACTCTGGTATAGCGCTGCGATCCCTCAATAACCTCGTATCCCGCGGGAAGATCGAGGGCTACCTCAACATCCCGGGCTGTGACATCAAGGTTATTCTGCATGTAGGCCATAACCTGGAATGACTGGGTGAAATCATCAAAAATAACCCGGGCTGGAGCACTCAAACCAACTGAAAGCAATCCTGGAACGATATCTATTCCAGCCAGTCCATAGCTGGTAACATAACTCCTCGTTTCCCCGGGAGCAAGCCATTCAGGAGTCCAGTACAGGGCAATGGCACTGTCCAGTTCAAACTCGCCTTCGCGATAAAATTCGCGTCCCGGCCGGAAATTAAAATCCCAGACCCCATCAGCAAGACTTCCCCAGTTGGTCATATAGACCTCGTCAGGGGGAGTGAGTTCCGGTCCCCTCAAATCTCCCTGGGCCATAACAACCGGTTCTTCCAGGGAATCAAAGGCCTGCCAGTACTCGGGAATATCGTCCCTGATTAAAACTCTATCCTGCAAAACTTCCTGATCTCTAACCCTGAAAGGGGCACCATCATTTGGGCCCAGCATTGTATCAAGAACCACCCGCAAACCAATTCTTTTTTCTACATTGCCCTCATTGGTAACATTATACCTTATCTGGGCAGTGTCGGGAAAACCGGTTGTGGTACTTTCAATAAATGAAAGCTCCTGGGTAACCACCACATCACCCATTCTGGTTTCGGTAATTATTTTTTCCCCGTCAACTACCTGAGGCTCCCGGGTCACCTCACCGTACTCCCCGCCACGTCCTGCTCTCTGGGATGTTTCCCCGCCGAAAACATAGTTTTGTCCATCAATCCGGACAGTGGTATAAGAAGTCCAGGGGCGGGGGTGGCCGTAAATTAACGGCTTATTATTATCTCCATCATGTTCAGGGTTTCCACCCGTAACGTCGAGGGCAAACCTGCCCTCGTTTTCGGGGCCAAGGTTGACAAAAATAGCAATATATTCATTTTCCAGCCGCAAATTGCCTTCTCCATCAATATATTCCTGGGGATAGGCAATGGCAAGACCGCAGGCCGTGAGCAAAACAAGCAAACAAATTAGCCAGGTTTTGGCCATCAATCACCCTCCTCTGCAAAAAAGATGTCCAAGAATTCTACCGTAACCTCCTGCAGGGTAAAGTCGATGACCAAATGCAGATAATAATCTCTCGGCTGACCACTAAATTCCCACAACCTTTCAATGGTTAGCCGGGCTTGGCTGTCAATCCGGTCATCTCCAGAGGACTGCAAAAATTCAATTTCCCGCAACCTTCCGTTTTGGTCAATCAGGACCATTATTTCTACTGTTCCTTCTATACCTTCGTTCGCCGCATCCTTTGGTAATACAGGAATGGTTTTGGCCAGAACTGCGCTAACAGGTTCCTGGGGTAGTTGGGGTTCTGTGGGGCCAGGTTCTTCCTCTTCCTCAATTGTTTCTTCTTCCGCTTCTTCCGGTTCAAGGGCGGATTCAAGATCTTCGCTGCTTGGGGGTAGCAATTCGGGCAAATAAACATATTCGTCACTTAAATCCGTGGTCATTATTTCTTCTTCTGCAGTCTCCAGGGCAATAGTAATATCTTCTTCAACAGGGGGAGCATCTAAATCCTCAAGCAGGTCTTCGGCAACAGTGGTTTCTTCAATCTCTTCCACGGTAAGATCTTCTTCTACTTCTTCGGCTGGAGGCTCTTCTAATTCCTCGGGCCCAACATCTTCCAGGGCCTCTTCAACAGGAGGTTCTTCCAGTTCTTCCTCTATTTCTTCAACCTCCGGTTCTGGTTCGGGCTCGGGTTCCGGTTCCGGTTCTACGACTGGTTCTGCTTCTTGAACCGGCTCTTCAGGAGGTTGTTCTTGCCTCGGCATATAATCCACAAGGAAAAAGTCTATCGGGTCAGGAGGTTCAGGTACCTCCATCCCGGAATGAAAAATAGACCCCGGCATAAAAGCCAGGAAAACAATGTGTAAAATTGCCGAAATAAGGAGAAAACCTTTTAAGTTTCCCATTCCTCTAGAATCCACTTCAATCACCGCTTGGAGGTTCCGCACCAAAGCTGATCCGGTAAAGACCCAGTTCACGCAACAGGTCCATCACCTGGACCACGTAATTATAGGGTGTTTGCTGATCAGCCTGAATAAGCGAAACCAGATTTGGGTCTTCCTGCTGGTGACGGGCTAAAGCACCACCCAGTTCACCAATGGTGACCCTTGTTTCATCAAAATAAATTTCGCCGTGCTGGTTAATATAAATACTTACAATCTGATCCTCCTGCTGCTGGGTTGCCGTTACTGCCTGGGGGAGCCTTATATCCAGGCCGTGCGGGGTTGATTTGAACGTGGTAAATAACATAAAAAATACCAGCAGGAAGAAAATAACGTCGATCATCGGGATGATTTCAATGCGGGGGCGACGACGAAGCCTGGTTTTAAACATTAGCCCTCACATCCTCGAGTAAAGTTTGGACCTCCTTGGTCCAGCGGTTGAGTTCCCGAATCCTTCTGTTGACAATCCCGATAAAATGCGAATAGAAAATCATGGTTGGAATGGCAATGAAAAGTCCAGTAGCAGTTGTTAATAGGGCCCTTGCGATTCCAGAACTGAGCTGGGCAGGGGAGGCCACCCCTCCGGTAAGGTAAAGAATGTCAAAGCTATCGATAATCCCCAGAACCGTCCCCAGTAATCCTAAAAGAGGAGAGACTGAGGCGATAACGTCCAGAACCATCAGGTTTTTTTCCATTTTCGCAACTTCTTGATCCCCTGTAAGACTCAGGTGCTCCTCAATTTCCAGGGTACCTCCGCCGGTATAAGTCAAACCAGCTGCCATAATTCTTGCCACTGGCCCTCTTTCCCTTTTAAGGTCCCTTATTGCTTCTTTGTACTGGCTCTGCCTGATATGACGGGCATATTTCTTAAAAAGTTTATGGTTGTTATTGTGGGTGCGCCTGAAAAAGATATAGCGCTCCAGAATTACGGCCAGGCTGATAACTGAACTGATCAGCAAAGGCACCATTATTGGTCCACCTTGAACT